>Ga0268283_1000413_pt1 | contig 30138 bp, 30 predicted proteins | sample saktaG_13_FD_190140 | JGI IMG/M metagenome (GOLD analysis project Ga0268283, IMG submission 190140) | Saline water microbial communities from Sakinaw Lake, British Columbia, Canada - sak_2013_06_06_36m | ecosystem: Environmental > Aquatic > Non-marine Saline and Alkaline > Saline ... | reverse complement strand
TCACGCTTCTCCTGCGGATCTTGGTGCGAGACGACTACGCCTACGCTCATGCCCAAGAATTGATAAATTTGACCCATCCAAGCAGCATCGCGACGAGCCAAATAGTCATTCACAGTAACTACGTGCACTCCCTTTCCCGGTAAAGCATTGAGATAGACTGGCAAAGTGGCCACGAGGGTCTTGCCTTCTCCAGTGCGCATTTCTGCAATGCGACCTTCATGGAGAACCATGCCGCCGATAAGCTGCACGTCGAAATGCCGCATGTCCAAAGTGCGACGCCCGGCTTCTCGAACGACCGCAAACGCCTCTGGCAAGAGGTCATCTAAGGTGGCTCCGGCGGAGAGTCTCTCTCTAAATTCGGCAGTCTTCGCGCGAAGTTGTGCATCGGAGAGTGCTGAAATCTCTGGTTCTAGTGCATTGATACGCTGAACTGTTTTGCCCATACGCCGCAAAACTCGTTCATTCCGACTACCAAAGATTTTACGTAAGAACTGCATGACCATATTAGGTGCCTACGTCAAAAAGGAATGACGCCGCGGCGTTCAAGCTCTTGAATGATCAGCGAAGCGCAATCTGGAGGAGAAAGCACTGCGGAGTCTAAAACGATCTCTGGGTTCTCGGGAACTTCGTAAGGATCATCAATCCCGGTAAAGTTTTTCAATAGACCAGCACGAGCCTTTTTGTACAAGCCTTTTGGGTCTCGTTGTTCGCAGACTTCAATCGGAGTGGCGGGGTGAATTTCTAAGAACGGTAACCCACCCGCTTCGTGCATAGCACGCACTGCAGCCCGATCTGCTCGGTAGGGAGAGATAAAACTTGCAATCGAAATAACCCCAGTATCTGCAAACAGCTTAGCTACTTCTCCGATGCGACGAATATTTTCAGCACGGTCTTCTGCGGAAAAACCGAGGTTCTTGTTTAGACCATGACGGATGTTGTCACCATCTAGTACATAGGCCATGTGACCACGTGCCATGAGCTGATGTTCAAGAGTAAAAGCAATCGTGCTCTTGCCAGATCCGGACAAACCCGTAAACCAAAGAGTGGCACCATGTTGGTTTAACAACCGTTCTCGATGTACACGTTCTACATGTCCTTCATGCCAAGTAATATTTGTGGCACGAACCGTGCTGGCCTCTTCCCAACCCGTGCTTTTCATGAAAACCCCTGTTAAAATAGATGAATTTTGGAAGATCAGTTAAATATGGGCTGCTGATCCGTTGCGGAATTTTACCACAATGGGAGTGTGGTCTGAGGGACGTTTCCAACCTCTAGGTGTCCTATCGATGTAACAAGTAGAGCAATGATCTACTAGTGATCGACTAATTAAGAGATGATCTATGCGTAATCCTAAATTGCGAGGAAATGCAGAGGCCTGGTAACTCCACCAAGTAAATTCACGAGGCGTTTGGGTGAATAGTCGAAAAGCATCGTATAACCCAAGCGATAACAAATCTTTGAAGGCAGCGCGTTCCAAATCACTTACCGCAATTTTTCCTATCCAGAATGCAGGATCGTACACATCTTGATCTTCTGGCGCGATGTTATAATCGCCGACTACTGCTACGCTCGGGTATATCTCAAGTTCTTGTTTCAACCATTTGGCTATTCGTGCCAACCAATCTAGCTTGTAAAAATAAGGTTCGCTGCCAACTTCACGTCCATTGGGAACATAAAGGTTAATAACACGCAATTTTCCACCGGGTAAGTCCGGTGCATCGTATAGTGCAGCCAAAACACGGCGTTGTGGATCTTGAAACTCTGGAATGCCTATTAGCACCTCGCTAGGCGCAGATCGACTTAGCAGTGCCACGCCGTTATAAGAAGGTTGACCACTGTATAATAGGTGATATCCAGCGGCTCTTAGATCATCTACGGGAAAAACAGAATCCGGTACTTTGGTCTCTTGCAAGGCGAGAATGTCTGGAGAATTGTCTTGGAGCCAATCTAAGATCTGAGGTGACCGAACTCGAACAGAATTTACATTCCAGGTCGCAACTGTGCACATTTAATTTTTAACCGCACAAAAGTAACCTCCTCCTGGAATTGGATTGGCATCCACGTCCTTTGCCTCAGCATGGTAACCAATAGCTTTTCCGCCACCACTTGCCCCGCAGACCTTATCTCCAACAGATTGAAGCTCTGTAGGGATTGGCCCAAAAGCCCATGGACGATCCCAACCTCGTACACGGGCATCTCCGAGCACGATGATCCTAGGGGGAAACAGATCCGGTTGGTCTCCTACTTCAGACTTTGGCGCAGCACACCCCCCAATGAGAAGCAGGCAAACCAATACCGAATAAATAGGCAAGGTGTCTCTCAAGCCAATTCCAGACAACACTTCAAACCTCCAAAATAATCGGGTATGATAGCTTTAGTCTTTTTCGAAAACAATTCCTGAGGTATCGATGCACCTACACATTTTAGGCATTTGTGGAACTTTTATGGGAGGCATTGCGCAGCTGGCTCGTGCTTTAGGTCACAGGGTAACAGGTTCTGATGCTAATGTTTACCCTCCTATGAGCACACAACTCGAAGCCGCGGGTATTCCTCTACAAAAGGGCTACGATCCTAGATATTTGGTTCCTGCGCCAGACATCGTAATCATTGGAAACGCCCTTTCGAGGGGGAACCCAATGATCGAATACATCCTAAACGAAGGGTTATCTTACACCTCTGGTCCAGCTTGGTTGGCCGAGCATGTGTTGCGAGGTCGGCATGTCTTGGCGGTAGCGGGGACTCACGGTAAAACGACCACCAGTAGTATGTTGGCTTGGATTTTAGAGGCTTCTGGAAAAAATCCAGGATTCTTGATTGGTGGTGTACCTGAGAACTTTGGTGTCTCGGCGCGAATGACGGATTCTCAATTTTTCGTGGTGGAAGCCGACGAATACGACACCGCCTTTTTCGATAAGCGATCTAAATTTGTACACTATAAACCTAGGACTATCATCCTAAATAACTTGGAATACGACCACGCGGACATTTTTCCAGATATAGCGGCTATCCAAAGACAGTTTCACCACCTGATTCGCACTGTACCGAGTTCTGGTCGGATCCTCGTTCCTAGCGAAGATATGTATTTGCGAGAAGTGTTGCAGATGAGTTGTTGGACACCAGTAGAAACATTTGGTGCCAATGGTGATTGGCAAGCTCGTCTTCTGAAACCAGATGGTTCTTGTTTTGAAATATTGCATCATGGAGAAGTCCTCGGAAGCATTGAATGGCCTTTAATTGGCGAATACAATGTTCGAAATGTGCTGGCGGCGGTAGCAGCAGCGCAATCGGCTGGAATCTTCCCAGAAGAAGCTTTACAAACATTACCTAGCTTTCGCAACGTCAAACGTCGTTTAGAGTTGCGTGGTTGCGTCAACAATATCTCAGTATACGATGATTTTGCACACCACCCCACGGCAGTAGCTGTGACGATTGGTGCACTGCGGACAAAAGTGGGAAAGGCACGAATTTTGGCGGTATTAGAGCCCAGATCCAATACCATGCGGCTGGGTGTTCACAAAAAGACCCTAGCAGCTTCTTTCAGGGAAGCAGACCAAGTATTTTTATATCAACCACCTGATCTTGGTTGGGATCTAAGCGGTGTGGTTGAAAGTCTTCAGGAACGAGGAAGTTTGTACGTTTCGATTGAAGATTTAGTACACGCAATCACGTCCAAAAGCTGTCCTGGAGACCATATTTTAATCATGAGCAACGGCGATTTTGGTGGTATCCACGATCGCTTGCTTTCGGCGTTGTAAAAACTCTAGGAGACAAACATGTTTAGACGAGAAGCATTGGCAGTCCTAGCGATTTTCTTCGCAGTCTCTTTTTTAGATTTCATATTAAATGGGGTATTGCTTGCATCTACTTATGAGGCCACGTCCAATTTATGGCGTCCCATGAGTGAAGTGAGCTTTACTCTTGTGTTCACGATTACTTTGGCCGTTTCCACTTGTTTTGTAACAATGTATACCCTTCTAATCGAGAAAAAATCTTTAGCTGCTGGTCTACGGTTTGGTTGTCTTTTTGGATTGGCTGTTGGAATTTATTTAGGATTTGGTTCTTATGCGTACATGCCCATCCCGATTTCCCTTGCCATCAGTTGGCTCGTGGGAAGTGTAATAGAAATGACGGTAGCAGGTGCATTGGTGGGCATAATCGTGCGCGAGTAAGAGGGCATTTTTATGTGTAAGCGAAAAGATGCAGCGATGCTGGTGACATTGGTCTTAGCGGTCGCTCTTTTTGCTTGGATGCAAGGAGGAGCAACTGCTTCAAGCACGTTGTTACCCACCGAAGAAATAGTACTTACACCTCCCACAGTACAACCCCCACAATCAGGACAATCAGACCAAAGCACGACGCATGACCTAGAAAAACGTCTTCAAATTGCAGAACGAGAAATTGAGACCCTACGGAAGCAAAATATTGATCTCCAGGAAGCCAAAGATATGGCCCAAGAAGATATTGAACGGATGCGTGTAGAAATAAGACGTTGCGCTGGGGACCGTGCACACCTTGACGATGTATCTGCTAGATACCAATCAAGCCAAGCTCAACTCTTTTATTTTCACCAAAGACTACGCAGGGCAGAAAGATATTTGTCTTCTCTACAACGAGAACGGGATGACTTACCGGTATGTGCACCCGTCTTCCATGGAAGTAATGACTAGAACGGTTTGTATTTGACTCAGTTCGAACGTCGAACTCAGACTACCTGAAAAAAGCGGGACGGAGCTGATTGAGCGAGGACAAGACAACCAGTACGGGAACTGCATGTAGTGAAAATCACACTTAAAAAAAAATCTATAAAAAATATGCCGAAGGTCGGACTCGAACCGACACAGTGTTCCCACTACCAGATTTTGAGTCTGGCGCGACTACCGATTTCGCCACTTCGGCAAGACGTGCACAGTCTGCACCTAATTTTGAATTTAGGCAAGTGATTTTTTGTGGATACTAATCCTCTCCTAGAGGAGTCTGGCGATTACCTCGTTTCTCTGGCTGACCTCATGGCAGGTCTCCTTTTTGTCTTTATCATCACACTGATGGTTTTCGTCATGAACTTCCAGGGTGCCACTAGAGAACTGACCAACACTGAAAGGCTACGGGCGTCGATGTTGCAAGAGATTGCCGCAGAATTGTCTCGGCGGGGCGTGCGGGTCTTGTTAGTCGAAGATAATGGTGTGTTGCGTTTAACCGAAAACGAAATTTTGTTCCCTTCAGGAGCTGCAGAACCTAGAGAAGAGGATCTCGGACGCATTGCAGTACTTGGTGAAGTATTAGAAGTGGTCTTGGCGTGCCATGCGGGTCGCCCAGGGGACACAGTTTCTGCCGATTGTCATGATGGATCGCCGGGTCGTCTCGAAGCAGTCTTCATTGAAGGACACACGGACAACGTGCCTGTACACGGGGGACGATTTGAGGATAATTGGCTTCTTTCGGCACAGCGTGCTTTATACACGTATCGTGCTTTAGTAAAAACACATCCTAATTTAGCAAACTTAGTTAACCACCGTGGACAACCCCTTTTTTCGGTGAGCGGATACGGTGATGGGCGCCCAGTGGTAGATTATCCAGATCCAACACCAGAAGTACGCAATCGTCGTATTGACCTGCGATTTATCATGGTACCCCCTCACCATTTTCCTCAACATCTGAGGAATCTTGGAACAAAGTCGGGGAAAAACTAAAAAACCAACTAAAAAAACGCTTTTTTGATTTTAGACTCCAATCTATCATGTTCGCAGAGATTTTTTAGGCACATTGCCATGATCCAAGTAGGCATCGTAGGTGGTACTGGTTACACAGGGGTAGAGCTTTTAAGGCTCTTGGCGCGCCATCCAGAAGTGTCCATTCGAGCAATCACTTCACGTGGCGAAGCCGGCAAATCTGTCTCAGACCTGTTTCCTAACCTTCGAAAAAACGTGGATCTCTGTTTTTCGGATCCAAAAGTGGAGACGTTGTCAGGTTGCGATGTCGTATTTTTCGCAACCCCGAATGGAACCGCCATGGGCATGGCTCGTGTGCTCTTGACTTCGGGAGTTCGGGTCATCGATTTGGCTGCGGATTTCCGACTCACCGATCCGAACCAATGGCACCATTGGTATGGTATAGAGCACGCTTGTCCAGAATTGCTTACAGAAGCCGTTTATGGTTTGCCAGAAGTCAATCGAGAAGCCATTCGATCTGCCAGACTGGTTGCCAATCCAGGTTGCTACCCAACGGCGGTTCAGTTGGGGTTCCTTCCTCTAATAGAACAAGGCTTAGTTGATACCAATTTCTTGGTCGCAGATGCCAAGTCTGGAGTGAGTGGCGCGGGAAGAAAAGCTGCCCTCGGTAGTTTATTTTGTGAGGCAACGGAAAGTCTAAAGGCCTACGCGGTGCCCGGGCATCGCCACCTTCCAGAAATTGTCCAAGAATTGAACAAAAGATCTCAAAAACCAGTACGACTCACTTTTGTGCCTCACCTGACCCCTATGGTTCGTGGGATTCATGCTACTCTTTATGCAATCCTGCAAGATGATGTGGCAGATCTACAGTCTCTTTATGAGTCCCACTATGCGAGTGAGCCATTCGTGGATGTTATGCCTGCAGGAGCACATCCGGGGACCAGCAGCGTCCGGGGTGCCAATCTCTGTAGGATTGCCGTTCACCGACCTCAGGGTGGGGATGCTGTCGTGGTGCTTTCTGTGATCGATAACCTCGTCAAGGGAGCGGCTGGACAAGCGATTCAAAATATGAACCTGATGTGCGGTTTTCCAGAGACACTGGGACTCGAGGGGATTGCCCTCCTACCCTGAATACATTTTCCCAATCACTTCACCTTTAGAGAGTTTCGTCATGGGCTTTTGTGGAACTAAACCGAAAGAATCCTACGCTCCCCTAATTTTCACCGACGCTGCAGCAACCAAGGTACGCGAGTTGATCCGAGAGGAAAACAATGATGCTCTGATGCTACGTGTCTTCGTGTCTGGTGGTGGTTGCTCAGGTTTGCAATATGGGTTTACATTTGCAGAACAGATAGAAGAAGGAGACAGCAGTGTCGAAAATGGAGGCGTAACCTTGTTAGTAGACCCAAACAGCCTGCAATACATGTCCGGTGCTGAGATCGACTACTCGGAGGGTTTGGAGGGTGGACATTTTGTCATCCGAAACCCAAGTGCGACCAGCACGTGCGGTTGCGGTTCTTCCTTTTCCTCTTCTTGCGGTTCTTCCTGCTCCTAAGAAAAGTCTGTGAAACCTCTACCGTTGGACGAGCAGTGCCTCTCTTCTGCCCTTGTTTTCTCTGGAAACCTCCTACACGTGTTTCGGGATGAGGTTGCCCTGCCCAGCGGAAAGGCTAGTACTCGAGAGTACATCGTGCACCCAGGAGCAGTCGTGGTTATCCCATGGTTGTCTCCAGGGCGCATTTTATTAGAACGCCAATATCGGTATCCTTTGCGTCGGGAATTTCTTGAATTACCCGCCGGCAAATTAGACAAAGGCGAGGCTCCCCTAAGAGCAGGACAGCGGGAGCTTTTAGAAGAGACTGGTTATGTGGCCTCCCGTTGGACTTTCCTCGCTCGGATTCACCCCTGTATTGGGTATGCCAATGAAGAAATCACACTGTACCTCGCGCAAGACCTGACGATGACCCGTCCTCAGTTAGACGAAGACGAGATCATAGAAGTGTTAGAAATGTCTCTGGATGACGCCCTAAAAGCAGTTAGGGACGGAATCATCACCGATGCTAAAACAGTCATTGGTTTGTTTTGGACTGAAAAATGGGCGCGTGGCGAATGGTCTCTGAGTTAAATCAGGTTTTTGTTTTTCGATTCTCCGGAGCGTTTTGATGACACACACGCAACCTTTATATTGCGACAAGGTCGTGCGACAGTTTGCCGTCATGGCAGTGGTGTGGGGTCTGGTAGGCATGGCCATTGGTGTTTGGCTGGCAGCAGAATTGGCCTTTCCGACGATCAATATTGATATCCCTTGGCTTAGTTTTGGTCGACTTCGTCCTTTGCATACACACCTTGTGATTTTTGCTTTTGGAGGTTGTGCGCTATTCGCGACTTCATACCACGTCGCCCAAAGCACTGGGAAAGTGTGTCTTGCCAATCAAGGATTAGCTAATTTTACTTTTTGGGGCTGGCAGATTGTTAGTATTCTTGCCTTAATAACCCTTCCCCTAGGTATGAGTAGCGGAAAAGAGTATGCCGAAGCAGAGTGGCCGATTGACGTACTCACCACGTTGGTATGGCTTGCCTACGCGGTTGTGTTTTTCAAAACACTAGCAAGGCGTGAAACCCTAGAGTTGTACGTAGCCAACTGGTTCTACGGGGCAGCTATCTTAGCGTTTTTAGTACTACATCTTTTTAATAACTTTGCTATCCCTATCAGTTTTTGGCCCATGAAGTCTTACTCCTTCTATCCCGGTGCAGTAGATGCCTTGACGGAAGGTTGGTATACCCATTCCCTCATGGGTTTGTTCTTGACTGGAGGTTTTTTAGGTACTCTCTATTACTTTTTGCCAAAAGGGGTCGATCGTCCCATTTACTCATATCGGCTCGCGCAATCCCACTTTTGGGCGATGATTTTCCTCATTCCTTGGATTGGCCCTCAACACCTCCTTCATAGTGCCTTGCCGGACTGGGTGCAATCTCTTGGTATGGTCTTTGCGCTCTTGCTTCTGGTGCCGTTTTGGGGCGGAGTGTTGAACGGTTTTTTGACTTTGTCCGGATCTTGGCCAGAAGTGAGAAAGAATCCTGCTCTTCGTTTCATGGCAGTGGGTTTATCCTTTTACGCGTTTTCCACGCTGGAAGGACCCCTGTTAGCGGTTAAGACGATCAATGCCTCTAGCCATTACACCGATTGGACAGTAGCTCATGCGCACGCAGGTGCCATGGGTTCATTCTTTTTTCTCATCATTGGCGCGTTGTATACCTTGATTCCAAGTCTTTTCCGTCAAGAAAAAATGTACAGTTCCCGATTGATCACAGTCCATTTTTGGCTTACTCTCGTTGGAATCATGCTCCATTTAATGTCCTTGTGGAGTGCTGGCATCATGCAGAGTCGAATGTGGTATGCCATGACCAGTGAAGGGCTCCTGCGCTACACCTTTTTAGATTCTGTGCATGCTGTTCAAGGTTTTTACTGGTTGGGTACTGTGGGCGGATTGATGTCCCTTTTGGGGATGTGCCTTATGGCCTATAACGTTCGGAGAACGGCCAAGCCTTGTGTTCGTTCAGAATCTCCCAAGTCTTCTCACGGAACGCATGCGGTCCATACTAAACATTCGACAGAAGCACATGCAGAAGCACATGCAGGGCACTAGGAGATCATAAAGTGCAGCCTACGTTCCCAAAAAAGAAAATTGGTTGGTTGATCGTTTCGGTCTTAAGTGTGATCAACATTGGTGGGTTAGTAGAAATTACGCCTTTTGCTGCTTCGTTCCTCGGGATGACGGAAGCTCAAATTCAGGGGTTGCCAGCAGATGCTCTCCGGATTGAGGGTCGGGATGTCTATCTCCGAGAAGGCTGTGGCACCTGTCATACCCAAATGATTCGTCCTTTTGTGGCAGAGACCGAACGCTATGGCTCTCCTTCTGTCTTAGGAGATTCTGCATACGATCATCCTGCCCTCTTCGGTTCAAAACGCACCGGACCCGATTTGGCCAGAATTGGGGGTCGTTACAGTGAATATTGGCATCAACAACACCTGAGAGATCCTCGATCTGTTTCTCTAGGGTCGGTCATGCCAGCTTATCCGTGGCTTCAAAATACGATTATGGATGGTATGCAGATTGCGTCTAAAATGCGCGCAATGAATACACTCTTTTCGTACACTTGCCCAAAATGCAAGACCTATTCTGAAAAAGAGATCCAAGAGAGCCAAGGTAAGGTTCGAGGCAAAACCGAAGAAGATGCTCTGATCGCGTACCTCTATGGGGACGTTGATCAACCAGGAGGTTTGGGGCATCGGTTTTCCCAAAAGAGATAAAGTGTGGAGATCGGGATGACTGAATTCTGGAGTGTTTGGATCATCGTATTGACCTTGGGTACCCTCCTAATCTGTGCTGCACTGATTGGGTGGGATGTCAAACAAATGGAAGAAGAAATCGCTAACGGCCAGAGAAGCCCGGACGATTTCTACGATTGGGGAGAGGTAACCGCCTACGATCGCCCTATTCCTTACGGCTGGTTGTATTCGTTCTATCTCTGTGTCTTCTTTGCGCTCGGTTATTTTTTCTTTTATCCAGCACTTGGAAGGCTTCCAGGCGTGTTGCATTGGACTTCCGAAGGCCAGTATGCGCAGGAGTCTACAAAACACCAAGCACAATACGCAGAAAGTCTAAATCGTTACGCCCAGATGTCCGTACCTGAAATTGCGCTTAACCCAGAAGCTCGACACATTGGCCATCAAGTTTTTTTGTTGTACTGCCAAAATTGTCACCAAGCGGGTGGTTTAGGCACTCTCCACTACCCTAATTTGACCGACCAAGACTGGCTCTGGGGAGGTTCTCCTGAAAAAATCGAAGAGACGATTAGTCAGGGACGCACGGGCGTCATGCCGGCTTGGGGAGCTCTCTTAGGAGACAGGGGCGTCGAAGAGGTTACTGAATACGTAGTTGCACTGTCAGGTCGTTTCCCAACAGATCCTAAAAAGGTCGGCGCGGGTAGGGCAAAGTTTGAGGAATACTGTTCCTTTTGTCATGCAATGAATGGTGCAGGTGACACAATGTTGGGTGTCCCAAACCTCACAGACGATATTTGGCTACATATCGACCTAGAAACCATAGCAAATGTGTCATTGTTGGAAACACATTTGAAGCGGATAATTTCCAAAGGTCTGAACAACTTGATGCCTGCTCATTGGGAAATGGTTGACGGGGTGAAGATTCGTCTCCTCGCAGGCTATGTATACAGCCTATCTGACTAGGTTTTGAACTGCAGTGGCTGTAAAAACCGATTTCCCTCTCCAAGAGGGGTTTTGTTGTTGTTTAGTGTTTTTCAAACACGTTTGAATGGGGGTAAAGGTTGTGAATACAGCAGTAGAAAATCAGTATCACTTTGAAGTCGTCCGATGGTTTACCGTTGCGGCGATCGTCTACTTTGTGGTGGGTACTAGCATCGGGGTCTACATTGCCTCTGAGCTAGCGTTCCCGTTTCTAAACTTCGACATTGCCGAAATTACTTTTGGCCGCCTTCGGCCATTACATACCAACGCGGTCATTTTTGCGTTTGGTGGTTGCACTCTGATGGCCACTGCCTATTACTCTGTGCAACGCACCTGTGGTGTGCCTTTGTGGAGCAATAAACTTGCGTGGTTTACTTTTATTGGCTGGAACCTAATTATTGTTTCTGCAGTCATTACCTTGCCTCTTGGTATGACCCAAGGCAAAGAATACGCAGAACTTGAGTGGCCTATTGATCTGCTAATCGCAGTAGTTTGGCTTGCTTATTCTTTTAATTTCATCATGACCGTTGGAAAGCGCAAGACGCCACATATCTATGTGTCCAACTGGTTTTTCATGGGCATGATGGTGATGATCACTTATCTACATGTGGTCAACAGCCTTGCCATTCCGGTGAGTTTATTCAAATCCTACTCCGTGTTTTCTGGTGTGCAGGATGCCATGATTCAGTGGTGGTGGGGACACAATGCAGTAGGTTTTTATCTTACTGCGGGCTTTTTAGGAATTATGTACTATTTCGTTCCTAAACAGGCTAATCGTCCAGTCTATTCTTATCGCCTCTCTGTCCTACACTTTTGGTCTCTGATGTTCGGTTACGTTTGGCTGGGTGCTCATCACCTCCAGTACACCGCACTTCCAGATTGGACAGGTTCCTTAGGTGCTGCTATTTCCATGGCCATGATCATCCCTTCTTGGGGTGGTGCTATTAACGGCATGATGACCTTGAGTGGTGCTTGGGACAAGCTTCGTACTGACTACATTCTGCGTTTCATGATTGCATCGCTAGCCTTCTATGCAATGTCCACTTTTGAAGGCCCAATCATGGCAACTAAAACTGTCAACGCGTTGTCACACTACACTGATTGGACGGTAGGTCATGTGCACTCTGGTGCTTTGGGTTGGGTAGCCATGGTTTCGAGTGGAGCTCTTTATCACCTAATCACGCGTCTTTGGAAGACAGAGATGTATTCTACTAAGTTGGTTGGATTGCACTTCTGGGCTGCCACGATTGGGACGGTGGTGTACATCACGGCCATGTGGGTCTCTGGCATCATGCAAGGTTTGATGTGGCGGAGTTATGACGAGTTTGGATCACTGTCCTACACCTTTGTAGAGTCCGTTGCTGCCATGCATCCGTTCTATGCCATGCGAGCAGCCGGTGGCCTAATCTTTGTCTCAGGTGCCGTGATCATGTTGTACAACACGATCATGACCATCTCTAGCGCAAAGAACCGTGTGGTCGATCATGAATTGGCACACGCTTAATTGGGCTTGACCAGGAGAATCACGTCAATGAGTGAAAATCAGAACAACCTTCAGAGCAAGATCGAGCGTAGCAGCATCAGTTTATTAGTCCTCTTGATGGTGGTGCTATCCATCGGGGGATTAGTAGAAATTGTTCCGCTTTTTTACCTAACCGATACCATGGAGCATTCCAAGTTTCCGGAGATTGTTTGGCAACGGAAAGCAGGTCAGACCCTCGCAAGCTGGAAAACGGGTGATGGCGTTCGTCCTTACACTGCTTTAGAACTAGCAGGGCGTGCAGTGTACATCCGAGAAGGTTGCTATTTGTGCCACGCACAGATGATTCGACCTTTCCGGGACGAGAAGGATCGCTATGGTCATTACTCTCTTGCTTCTGAGTCAATGTATGACCATCCTTTCCAGTGGGGTTCAAAACGCACGGGGCCTGATCTCGCACGTGTAGGGAAGAAGTACTCCAATGATTGGCACATTCGGCATCTGAACGCTCCACGCTCCGTGGTGCCAGAATCCGTTATGCCTAACTACCCATGGCTTCAAAAGGCTACTCTAAAAGAAGATACGGTCACTGCGACGATGAGTGCCATGCGCAAAATCGGGGTTCCCTACGTAGATGCCGACATCGAGGGTGCTGCCAAGGAAGTACATGGCAAAACCGAGTTAGATGCCGTCGTTGCCTACCTCCAGATACTGGGAACCATGGCCAAGATAGACGACAGTGTCAACTACCGCGAGTAAAGGCTATTTCTTCACGGATTGGGCAGCCTTAACGCTGCACGATTGGATCGGTCTGATCATCACCATTGCCGTGTTTTTGGTGATGGTCATACTGTACGCATACGTCTTGCACCCGTCGAATAAGGAACGGCTTGAAGCACAGCGTCTTCTCCCGCCGGACGACGAGAGCATACATCAGGAGATTTTGAAATGAGTGAGAAGAATACGCATGGGGCAGGTGAAAAGAATCCTTTCCCCGGCGAACCGAATACTGGACATTTTTGGGATAAAAACATTCGTGAATTGACCAACCAACCCCCAAAATGGTGGATAATTGGTTTTCATGCCGGTTGGATCTTTGTGTTGCTCTACTTTGTGGCCTACCCAAGTATTCCTTTGATAGCAAGCCACACGATAGGGTTGCTGCATTGGACTTCCATTGGTGAGTACCAAAAGGATTTGAAAGAAATTCAGCAGATTCGCCAACCCTACGAGGACAAAATTAAGAGCATGTCAGCAGGAGATATTTTGAAGGACAAGGATCTCTCTGCTTACGCGCAACGTTCTGGGAAAATCTTATTCGGTGACAACTGTGCGGCTTGTCATGGAACCAACGGTGCAGGAAACGTAGATTTCCCCATCTTGGCAGATGATGACTGGTTGTACGGTGGAACGATTGAGAAGATTCAGGAAACCATCACCAAGGGCCGTGCCGGCATGATGCTTGCGTTTGGCAAGCAACTACCTCCAAAGGATGTTGAACACTTAGCAGATTACGTCTTGGCCATGAGTGAAGGAAAACAGGCCGCTGATCCAGAAGGCCAAAAACTCTTCGCAACCGCCACGTGCACTGCTTGTCATGGCCCAGAAGGGAAAGGCAATCAGATGCTTGGTTCTGCTAATTTGACCGACAAGATTTGGAGATTTAAGTACGGAAAGGAAGAGATTCAACGAACGATCACCCACGGTGTCAACTTTCCTGCTGACTCAGAAACGCGGGTGGCCCAGATGCCTGCTTGGGGTACTCGCCTGAGTGCTTCGGACATCAAAAAGCTTGCCGTGTTTGTACATGAGTTAGGTGGAGGCAAGTAATCATGGTAGATGGCGGCCACTGGCACGTAAATACTGGGGAAAAGACCGTACATGCTAAACGGATGCTCGGGCAGTACCGGAGTCTAAAAAACATTACTGGTGCTGTTTGGCTTCTCTTTTTCCTGGGTCCTTATTTACGTTGGGATGGCCACCAGGCAGTATTGCTTGACATTCCAAATCGGCGTTTTCACATTTTTGGAATTACAGTTCTTCCGCAGGACGTGTGGATGTTGTCCCTCGTCCTGCTGTTCTTTGCCATTCTATTGGCAGTGGTCACTTCCATTGCAGGCCGCGTTTTTTGCGGCTATTTTTGTTTTCAGACAGTTTGGACAGATATTTACACTTGGATTGAAGACCGATTAGAAGGTCCTCCGCAAAAACGTCATGCGCTGGATCAATCACGTTGGACGGCTTCCGTATGGCGAATTAAGATTTTTAAGCACATCCTATGGCTGTTAATAGCAGCTTTAACAGGCATTAGTTTTGCGTCGTGGTTCACAGATGTTTTTTCCCTATGGCATGATTATTTGACTTTTCAAGCGTCATCCGTTGCTTGGACAGTTCTCGGTTTATTTACTGCGGGCACTTATTTGTTTGCAGGGTTCATGCGAGAACAGGTTTGTTTTTGGTTATGCCCCTACGCCCGAATCCAAGGGGTAATGTATGACCGCGAAACCATCTTACCTACCTATGATCATTGTCGGGGTGAGCCTAGGGGAGCGCGCAAAAAAAATATAGATTCAAGTACGCAAGGGGATTGCATAGATTGCCATTTGTGTGTGAGTGTCTGCCCAACGGGGATTGATATCCGAGAAGGCCAACAAGAAGGCTGTATTACCTGCGCACTTTGTATCGATGCTTGTGATTTTGTAATGAAAAAGATTCACAAGCCTCTTGGTTTAGTCCGATATGCTTCACTTGCAGAAATTGAAGGAGAAACTACCCTTCCGTTGTTCAAACGAGCACGTGTATTGGTGTATCTCACCATCATGACTTTAGCTTTCAGTGAAATCCTTTATGGCATTACGCATCTATCTTCTATTGAACTTACCGTTTTACACGAAAGGCAACCTTTGTACGTTTTGCTAAGCAATGGTAATGTCCAAAATAAATACGATCTAAAGATACTAAACAAAACTGGCCAACCGGTTAATCTCTTTATTCAAATTGTTGGTCTGAGGAATTGGAGTTCTGAAGACCTTAAAGATCCGGTGTTGGTACCTCCTTATCAGATAATTACCAAGACTATATTTTTGCAAGTACCTTTTTTTGAAAACGGCAGTAGCTCTCTACCGGTTATAGTCCAGTTGCTAGAAAATCAGAAGATCATTAGCCAATACGAGACCATGCTGATTGGCCCTTCTCCGTGAGGTTTTTCCATGTTTTTGATAGAGATCATCGGTAAGAAATTTTCAAAAATCTCTTCAGCACAAAAAAATTGGAAATACAATCCTTGGGTTTTGGCTTGGCTTGGTCTTTTTTTAGTGGTCTTAATTGTCAATATTGGTTTTATCATCTTGTCCGTGCATTCCAATCCAGGGTTAGTGGTTCAGGATTATTACGAACAGGGTCGCGATTACGAACGACATGTATTGGAGAAGATAGCGGCAAGAAACACTTTACACTGGGAAATTCAACCCAATTTACCAAAAGAATTGTTCAGCAATCTTCCTTTTCCGTACGAAATACAAGTACGAGATTCCAGCGGGAAACCCCTTGAGCACGCGGATGTTAAGGTACATGTTTACCGTCCTTCGGATGCCGCTGCAGATTTTACGGTGTTTTTGCCGGAAGTAGCAGCTGGTCAATATCGTAGTGAGATTACACTTCCTCGAAAAGGCATTTGGGAATTGCTCGCCAAAATTGAACATGGGTCTAACGCGGATGAAAGGACACATCGGGTTAACGTCCTCGAGAAATGACTCAAGATCCCCCAGAAGTTTGTTTTCATTGTGGCTTACCAATATCAAAATACAATTCTTTTCAGGCTAAAATTGCAGGAAAACCTAAAAAGTTTTGTTGCTTAGGTTGTCAATCGGTGTGTACTGCTATTCATGAAGCAGGTCTTGCACAGTTTTATCAACAAACACACACTTCTCCTCTTACTCCCCCACCTTCCGTACCAGAAGAGATTTCTCTCTACGATTTAGACGATGTTCAAAGAAAATTTGTAAGACATTTGGGAACAGAACGCGAAATTAGTTTGCTCGTGGAGGGAATTCACTGTCCCGCATGTATTTGGTTAATCGAGAAGGCATTGGATCCCATGCCTGGGGTGCTGTCTGCCAATGTTAATCTTTCTGGAAAACGCCTAAAGCTGCGTTGGGACAATACAAAAATACAGTTATCTGCGATCTTGCAAAGGTTAGGCAAGATTGGTTATGCCGCGTTGCCTTTTGATCCAGAACTTTCGGAAGGCCAGCTGCATCGACAGAACCGCGCATTACTCTACCGAATTGGTTTTGCCGGTTTTTCAGCAATGAATCTAATGTGGATTTCCATTGCACTCTATTCCGGTGCTTCTGAAGGAGAGTTTCGCACACTGTTTTACTGGATTGGTTTTTTTCTTGCCACACCTACTCTATTTTATTCAGGATATCCTTTTCTGAAAGGGGCTTGGCAAGGAATCCGTGCATTTTATCCCACGATGGATCTACCAATCGCCATTGGAGCCATCAGCACTTATCTCTATTCGAGCTACATCACCTTTATAAATGACCAAAACGGCGTGTATTTTGACACTGTTGTTAATTTCTTATTTGTCATTTTAGTAGGAAGGTTTTTAGAATCCGCATCTCGTCGAAAAGCAGTAGCTTCCACTCGAAGAGTAATTGATTTACAACCCCGAGGTGCCACCATTTTAAGAAATGGCCAAGAGGTAACGGTTCCTATTGAGGCAGTGCAACCAGAAGAAATAGTGTTGGTGAGGCCGGGTGCTCGCATTCCCGTCGATGGCGTGATATTACAAGGAAATAGCGAAGTAGACGAATCTTTATTGACTGGAGAATCTATACCCGTTGAAAAACAGGTTGGGGATTCTGTTTGCGCGGGGAGCATGAATCATTCTGGTGCTTTGCAAATTCAAGTACGTAGCACACTTCAAAATACAGCCTTAGGACGTATTCTAAACCTTGTAGAAGAAGCACAATCTAGCAAAGCACCCATCCAACAAATTGCGGATCGAATCGTTCCTTGGTTCGTAACAACCACGTTGTTATTAGCCGTTTTTACCTTCTGGTGGCACAACGATTTTTCCGTAGCCCTTATGGCATCGACTTCCGTTTTGGTAGTGACTTGCCCTTGCGCGTTTGGCCTTTCGACTCCCATGGCCATCGGAGTTGCTTCTGGATTAGGGGCGCGCCACGGCATTTTAGTAAGGACGGGAGCCGTCTTAGAATTATTATCTAAAGTGACTCGAATTGTTTTCGATAAAACAGGTACTCTGACAGTTGGCCAAATAGAAGTACATTCTGTGATTCCTGCTACTGGCATTGAGCCAAATGAGGTTCTTCGCCGTGCAGCAGAGATTGAATATCTTTCTGAACATCCTATTGCTAAAGCAATTATCAAAGAAGCTAAAAGGAGAGAATTACATTTTACTGTTCCAATAGAAGATTTTCATAATTTTCCTGGACGAGGCATTCGTGCAAAAACAGGAAAAGAATACGTGACATTGGGAAATTCAATTTGGCTCGAACAGCACGGCATTACTTTAGAAGCTTCTCTCTCGAAACACATAACTGATTTTGGGAGCATTGGGTGGGTTCGTGTGGCGGTTGGAGAACGGGAAATCGGCATTATTGGAATTACAGACCAACTGCGTCCAGATACAAAAACATTGGTAGAAGCCCTCCAAAAAGATGGGATTCAAACCACTATTATGAGTGGCGATCGTCATTCTGTAGTGCTGTCCATTGCCAAAACACTTGGCAATATAGAAGTATATTCGGAAATGTTGCCTGAAGATAAGGCACGTGCTATTGAGAAATTACAATTTGCTAAAGAAATAGTGGCAATGGTTGGGGACGGAGTCAACGATGCGCCTGCTCTGGCTCGTGCAAATGTGGGCATTTCTTTAGGATCTGGTGCAGAGGTATCTCAAGCCAATGCTGATTTGGTTTTGATTTCGAATGATCTCGGCAAAATTCGCCAAGCAATTCAACTTTCCAAGACCACGTTGCGTACTGTGCGACAAAACATTGGGATTTCGATACTGTACAATACTATTATGATCCCATTGGCAATGGCCGGTTTGATTACTCCGTTAATTGCCGCAGTTGCAATGCCAATTAGTTCATTACTGGTAATCGGAAATGCAATGAGAATCCAAACTGTATTTTCTAAAGAAGAGAGAAAAGCGTGGAAGTAATTTGGGCACTGATTCCAGGGATGATCTTTTTTGGATTGATCATGGTGGGAGTATTGATTTGGGCAGTTCGCGGAGGAGAATACGACGATTTAGAAGGAGATGCCAATAGGATCTTACTGGATGACGAAGATTTTAATTCTCGGTAGATCTCAAAAGCCCGATCAGATTTTCAAATTTATCTAACGGTACATATTGAAAGATAGGAGATGTTTCTTTTTGAATGACCACATCCATCCCTATTTTGGGATACAACCAATGCGCTAAGTTCTTTTCTTGGATAATCTTCTCTGGTTTTCCAAAACGGCCTTCTATCTGTGTTGGCTGAAGAAATATTTTTGGCAAGTAAGTGATGTTGGCAACAGGCTGATTTTTAGCCCACGCAAAGTCTTCCGAATTGAGTGAAATCCTTTTTGATCCTCCTGGTAATTTTTCTAATCGGGCCCCGCGATCATAGAGTGCCTCCAAACGGCTTTCTGGAACGTTAATCTCAACAATAATACTTGCGGTAAGTCCGACGAGTGAAAGATCTCTAAAATATCCTTCTAACGTTTTTTTTTCTCCTACAGACACGAATAGGCCAATTTCACCATCAAAATGTAGCTTACGTTCTAATTCAGAAAAAGAACTCTTGGCTAATGTAATTCCAAAAACTTGGGTGGATCCTTCTACAATTTGCACATTCCAAGGCAACAACTCACTTTCTAACTCTTGTTTTGGTTGTAAGAATACGATACACACTACGATCACAACCGCGCCAAGCAAAATTCTTTTTACCATGCACTACTCAGTAATTTTTAGGTAACGAGCAGTAGCCCAATCTGGTAACATTCCTTGGCGTGCTTGGTGCAACGCGTCTGACTCAATCGCAATCAGTATAAGTATACATATCATGGTAGGTAATAATCCAAAGCCCCCGATAACTGCATAAACCGTAATTTCAGAAAAACTAAAATAGGCACGCAGCACTGTACCTACTATCAGGAGGAAACCTAAAATACCTAAGACAAGAGCAAACAAACGCGTCCAATGCGCACTGACCTGCCAATGGCACATAACATACCAATGATCCTTTCCTAATGACCGGTTTGCGCGCCACAATGTGTATAACAAGATAGAGATTGATATAATAGGAACCATGCTAAGCAGGATTGGAAAGGTGCGAACTACAGATAACCCTCCCACGAATAAAAAAATGTGGTTAAACACGAGATTGATGAGGAAAATCTCATGTGGTTGGGTTGCTTCTCTGATTCGTTCCGGAGGAATGTCGTATTTCATTAGTCGAAGTCTAGGTTGGTTGTTATCGTGGTCTAAAATATTTCTGATAACTATTGTACTATGAAGGAAAAGATCCATGTCCATGCAATTTACGAGTGTTTTATCTGCTTTTTTGATGGGGTTTTTAGGATCTATCCATTGTATCGGTATGTGTGGAGGGATCGCGGGTGCACTGAGTATGCGCATTGCACCAGAAGTTCGTTCTAAAAACCTTTTACCATACTTACTGACTTATAACCTCGGTCGAATCCTCACATACACGATTGCAGGTGCGCTGATTGGCGTACTGGGAAATCAGTTTTCAACTTGGTTACTAGAGCCTCGTAAAGTTAGCCTTTACATTTCCGGTGTGTTCATGATTGGTCTAGGATTATACATGGGTTCTTGGTGGCCTTCCTTTGCTGTGCTAGAAAAAATAGGAGCGAAGCTGTGGCGTTGGGTTGCCCCCCTAGATCAGTACTTCTTTCCGGTAACCAGTCCGTGGCGCATGTTAGGGGTAGGTCTAGTGTGGGGTTGGTTGCCTTGCGGTTTAGTCTACACTGCATTGACCCTAGCGTTAGCAGCTTCCTTGGATTCTCCTAGTCGCTCTGCGTTGCTCATGTTTGCTTTTGGGCTAGGTACTTTGCCTGCTCTACTAGCCACAGGCAGTGCAGTGTACGGTATTGGAAAAATCACCCAACAGCTTTGGGTGCGGAGAGTAGTTGGTATTTTGATCATTTTGTTCGGAGTATATGGGATGCTCATGCCTCACGCAGGCCATGGAAACCACGAAAACCCTCTTCAACACTCCACAACCGAGCAAACCCAACACGAATACCCCACCCATGAGCACATGGGCGACCAACAGCACCAGCATCACTAGTGCTGCACTCTCTCAAATTTGTAGGTAGAATATAGCGCGTCGAGTCCAATGCAAGTATTTTTGCTCCTAGGAGACCAAAGTGCTTGTGTCCTGTTACCTTACTATTTGGGAGGTTGGGGTTTCCCTCGCTTAAGGGATTCCGCCTACATGTTTCTATGAAGATCGTTTCCTTGAGTGCACTTTTGGCAGTAAGTTGTGTTGTTCAAGCAGCTGGTGATCCAGTGGCTGGAAAAGAAAAGGCTGCAATTTGTGGAGCCTGTCACGGAGCAGATGGCAATAGCACAGTCCCAACGTTTCCAAGACTCGCGGGTCAATCCGAAGAGTATTTGGTGAAACAATTAAAAGAATTTAAGGGAGGTATCCGAAAGGATCCCATCATGTCCTCGCAAGCAGCCGCAATCAATGAAGCGGACATCCCTAATTTAGGGGCATACTTTTGCCAGAAACATGTTGCTATCACCGAAAGCAGCAACAAAGAGCTGTTTGCTCGTGGCCAAAAGCTATTCATGGGTGGCAATACTGTTGCTGGTGTCCCAGCTTGTGCTAGTTGCCATGGGCCAAGTGGCGTAGGAAACCCTGCAGCTCACTTTCCGGCATTGGCTGGACAACATGCTAGCTACATCACGACTCAACTCCAACGCTTTAAGAGTGGTGAGCGCGCTAACGATCCTAATCGTATGATGCAAGACAGTGTTGCGCACATCTCTGGTGAGGAAATAAAGGCGGTTGCAGAGTTCATCGCCCATCTTGCACCAACTCCGTGATCTAAAAAAAGTTCGGGGGAGTTTCATGAACAAGTTGGTAGCCGCGTTACTTTTGAGTTTCTCCTCGTGGGTGGCCGTAGCACTCGAAGAGGGCTTTGATTACCAGTTGATTACTCCTCCTGTGCCTACTCAGAACCAAGCCTCAGGTCGGGTGGAAGTAGTCGAGATGTTTTGGTATGGCTGTCCCCATTGTTTGCATTTTGAACCGGTCTTATCTAAATGGGAGGCACATCGATCTCCCAAAGTCGATTTCATTCGCATCCCCGCTGTCTTCCAAGATCCTTGGGAGCCATTGGCACGTGCTTTTTACACGGCAGAAACCCTCGGGGTATTAGATCGGATTCACGTCCCTCTTTTTGAGGCCGTGCAAGTTCAACGTCGTAGGCTTGAGCAGGACTCGGATATACGGGCGTTTTTTATTGAACAAGGTGTAAAAGCGGAAGATTTCGATCGTGTTTTTCGTTCTTTTGGAGTAGAAAACCACATTCAACGAGCAAAAGACTTGAGCAAACGATACGGAATTGATGGCGTGCCGTCGATGATCGTCAATGGCAAATATCGCACGAGTGGGACTTTGACTGGTGGACTCGAAAAAGTACCCCTTGTCGTGGATGGCTTAGTCCAAAAGGAACTGGCTAACGCTCCGAAGACCGTGCCGTAAAGAGTGTGATACCGCCTAAAAAGTCACGGATCCAGACCCGAGCACGATTTGCCAAAAGGATATTGCCCCGTGTGCAGGGGACGGAGATACGTCTTCGTCTCCTGAGTTACAACATCCAGACGGGGATCGCAGCTACACGACCTCACCACTACATTACCTACACGTGGCGCCACTTCCTACCCCATGCAGAAACAATAGGCAATTTAGATAACATTGCTTCCCTGATTGCTCCTTACGACGTAGTAGCTCTCCAGGAAGTAGATGCCGGTAGCCTCCGAACGAATTTTATCAATCAAATCCAGTATCTTGCCCACCAAGCGGGGTTTCCCTATTGGCATTGGCAGACTAATCGAGACCTTGGGAAGTTTGCACAAGTTAGCCTCGGGATCTTAAGTCGCTTAGAACCTACGGAGATTCGGGGTTATCGATTGCCTGGTGCCATTCCTGGACGCGGAGCCCTGATGGCACGCTTTGGAGAAGGTCCAGAAGCACTGGTTCTGTTTGTCATTCACCTTGCACTGGGTCGACGAAGCCGGCTGCGCCAGCTTGCCTATCTAACAGAAGTGATTAACCAACACCGAAACGTCATTTTGATGGGAGACATGAACTGCCAAAGCAGCAGTCCAGAAATGCAAAAGCTCTTAGCAAATACTCAGTTACGCAAACCAGGAAATGGCCTACACACCTTTCCAAGTTGGCGTCCCAACCGCCACATCGACCACATCTTGGTCAGCCACTCTTTACGGGTAACGCAAGAGGCGGTTTTGCAAAAATCCTTATCTGACCACCTTCCCATGACAGTAGAGATCCTGGCGCCTACTCACTTAGCACCAGGGTACCTGCAAAACCGTCCTTACTGCATCATTGGGCCAAATCGCTAGGTTTCATGCTCAGGCGAATGCGCCCTTGCTTGTCTACTTCCATGACCTTGACCTGTACAATCTCTCCCTCTCGGAGTTTGTCGCTCACTTTCTGGACGCGCTCATTTGAGATTTGGGAAATGTGAACCAAGCCATCTCGTCCGGGCATGATCGTTACAAAAGCCCCAAACTCCATCAACTTGATTACTTTTCCCTGGTAGATCTTACCGACTTGAGCATCAGCAGTGATCTCTTCAATACGTCGCTTTGCCTCTTGTGCTGCTTTGAGATCTACTGCGGCGATTTTGATCACCCCGTCATCGCTAACGTCGATGGTTGCTCCAGTCTCTTCCGTGAGTGCGCGAATCATGACTCCACCTTTTCCAATCACGTCCCGAATCTTGTCAGGGTGAACACGCAAAGTAATGATTCGCGGTGCATACTGGGACATGTCTTCCCTAGTTTTGTCCAAAACGCGCTTCATTTCTCCTAAGATATGAAGACGTCCTTCCCTAGCTTGTGCCAAAGCGCGTTCCATGATTTCGCGCGTGATCCCTTCGATCTTGATGTCCATTTGCAGAGCAGTTACCCCTTCTTGAGTACCTGCTACCTTAAAGTCCATGTCACCAAAGTGGTCCTCATCTCCTAGGATGTCAGTCAAAATGGCGTACTGGTCGCCTTCTTTGATCAATCCCATTGCGATTCCGGCCACGGGCGCACGAATCGGCACCCCTGCATCCATCAAAGCAAGGGAAGAACCGCACACGCTGGCCATCGAACTAGAACCGTTTGATTCCGTAATTTCAGAAACTACACGGACAGTATACGCAAACTTACTCATATCTGGCATGACTGCTTGGATACCACGCTTCGCCAAACGCCCATGCCCGATCTCGCGACGCTTTGGAGTTCCTACCTGACCAGTTTCCGCTACCGCGTATGGTGGAAAGTTATAATGGAGCATAAATGGCTCTTTACGCTCTCCCTCAATCGCATCAATGATCTGCACGTCACGAGGAGTACCCAAGGTAGCGATCACGAGTACTTGGGTCTCTCCGCGGGTAAACAACGCAGAACCATGAGTACGAGGTAATACACCCACCCGCGCAGTAATTGGCCGAACAGTTAGGACATCCCGACCGTCAATCCGTGGTGCACCTGCTAGAATTTGCCCACGAACTACTTGCCGCTCCAGCTTTTCTATGCCTGCACGCACGATATTTTCAGGAAATCGTGGTGAATCCCCACCGCTCAAAAGCATGAGCAACTCGGCACGTTCTTTGGCGACTTGGTCTTGCCGAGCCAACTTTCCCGGAATCCGATAAGCACTCCGGAAAGCCTCCATCCCGTTGGTTCTGACCGCAGCAAAAGCCTCCGCATTTGTTTCTGGAGGAATCCATTTCCAAGCAGTAAATTTTACAGAAGCAGCTAGTGTCCGAATTTGTTGGATCACTTGTTGCATCTGCTCATGTCCGTACGTCACTGCACCAAGCATGACGGCTTCTGACAATTCATTTGCTTCTGACTCAACCATGAGCACCGCACTTTCAGTGCCCGCTACCACTAGGTCGAGTTTAGAATCTTTCATCTGCTTGGCACTGGGATTAAGGACATAACCCCCATTCAAGTATCCAACCCGTGCGGCACCGACCGGACCATGAAAAGGCAATCCGGAAATTGACAAGGCAGCAGCAGCACCGATTATGGAAGGAATGTCTGGATCGATACTTGGATCCAAAGACATGACAGTCGCAATCACCTGTACTTCGTAGTTAAATTCTTTTGGAAACAACGGACGAAGGAGGCGATCAATTAAGCGAGAGGTCAAGGTCTCACGTTCCGTGGGACGGCCCTCGCGCTTGAAAAAGCCACCTGGAATCTTTCCTGCAGAATAGGTCCGCTCTTGATAGTGCACCGAAAGCGGGAAAAAATCCTTGCCTACTACTGGTTCTTTGGCACATACGACGGTGACCAATACCGTCGTGTCCCCCAAGCTAGCAACTACTGCACCTGTGGCTTGACGGGCGATTTCTCCAGTCTCTAAAGTAAGGGTATTCGCACCATAAGGGAAGGCGATTGAGGTCACTCGATGGATTTCCTTTTTTAGATCCGGACAGGATTATTTGCGCAGGTTGAGTCGAGAAATGAGAGCACGGTAGCGATCATCATTCGCTTGCTTGAGATAATCTAACAGCTTACGACGTTGGCTAACCAAGCGAAGTAAGCCCTGGCGCGAGTGGTGGTCATGGACGTGGGTTTTGAAGTGTCCGGTAAGGTGCTCGATGCGTCCTGATAGTAAGGCTACTTGAACTTCAGTGGAGCCAGTATCTAAATCGGATCGACGATGCTCTTGGACAATCTTGCTCTTCTGTGCTGCATTAAAAGACATGTGTAGGAAACTCCGAAAAGGTACGAAACCAAACTGGGTATTCTAAAGCAAAAATTTCGTTTTTGAAAAGATATTCATACCGAGGTATAATTTGTGCGGTGAGAATATTAATTTTTGCTTCGAAGTTTTTCACGGGCACACCTCTATCCCACTTTTTCAAACAATGCTAGGTATGCATCGCATGTATCTTGATCTCGTGCTTCGTTACGTCTTTGTTTTTCTAGCAGTCTTTCCTTCTCTGGCAGAACCAGTCACGCCGGAATACATCTCGGTAGAGTCTGGGCAAACCTTGTTTGAAGTTGCATCCAAGACCTATCCAAAACATGCAGGGAATCTCTGGCAATGGGCGATTGCTTTGCAACGTGCTAATCCAGAAGCTTTTTTTTCTTCTAACATCAATGCGCTTCGCTCTGGAGTGAAGCTCAATCTTCCTTCAGGGCCACTTCCATCCATCCAAGAAGCGCGCGCAGAAGTAAAGCGGCAAAACCACGAATGGAAAACTACTTCTGTGGTGCTGAAAAAAGATTCAAAACCCAACTCCCAGGTAGCAACTTCACCTACTGACTCAGTTGCGCCCATTCGTTCTAGCACTCCAGTGCCTGAAGTAACCACAAGCTCTCCCACTGTAGTGTCATCTGTTTCTCCGCCCGATCATCTAGTATCTTCTGAACCTGTCACCCCAAGCGCTGTAACACCCACTCTTCCCTCTAGCAAGAATACTCCCCCTAAACCTGAAGTAGCCGCTTCTACTGAACCCACTTTGGATTGGTTAGAGCTTACACAGGAAGCACGTAAGCAATGGAGCATTCTGCCCGTGCCAGGAAACCGAGCAGCACTACGCCTGGTAGCAGAGTGGTCAGGAACCCCCGGAGAACCTCGCAAGAAAATCCTCGTGCTGATTCCAAAAGAATCGGAAAGTTACAGTGCAGCAACCTCGGAACTTATGAAGGTGTTGCGTGAAGATCAATTACCGGCAGAGATGCTCTTAGTCTATTGGGACAAAAAAGAGTCACTAATAAAATCGGCAATTAAAACTGCAGAAGAAAAAACTTTTGATCTAATTGTCTCGATGGGCTCTGAGTCCGCTGCGTTTTTGCACACCCATTACCGTGGTGGCTCTTTGCCCGTGGTAACTGCGATCGCAAAAGATCCAGTTTTGCTTGGACAAATGCCAGACTACCAACAAGGAAGCAAGAGTAACATTGCTTATACCTCACTTAATGTCCCAGTTGACCTACAAATCAACTACCTAAAGGATATCAATGCAAGGCTTGAGAATGTCGCGATCATTTATGATAGCAACCACGCACAGGTCGTCGCAACCGAAGTACATCCCATGCAAAAACGTTTAACTGAGCTTGGGATGCACTATATTGATGTGCCAGTCGTCGAGGGCCCCAATATTCTCGAAGAATTACAACAGGCTACTGAACAAGCAGTGCAAACTATGCGCAAAACGGATTCAGCACTCAACAGAAGCATATTTTGGGTAACCAGTAGTACCATCGTTTTTACGAACACGAGTCCTATTAACCTAGGAGCTGGAAATGTTCCTGTAATTGGTGGCATACCCAACGCAGTTTCTGAGGACGAAGACAGCGTGGCTTTGGCCATTGGTATCGATCGCCGAAATAATGCACGACTGGCGAGCTTATACGCAGTTCGGATCTTGCGAGGCGAGGTGAAACCAGGAGATTTAAAGGTAGGAGTGGTAAAACCACCTGACATTGCCATCAATTTCAAGGTGGCACAAAAAATCGGACTCAAAATTCCTTTTGACCTCTTCGAGGGAGCTTCTTTTATTTATGATTACTCCGGAAATCCTCAACGCAGATTTGGGCGAGTCATCGCAGCAGGGAAGTAGTCACGTCGCTCACTCCGCAGGCCGGAGTGCTTTAATCATTAGTTTACCGATTGTCATTATTTTGGCACTTACGTTGTTGCTTCTGCAATTTATTGGGTACGCAGAAGCAAAACGTAAGCACCTCAATTTTGAAATTCAGCGGTTAGCGACCCAGGCTGAGATTATTAAACACACCTTTGATCCACACTTACAGGCGGGTTTACCTCTAGCAGAGTTTAGCGGGTTTGCAAACCAAAGCGAACGCCTTTTGTCTTCGGATCCGAGCATCGAAAATATCCAGATATTCGATACACACGCTCATCTGGTTTTCTTCAATGCCTCGACACGCATTAAACAAGATCAGTTAATGAAAGATCTTAAAGGTCGCCGTTATGATCCTGCTCGATTTGTCCTGAAACTTGAAGGAAAGGTGCTGGAGTCTGAGGAATCATTCCGGGTGGTCGTGCCATTGGAAAGTCGTTTTGGCCCAGCAGGTGAAGTGTTAATTGAAGCCAATAAGGAAGACCTTTTACAACTTCTCAACCAACAATTTACGTATGTCTTTTACGTATTTTTAGGATTGATTGCAGGGTACATTGTATTGGTCTCTATTCACCGAGGCCCTTTGGCGCGGAATTCCACACGGCAGACTTGGTTAAAAGCAGGTTTTATTCTCAATTTTCTCGTCATGGCATCGGTAACCGTAGGAGCCATTTTTCATATCTATGAACATGGAGCGCGTGCCAGTGCACATGCCATGGCAGAGTCAATGTCTGGAAGAATCACTGCGATTTTAGAACTTGGTATTGATTTACCAGACATTGCTCGACTTGAGGAAACTTTTGCAGCCTACCAACATAGCAATCCGGATATCAATCGTCTTTCTCTAATTGTTGACGGTAAAACACTCGTAGATACCGATCCTCATGCACCAGGTTCGTCTTACATACCTCCTCTACATAGTTTTAGCCATATTGCAGTTTTGCCAGAACATCCAGGAGGCAAAGATTTTGAAGTGGCGGTGACCATCCCTACTAAAATAGTATTCAACGCCATTTGGAGCAGTGCTAAAGCTTTCGTAGTGCTTTTGGTCGCGTGTGGATTGATATCCTTCGTTTTCCTTGACGGTGCAGCTGCTTTAATGCAAATGGGGAGTTCTGACGAAACACACGGAGCAGACGAAAACAAACGATTTCAAATGGGATTGCATTTAGTCAAACCTGCCTATTTTTTAATTGTTTTCGTGAATGCACTTTCTGTTTCCTTTTTACCTCAATTAGCCGCAAAATTTGCCGCACAATCTGGTTCTTCTTGGGCTACCACCAGTCTTCCCTTTAGTTTGTTTTATATCTGGTTTGCTTTAGTCCTGATGCCCTCCGGAAGTTACGCCGAGCGCGGGAACTTAAAAAAGCTCATGGCTGTTGGATATATTGCAGAAACCATCGGGCTGGTCTTAGCGGCTTCTTCTGCTACTTTTTGGATGCTCACACTAGGTCGAGTCTTTTCTGGGATTGGCCAAGGTGCTTTTTTAATTGGCCTTCAGTCCTACGTACTAGCAGTTACCCCTAAGGATAAGCAAACTCAAGGTGCAGCAGTCAAAGTGGTGGGACGAAACGCAGGCATGGTTGCTGGTACTTCAATAGGTGCCCTTCTTTATGCTTATTTGGATTACAGTACGCTGTTTACCATTTCCTCGGTCATTACCATAGGTGCAAGCATCTTCTTGTGGGCTTTGGTGCCCCCTGTTGAAGAAATCACACTAAAAGTACAACGCTCTAGTGAGTACACTGGGATGTGGAGGCGGTTCTTTTTAGTCATACGAGATTTGGAGTTCATGTTGACCATGACACTCGTAGGCCTTACTTCCAAAATCGCGGTGGCGGGCGTGGTGATGTTTGCAATACCCCTCATCATGACACGTCAAAAGTTTGGTAGCGAGGATATTGGATTAGCTCTCATGGTGTTTTATATCACCTCTTTGTTCATGACCTATTGGATTTCTGCCAAGGTAGATCGTTCCGGCAAAACACGTTTTGTTTTGTCAATTAGTGCGTGGGTAGGAGGCATTGGGATGGTAATGCTTGGCCTGATCTGGGCTACTACTTGGACTGCGGGACATGCGTTGCCAGGTGGGGAGCAAATGAGTGTTTTTGGCCTTAGTTTTCAAAACTTTTTAGAAAGACATGAACTCGATGCGCTCCGTCCAGTATTGATGTTGTTTTTTGTTGGATTGATTGGGATTTCCAACGGTCTTTCTACTGCTCCAGAATTGACTCACATTGTGAAAACACCCGTGGCAAAACGTCAGGGTGGGAAGTCAGTAAGTGCTACCTATACCTTTATTGAGCGTGGGGGGCATGTACTTGGACCAGTGGTGATGGGTTATTTGCTAACCGTTAGTCAACAGAATTCAGTGGCCATTGCTTTGTTTGGCGTCGTGATGATTGTAACTGGCCTCCTATTCCAACTGGTTTCACGAAGTTCGTGAGGACAAGTGCATGCGATACAAAGCCCTGATTTTCGATTGGGATGGGACGCTCCTAGATTCGGAAGCACGCATCGTTTCTTGTTTTCAGAAAGCTGCTGAGGACATTGGTCTACCGTCGCTAAGTAATTTGGTAATACGGAATATTATTGGTCTTGGGTTGTTTGAGGCTGTAATAAGGCTTTTCCCGGATTTAGAGCCGCTACGTCAATCTGCCTTCGTAGAACGTTATCGTCATCATTATTTTTTGGATCAAGCACCCTCTGTTCTTTTTTCAGGGGTGAAAGAGACTCTCCAATCATTCCATGAGGATGGGTATTTGTTAGCGGTGGCTACTGGAAAAAGTCGACGTGGCCTTGATCTCGCCTTGCAAGAAACTGGG
>Ga0268283_1000412_pt1 | contig 30182 bp, 31 predicted proteins | sample saktaG_13_FD_190140 | JGI IMG/M metagenome (GOLD analysis project Ga0268283, IMG submission 190140) | Saline water microbial communities from Sakinaw Lake, British Columbia, Canada - sak_2013_06_06_36m | ecosystem: Environmental > Aquatic > Non-marine Saline and Alkaline > Saline ... | reverse complement strand
TTGAAGCAAGATTTCTCTCAAGACTATTTAGCCAAGAAATTAAGCCTTTCTCGTCCGACGTATATGCAAATCGAAAAAGGCGAGCGGGATATCACTGTGACCGAAGCGGGACTGCTAGCGGAAATTTTTGGCATGACCTTGATGGATTTTTTATCGGATACTACTGCGGTAGAAAATGAAGTGATTTTGGAAAAAGAAAAAGTCGAGAAACCCTCCTTCGCTAAATCTACGGCGGGCGAAGTACGAATTTCCGTGCCAATTAAGAATCAGAAGAAATTCAAAACCGTTCTGACCTATATTCTAAAGAAAGTCGGAGGCAAACCCAATATTGGCATGACCGTGATCTATAAATTGCTCTATTTTATCGACTTTGATTACTATGAAAAATTTGAAGAGCAGTTGATGGGCGCGGTGTATATCAAAAATCATTTCGGCCCAACCCCGATCATATTTGGAAAAATCATTGAGGAAATGAAAGCTAAAAATGAAATCGAAGAGGTGAAATCTAAATTCTATGACCGGGAACAGAAGAAATATTTTCTCAATCCTAACTATCAAGTTGACTTGACGCCACTTTCCGCCCAAGAAATCAAACATATTGATTGGGAACTACGCAGGCTGGCGGACAAGACAGCCAAAGAACTATCGGAACTTTCTCACGAGGATATGCCATGGCGCGCGGCGAAGATGGGGGAGCGAGTGGAATATAACGGCGTGTTCTATCGGGACGAAAAATTGTCAGTCCGGGAGTATGATAAACTCTAAGTAAGCCAAAATCCAGATGATAAACTTTCAACAAACATCAGAATTTGTCAAAGAGTTGAAAAAACTTTCCAAAAAATATCGAACATTGGAAAAAGATTTTCGCCAACTCAAGGAAATATATTTGGTCGCAGCGCCTCAGGGAAATGGATCAAAACATTGGAATTTGCTTCACAAGAATGAGACTCTAGAAATCTATAAGGTGCGAATGCACTGCGATTCCACTAAAGGAAAATTCTTTCGCGTGATTTATGCCTATCATCTCAAAACTAAAACCATCGAACTCATCGAATTTATTGAGATATACTATAAGGGGGACAAAGAAAATGAAAATCGCGAAAGGATTAAAGATTATTTGAAAAATGCAGCTTGTTGAAAATAATTACACAAAACAAAAAAACAAACCACCAAAAACTACTTTCTCTCCTCGCGGATTGGGATGAGGAGGGGGGATTTTTAAATCATGCTGGCGGATTATTGAATTACGTAATCAATTACCCCCAGTTAAATAAAAAATACAATTTAACAGGGTAAACTTACATAAAAAAATCATCATGCAATCACCAGAATTCTATAAAGAAAGAACAGAAAATTCCATTCGAGAAGGTTTTTTCCATAAAAAAGGAGAAAAGGAATGGCCAGATCTCTTGAGGGGACTTGGAGAAAAAGGAAAATATGAAAAAATGGTTTCAGCTTTTCGCATAGTCAAAGAAATCGCGCCGGAAATGTTGACGGATAGAATCTTAAAATTTATTCAAAAAAAAGAATATTCAGGACAATTGCCATTTAACCCAAATGATTTTGAATTTAAAGGCGAAATTGATAAGGGCGGAGAGCATAAGGTGTACCTACTTGAATCTTTGAAAGGAGAAATTCCTTCCTATGTCCTAAAAGTGAATCATTTGAAGACGGGCGATGCAGAGCAAATAAAAGAAGAGGCAATTGGATTTAAAAAAGAATATGAAAGAGTCAAAAAACTTTATGCTTCCATTCCGGGAATTGTGCCTGAAGAAGCGACCATGGTCGCCACAGATCCTCAGACTGGCGAACCAAGAATTGCAACGATTCAACGATTTAATGGACATGAAATAAGAGATTTCCTGGAAGACTTTGATCATGATGAATTAATTTCACTCCTGGTCGACAACTCAGCTCTTTTTGATGAAGCCAGAAAATTTTTTGAAATTACCGAAAAAGAATATGAAACCCAGGGTTTCGTTATCGACTTGATTGGCAAAAAAAATCTTTCGATTGTTAAAAATAGAGAGGGGGAGTATAGACTACTGATTCTCGATCCACATAATTCAGTTCGGAAAGATAATGACAACGAAATAAGGCATGAAGAGCAGGAGATGAAAATATTAAGACTAAAAAGAATTTTAGAAAAGGCGGAAAAATTAAGAAATAGCTTCGGAAAGTAAAATGCAAAAAAGGCATAATGCAAAATCTCAACTGTCCGTAAATTCCGGATGGCTCAGGAATAAGTTTGAAGGAGATCCTAACTTGTAAGGAACACTTACAGGTTCACAGATAGCCGCAGTTGTTGCAAAAAATGCAACAGCTCGAAGTAACCAAGACAAAAAAGTTAGCCTAAGATTAGTATGTGCAAAATTTGCACTAACTGAATAATAAACTTAATTACGTAATTTATTACATACATAAAATAAAAAACTATGAACGAAACAACTAGTTGGTATGCGCAAATAATCAAACCTACTTGGTCTCCGCCGGCATGGCTGTTTGGTCCGGTGTGGACTTTTCTCTACGCGTTGATTGTCATTTCTTTTGGGAAAGTTTTTTGGCTGTATTTCAAAAAACAAATTCCCTTTCTGGTCGTCTTGCCATATGTCCTCAATCTGATTTTCAATTTTTCTTTTACCCCGTTGCAATTTGGACTAAAAAACAATCTTTTGGCCGCGATTGACATTGTGCTGGTGCTGGCCACGCTCATTTGGGCGATTGTGGCGATCCATCCTCACGCGCGCTGGATCAGCTATATGCAAATTCCCTATCTCCTCTGGGTCACCTTCGCCACCGCACTGCAACTTACGATTACCTATTTGAATTGGAAATGATTAATTAAATTAAAAGAAGCATATGTTCGAAAGATACATCGCATACGTCAAAGACAACCCGAGAGGTCTTTGGTTTAAGCAAAAGAGATTTGGTTGGGGCTGGACGCCGGTCAAGTGGCAGGGGTGGCTGGTGATCGTAGCTTATGTGGCACTACTTGTCGCATCCACAAAAACAATTGACGAATCGGCGCCAAAGGACGCTATACCATACACTTTTCTGGCAATCGTCATTTTGTTGACCGCCGCCTTATTTATCGTTGCCTATAAAAAAGGCGAAAAGCCAAAGTGGAATTGGGGTTGGCCGAAGAAAAAATAATTTTTTATTTTCAACCATATGGAAAAAATAAAAGTTGAGCAACATGGTTTTACAGCCTTTTCTTGGTTTGCTGGGTGGTTGTTTACCATCGGCTTTCTAAACTTGCCTTTTTGGCAGGGCGTGCTGGCGGTGGTGCTTTGGCCGTATTATCTCGGATTGGCGCTGAGTCATTTGATAGTGCGCTAAAACATAAACTTTATGCAAGTAGCAATTATCGGGGCGGGATTTTTGGGTGGAGAAATCTTGGCGCAACTTTCTGGAAGTGGCGTTTTGACTTTGGTGACGCATAATCAAAATCCAAGATTTCCCAATTCGCTCAAATTTGATTTTTTTGCTGATGACATTTGCGAAGTTTTTAAAAACCATAAAATTGATGTGGTTTTTTTAGCGGCGAAAATTGAATTTGTGGAAGACGAGGAGCTTCTGGAAAAATCCATGCGCCGATTTATTGCTGGTTGCGCTGGCATGCGTCTGGTCTATTTTTCCAGCGATGGAATTTTCGACGGAGAGCGGGGGATGTATGATGAAACAGATATTCCCAAACCCGTCACAAATTATGGCCGAAACCTAGAGCTCTGCGAAAAGTTAATCAAAAAATATGCCAAGAATTGTTGCATTATCCGTCCAAGCTATATCTATGGCTTTTCTGACTTGCGCTTGGACTCGCGACTTTGGAAGGCCTCTGGGGCCCTCAAAAAGGGCGAGAGAGTGGAGCGCTTCTCGGATATGTATAAATCGCCACTAAGCGTCAAAGAAGTGGCGCAGGCGTCAATAAAGTTGGGACTATCGGACTATCAAGGCATCGTGCATGTGGCTGGACCGCGCCTCAGTATCTATGAATTTCATCGGCAAGCGTTGGAAGCATTGGGTGTTCCGACCAATAATTTAATTGCAACCAAAATGCCTGAAAAACGCCCAGTAGATTTTTTAGTTGACACTTCTTTGGATTATACGCTTATGACAAAACTGACCGGCATCGAGCCGGCCAACGTCGAAAAAAGCCTACTCCAAGTGTCATTCCCGCGGAGGCGGGAATCCAGTGAGAAAGCTTAATAAAAAAGAATATCTTTGTTTTTCGATAATCAATGAAGAAAGGATCTGAACTTTTATATAAAGAAGCATACTCCTAGCTTAAGCGATTTGCATTCTATCGTAGTCTTAAGACTAGATTCCCGCCTACGCGGGAATGACATGCGTTTTCTCTTTTCGTCCCCGCATCTCCATATGTTTTTTTTGCAAGACTTCCAAGAGTTTTGATTCGTCCACCAGTTGATGACGACGGCCTTTGATGATGAAGCGCCCGTTGATCATCAAATCTCGCACCGTTCTTCCGCCGTGGGTAATGAGATTTCCCAAAAGCGTCATAGAATTTTTTTCGTCAAAGGGGATAAATCCTCGATCTTTTAATTTCCAAAAAGCGATGTCAGCTTTCATGCCAGGCATGATTTTTCCGCGATCAGGCATATTGAGAATTCTGGCGCCATTGGCTGTCATCATTTTGAAAAGCGAGCCAAACTTAATTGTTCGGGAATAGAGATGAGTAATTCTGGCTTGATAGGCTTCCGTGAGCAGATCGAGACGACTCTTGGAAACGACACTGTCCGTGCCTAGAGCGATGCGTGGCAAACCTTCTTTGTCATAGAATTTCCAAAAGGGGAATGTGCCTGATTTATGAATCACATTAGACGTTGGGAGATGAACAATGCCGACTTCATTTTCAACTAACTTTGTTATCTCGCTATCGCTAATGTGAATGGCGTGCGAGACGATAGTTTTTGAATTAAGCAGGCCATATTTTTCCAACAGTTCCGTCTCGCGCATTCCGTGTTTGGCGACGCATTTTTCTGCGACGCCTTTGCTCTCAGCCATGTGACAGGTAAAAAGCAAGTCGTACTCATCAGACAATTTTTTGATCTCGGTTAAAATCTTCGGGTCTCCGCGATGAACATAATGAAGCGCAATCGCCAGATGTGACTCCCAATTTTCTTCCTTTTTGCTAATAATTTCCCGAATTAGCGCAGGAGAATTTTTGGGGTGAGTGTTAGATGCGACGCTAATGGCGTTTATGATATTGTGTTTGGTGGCTCTCGCCGCCGCTTCAATTGGTGCATAAACAGCATAGTGACTCAGTGTTGTGGTGATGCCATTTTTTTGTTGCTCTGTGAGGTCACCGACAGTGGAAAAGGCATAATCTTCATCAGTCATATTGCGCTCCCAGTCCGGCATAGAAGAAATGGTTGAGTCGACCGATTCGCCTTCGTCCAGGGTCATGGCGCTACGCATGAGGTACATTGGAGGATGGGAATGGGCATTGATGAGTCCAGGCGTGACAACAATGCCGCCACGCTTCTTTGCATCATAGACAAGATCAAAGTCCTTTTTGGTTACTTTTTTTGCCGGCAGAACATCAAGAATTATGTCGTTTTCAATAATGATTGAATGGTTTTTTAGGCAGACTAGTTTGTTGTCTTTGTTGCAAGTAAAGATGAAGGGAACGTTGTGAACAAGCACGGTTTTACCGCGCGAATGGTTTATTTGAAATCGGCTATGGTCGTCATCTTCCAAGAGATTTCTCGCTTGAATCGATTTTTTTATTTTTGCGTGTAATTTTTTATGGGGCATATGGTTATTCGCTTCGCGAACCCCCGCTACGAATGGGGGACATACGAATGGTGTGATTAGGGAAGGAGATTATTACAGAAATGGGTTTGCAATCCCGTTCCTGCTAAAAAGTTTATTCCCACTCCGTCGTTCCCGGCGGTTTATTGGTTATATCATAAAAGACATAGGAAACTTTTCCCGTGACTAAGATCTCTCTGGTAATTTTTTTGAGAAGGGAATTTTGCATTTGATAGAAATTTAAAGTCATGGCATCTCGCGTGTTGATGGGTCGAAGTACGATTGACTCCTTCCCGGCTTTATCGGTGATAGGAATGAGTACAACCGGGAATTGCCAAATCTGGTCATACAATTTAGTTCGCTGGATATTTTTGGTCACAATTGCATCGACTTCGCGGAGCACATCTATGCGTTCCTTGGTAAGATAAGCATCTTTTTTGGTCAGCTGAAAGGTTGCATTTTTTGAAGGGTTTAGAAGCAAAACGACTCGGTTTATTTCACGGATAGAGTTGGTTGTATTGGAAGAGATTTGATCTAATTTTTTCCAATCAATTTTTTGCCAAACAGCCAGAGGATGGGCATAGGTGCGATTATCGCCTTGGACGCCGACGGAACGGATTGGTAAAAGTGCGTGCTCAACTTTAGGGTAATTTTTTTGACAGAATTTTTTGACTTTGAGCTTGGTTTTTTTGAGATTTTCTGGTGGTTCTTGTGGATCTAGGCACAAAACGCGGATAGCTAGGCCTGGCCCGGGGAAGGGATGTCTCTCAATGAGATTGCGGGGAAGTTTCAAAAGTCGGCCAATTTGGCGCACTTCGTATTTATAGAAATCAACTAGTGGTTCGACGACCAGTCCTAGGTCAATCATTTTTTGGATGGCATCGACACGATTATGATGGGTTTTTATTTTGTCCGCATTTTTTGTTCCGCCCGATTCGATGATGTCAGGATAGATCGTGCCTTGGCCCAAAAGCCACTCTTTTTCATTTAGTTTTAATTTCTTGCTCACAGTATCTTTGACATCTAAAAAAGTCTGGCCGATAATTTTTCTTTTTGCTTCTGGTTCATAGACGCCCTTCAAGTTTTCGAAAAAAGTAACGCTGGCATCAATCACTTCCAGATTATCAAAGCCGATTTTTTTAAAGTTCCGGATGATTTCTTGTGATTCCCGCGCACGCATAAAACCGGTGTCGATGTAGAGCCCTTTGACGCGGGCTTTTCCTAGGGCTTTCGTGAGGAGCGCAAAAGCGACATTGGAATCCACGCCACCACTCACCAAAACAAGCACTTTTTTCTTGCCAACTTGTTTTTTTATCTTATCTGTCAGATGCACAACCAAGTCTTTAATTTCCCAATTCTTTTCGGCTCTGGCGATTTTCAAAACAAAATTTTCCAACATTTTTCGGCCTTCGATTGTGTGATCAACCTCAGGATGAAACTGTAAGCCGTAGCGGTGATTTTTCTCATCTGCCATGGCTGTGACTGGACAATCGGGAGTTGCTGCCACGACAGAAAAATTTTTCGGCACTTTCAAAACTGAATCGCCGTGGCTCATCCAAACTTCTGTCGTTTTCTTAACTCCGGCGAAAAGAGCTGTTTTATTGCTCAGTGTGAGTTTGGCGCGTCCATATTCTCGCACGCGTCCCGGTTTCACTTTTCCGCCGAGCAGATGGGCGAGTAGTTGATGTCCATAGCAAAGTCCCAAGATGGGAACACCTAGTTCCAAAATTTTCGGATCAACGGTGAGTGAATTTTTATCATAGACTGATTGTGGACCGCCGGAAAAAATAATCCCACTGGCGTTTTTCAGCTCTTGGGCCGAGACGTCATGCGGGTATATTTTAGCGAGCACATTCATCTCGCGGATGTTTCTCGCAATCAAATGCATATACTGCGAACCAAAATCCAAAATAGCAATATGGTCTTTCATATTTTTTAGTAGTTATGCGTTTCACCTCACAGCCGTATTTTCTAAAAAATAACTCGAACGCTCTTTTTTCTTTTCAAAATTTTCCCTCTATCTACGGCAACCAGTGGAAAATTTTGAAGAAAAAAAGCATTCTCAGACAGGATTTTTTAGAAAATACGGCTGACTCGAGTAAACGCGCAAGTCGTGTTTTTAATAGCGTTGATTAATTGGTCAAGATAGTTTATAATCCTAATATTATTATTAAATTCAACTTTATGCAAGAAGCCTTAACCTATGATGATGTTTTATTAGTTCCTCAGTATTCGGAAATTTTGCCCTCCGAAACTGAGCTTCAAAGTCGTTTTTCGCGCAATGTCCCACTCAAAACTCCCATTGCCAGCTCACCAATGGACACAGTGACCGAACACAAAATGGCGATTGCTATGGCACTGCAAGGCGGGATCGGAATCATCCATAAAAACCTATCCATCCTTGAACAGGCGGAAGAAGTGCGGTTGGTGAAGCGCTACCAGAGTGGTTTTGTGGTTGGTCCGATCACACTTTCCCTGGAGGATACAGTGGACGAAGTCTATCGCATTAAAGAAGAGAAGGGTTATAAAAAAATTCCTGTGGTGGACAAAGAGGGAAAATTACTAGGTATCGTAACCGAGCTTTACTATTTCTGGCCTCAAGACAAGGGTAGAAAAGTGAAAGAAATCATGAAACCGGTTTCCGAACTCGTGACAATTATGGAAGGCGCAAACCTAACTAAGGCTAATGATATTATTCGTCAAAAAAATTTAGTCGTACTTTGTGTGGTGGATAAAAAAGGAATCCTAAAATCAATTGTGACTAGAAAAGATTTGGAAAAAAATGAATCTTTTCCTTTTGCCAACAAAGATTCCAACAAGCGTTTGTATGTTGGCGGCGCAGTGGGCGTGGGCGCTGATATGCTCGAGCGAGCAGAGGCCTTGGTTGCAGCGGGCGTAGATGTGCTTGTGGTTGATACGGCGCACGGACATTCAAAGGGTGTGGTTGAAGCGGTGAAGAAAATCAAGAAAAATAAAGCGACAAAAAATGTTGATGTTGTCGCGGGAAATGTAGCGACAGCAAAAGCAGTAGCGGATCTCATCAAGGCCGGAGCAGATGGTGTGAAGATTGGCATTGGTCCTGGTTCGATTTGCACAACGCGCGTCGTTGCGGGCATTGGTGTTCCACAAGTCACGGCAATCACGGAAGCATTGAAAGGACGAGGTAAAAATGTAAACGTACCAATTATTGCTGACGGAGGTATAAAATATTCTGGCGACATCACGAAAGCACTAGCGCTTGGAGCCAGTTCAGTGATGCTCGGCGGACTTTTGGCTGGTGCCGAAGAATCGCCAGGAGAAACAGAATTTGTGGATGGCATGATGTATAAGATGTACCGCGGAATGGGATCACTTGGCGCAATGCAACGTGGCTCAAAAGATCGCTATGGGCAGGGGAATGTGAAAGAAGTGGGCAAATTTGTGCCGGAAGGCATTGAAGGGCGCACGATTTATCGTGGACCAGTGGAAAAAATTATCTATCAATTGACTGGCGGACTGCGCTCGGGTATGGGTTATCTTGGTGCCAAAACACTCCCAGAGCTCGTGAAAAAAGCTCAATTTGTGCGGATTACTTCTGCCGGTTTCAAGGAAAGTCATCCGCATACTGTGACAATCACCAAAGAAGCGCCTAATTATTTCAAAAGCTAGTTTATTTTTACGCAAGTTGCGTCACGTTTTTTGCAGGTAGCATTTTGCATGCTTACCTCTTTGATATTTGTGAATTGAAAAAAAAGCATTTTTTTGGCGGAAAAGGAAATATTTTTGAGATGAATATTTTGGGCGTTGCCGATTGTGATGCCTTTTTCTGACTTAGTAGTGGTATCGGCAGTAATATTGGATAGGGTAACATTTTTCACTCGCCTCTCCGGAAGACCGTTGATTTTTACTAAATATTTCGGCGAATTTCCGGATATTTTTATATTGTCGATATTAATATTTTCAATTTTTGGCAGTGCATCAGTCACGGGATTATTGGTGGATGAATCATAGGTCATTTCGAATTGCAAGGCGGCATTTTCGATTTTAGCCATTTGGATATTTCTAGCCCAGATATTTTCCACATAACCTCCGCGGCCGAGCATTGATTTTACGCGGATGCCCTGTCCGGATTTTTCAAATGAGCAGTTTTCGATATAAATATTTTTTACTCCACCTGACGTTTCACTGCCAACTGTTATGCTGGAATGACCATTTTTCATGCGAGAATTTTTGATGACAATATTTTCCGCTGGTCGATTTACGCGCCAGCCGTCATTGTCGAGGCCTGATTTTATGGAAATAGAATCATCGCCTGTTTCCAAATAGACATTATCCACCAGAACATATTTCGAAGAGTCAATTACGACGCCATCATTATTATGCCCATCCGTAATCACCTGAACTCCGCGAATCAAGACATTTTCACTGTAAAGCGAATGAATTGACCACATCGGGCTATTTTTTAGCGTGAAATCAAATAGTTGGATATTTTTGCAATTAACAAATTCGACAAAAAACGGGCGAAGATTATCACCTTTTTGCGCAAAAATTCTTTCTTCCACGGGCACATTATCGGTGGCCAGCTTATAGAGTCTTTGGGCGTCACCTTTTTGTAGATCTTTCCATTTAAGCCATATTTTTCCTTGTCCATCTAGCGTGCCTTTACCACTGATGGAAATATTTTCACAATCATTGGCATAGATAAAAGGAGAATAATTCATTAGCTCGATGCCTTCAAAGCGCGTGAAAACGACAGGCAAATAATCCTCCGGTTTTTCACTAAAAAGAATAGTCGCGTCTTTTTCTAAATGCAGGTCAATGTTGCTTTTGAGATGGATTGCTCCGGTAAGCCATGTTCCAGCGGGAACAAGTATATGTCCGCCACCTGCATTGGCGCATTCAGAAATAGCTTTTTCAAAAGCCGCAGTATTGAGAGTCGTTCCATTATTTTTTGCGCCAAAATCCATAATATCACAATTTTTTTGGGGAATATTCAGGTCAGAAAAAGCTGGCATATCGAAAGGTGGTGCCTGGGGAAAATCAAGAGAGATGGAGTCGTCTTGAAGTAAGAAAAGTTGTCGCAGAAAAAAGCCTAAAATAAGAAGCAGGGCAAGTAGGGTCGAGAAAAAGAATAATTTTTTTTGAGGCATAATTTTTTTAGGGAATATCTTGACTTGTTTAAAATTAATGTCAGTCGTAGCTTAAAAAATAAGCCTTTTTAATTATATACCAAATCGGCAAAAAAGGATAAGATAGAGAAAATAGACTACTCGGAAAAAATGTTATATTATATAGATTATGAAAACGCCTAGCAAAACTGATAAATTTTGGACAATCTTTTTCTTGGCAGTCGCCTTTTTTGTCTATTTTTTCTTTGGATTATATCATTTGGCGAAATTTGAAACGGCGGATGAGCGCTATTGGATGTATGAAGATCCACAAAATGGCCGAATCCATGCCTATTGGAAGGCGATTAGTGAGAAAAAATGGGAGGGGACATATATCAATGACAAACCGGGAGTTTCGCTGGCCTACATCTCGGGAAGCGCGCTTTTTTTCAAAGATAAACCGGCCCAAAATTTATTCACTGATAGTTCACTGGAAAGAATATATAACCCGCAAGAAACTGAACGAGTGCATTTTTTTTTCCGCTTGCCACTGCTTATTTTCAATGGACTTTTTTGTTTTGTTTTGTTTTGGCTTATCGGTAAATTTACCCGAAACCAATGGATTGCTCTTTGGTCAACAATTTTTATTTTACTCTCGCCAATTCTTTTGGGCATTTCACAAATCGTCAATCCTGACTCATTACTTTGGTCTTTTTCAGCCGGAACGATTTTTGCTTTTTTTAGTTATCTTAAAACAAGAGAGAGAAAATTTATCTTTCTTTCCGCATTGTTTTTAGGCTTTTCTCTACTTAGTAAATATAGTGCGGTAATTCTCATCCCTTTTCTTTTGGCGGTGATACTGATCGATATTTTTTCCGAGCAATTTCGGGGAAAAAATATAGCTCCCTCTGAAATTAGAGCAATGCTTGGCGCATACCTCACGATGATTATCGGAGCGATTTTAGTATTTTCGCTTTTTCTTCCAGCGGTGTTTGTTACTCCCGGCTATCTCTACGATGCCTTTTTGGGACTAAACGGATTTCAATGCATTATTTTGGTTAGCGGAGTGATAATCTCGGGACTTTTTCTGGATGGTGTTGCTTTTGAAAATAAAGCCTTTTTTTGGATAGCGGAGAAAGTAAAACGATTGGCAGGAGTTTCCCCTGGTGTTTTTTATGTCAGTTTCTTTTTGTTTTTCATTTTTATTTTATGCACCTGGGCGTTTGATACGGAATATGGAGCGGAGTTCATGAAAAATATTTCTTTTGATCTGGAAAAATCTTCCATTTTCACGCATAAACCTTTGCCGGTGAGAATTATTTTGGAGATGATGCCGGTAGTTTTCTCGCTGACACCGCTGACACTTTTTGCGCTATTATTTATCTTGGGAAAAGCAAGCATCAAGAAAATCGCTTATGAAAAAATATTTTTCTCACTCTTATTTTTTTTATTGGCATTTTATTCGGCAGTGTTGTTGCAAAATTTGCTGGTAACTATTCGCTATAGTATTATGCTCTACCCGCTAATCCTGTTGCTTTCCGGCATGGGAATTTGGGAATTATTTTCTTGGAAACGGCTAGAAAAAATCAACAAAATTTGGATAACTCTGGGAATTTTATTTATTAGCTTTTGGAGTCTCTGGGAAACGAAGCCGTTTTATTTTAACTATACCAGCGACTTTTTTCCTAAAAACAGAATTATTACTGATGCATGGGGCTATGGTGGTTATGAGGTGGCGCAGTATCTGAATGGTTTACCGAATGCTCAAAATTTGCTCATCTGGACTGATTATAACGGCTATTGTCCCTTTTTCAAGGGGCGGTGTATTATGGGAAAAAACAATGGAAAATTCAAACTGAGAGCGGGCGAGCCAGTTCCAGATTATTTTGTGAAAACTCGTCGGGGCGCAATTATGTATCGGGGGATGTGGGACACGATTGATACTAAATATTTATATGAAAACAGGGATACTGCTGCCTGGGAATTGGTAATAAATAATAGAGCGAAAAATTATGTTAAAGTTTTTAAATATGAACCAAGAAAAGATTTCTAATATGGAAAATAGGGCAGTTGGCTTGCTTTTTATTTTGGCATTGGCACTATATTTTTCTTTTGGCTTTTATCACCTGACTAAGTTCGATACGGCCGATGAACATTTTTGGATTGACTCTGATCGTATTTCGCAGTATTGGCATGCGATAGGAGAGGGAGATTGGAAAAAAACGAGAATTAATAATAAACCGGGAATCACGCTGACCTATATTTCCGGTGTCGGTATGATTTTTGACAAAGATCATAGCGCTGAAATCAAAGAGCGCGAAGCTGTTTTTACAAGTTACGATTCTCAACAATTCCAAAAAATTAATTTTCTTTATCGTTTTCCGCTCTTAGTTTTTAACGGGTTGTTTTCGATTTTTTTCTTCTGGGTAATCGCGAGATTGACGGAAAATAAATGGATTGGGCTGTGGTTGGCAACACTCATCCTGCTTTCACCGATTCTCCTGGGAGTTTCTCAGATTGTTAATCCCGATGCGCTTTCTTGGCTTTTCTGCAGCGCGACAATCTTTTCCTATCTGCTCTTTCTCAAAACCGGTTTGAAAAAAATTGCTGCATCTACAGCCTTATTATTAGGCTTAGCATTAGCGACAAAATACATCGCGCTTATTTTAGTCTATTTTCTATTTTTTGTTTTTCTCTCAAGTTTGCTTTTTTCTTCCAAGGTAAAAGAAAAAAACATAAGTGTATTTTCTCGAGAAACTTTTAAATCAGCCGTTACTTATTTGGCGATTATTTTTGGTGGTTTTTTGGTGTTTTCAATTTTGATGCCGGCTATTTTCGTGAAAAGTAAATATCTTTTTGACGACGTGATTGATTTTAACCATAAAGGTTTTATTTTTTGGATTACGCTTCTTGCGGATGGAATAATCATTCTCGATGCATTTTTTTGGAAAAGCCAAGCGGTTTTATTTTGCATGAAATATTGCACCCGTTATAAAGAGATCATTTTCAAAACTATCACCGCGATTGTCTTGGGTTTATCCCTCTTCGTGTTCATTAATTGGACATTCGGGATGAATTTGCTCAATTTGGCGTCGGTTCCATTTGATTCTCGTCAAAGTGATTTTTTTATTAGCCTTTCATTTGGAAAAAAACTTATTCTTCAAGCGCGACCATTGATTTTTTCTTTGACGCCGCTTGTGCTTTTTGCGCTAATATTCATTTTACTAAAAACGATATTTCGAAAAACGCAATATACCTTTCTTGTTTTTATACTTTCCGCTTTCATTTTGATCTATTGGATAGTCGTGACGATGCAAAATTTACTGGTTAATATCCGCTACGGCATTATTCTCACTCCGCTAGTCATTTTTTTGGCCACATTGGGAATTTGGGAGTTTTTGCAATATAAACCATTACAAAAACTAAATAAAATTAGTATTTCTTTGGTAATTATTGCTGTCAGTGTGGTTAGCCTGATCATTGTGAAGCCGTTCTATTTTAATTATGCTAATATTTTTCTCCCGCAAAGTAATCTGATTACTGGTGCCTGGGGTTATGGGGGCTATGAGGCGGGAGAAGCCATAAATTTTCTAACCAAAGGAAAAGAAGCAGTTGTTGTGGCGGATTATCCGGGCGTTTGTCCTTTTGTTAATGGCAAATGTGTGGATATTAGTAATGACAATCGGAAAAAGGTGTTGACACTGCTTAATCAAAATCAGTCAGATGTCTATTATGTTTTGACTAGACGCGGACAAGAACGCTGGGGCTATATCGAACAATTTAATGTGGCAACAAAAAAAGCGCCACTCTGGGAGCTTAAGATTGATAATCGACCGGAGAATTTTATTCGTGTGTATCGGCAGAGATAGATTTTCAAAAGCTAGTATTTCTCAATCCCAATTTTTTCATCGGAGTAGAAGCTTTGACCTTGAAATTTTTTCCGGTGCATCGTGAGGCGCATAAACAGATAGACCAGAAAATTGAAACTGCGCAGATTAATTTTTTGTTCAAGAATTTTGATGATGCGAAAAAAAATTGCTCCGAAAGTCAGCGTGAGAATTTTGGGTGGAATATAGGGAGTGAGAAAAACGTCCCAAACGAGTGGGCGAACTTTCTTTTTGTAATATTTTTTAAGTTTAGTCGAATTGTGAGAAAAGGCTAAGCCGGCATATTTTCCGCTCATCATCGCATAGTAGATGCCTTCTCCGGTGAGTAGTTTTACCAATCCCATTGCATCTCCGCAAAGCAAAATGTCGTCGGTGCAATAAGTTCTCATGACTTTTAGTGGCAATGCTCCGCCAAAAGTTTTTTGAACCGCATATTTTTCTGGCAGAATTTTATTTTTGAGCGACCATTGAAAAAAAGCGTCCAGATAGTATTGCAAATTATGCTTTGGTTTTCGCACAATTCCAATCCCGATCTGGTAGCCATTGGCTGTTGGGAAGATCCATCCATAGCCAATCTCATCCATAAATCCCGCCACGACATAGACATTTAGATCTTTTTTTTCACAGGTGACGTCGCATTCTAGGCAGTAGCCAAATTCGTTCCTTGTGAGCGGGCGGTTGCCGATAAATTTTGCTACCTTACTATGCATCCCATCTGCTCCGATGAGTTTTTTGGCAAAGAGACTTTTTTGTCCATCAGTCAGGACGTAGCCTGGTTTTCCTTCAAAGGTAGTTTTTTCAATTTTTTGCAAATCAAATTTTAAAAAACTGACATTATCTTTCTTGAGCGCTTCTTCCAGGAGTAAATTATCGAACTGATAACGGCTGATTTGATCAAAAAAATGTTTAAAGTGCCGGTTAATGATGTAGTCATCTTTCCAATAGAGCTTCAGTGACTCACAAGAATAGGCGGTTAGCTGGTCTTTAATTTTGGCATAATTGTCCAGTTCCAAATGCCAATCGCGACTACTCATCAGGCCACCACCGCAAGCTTTGTGGCGGGGAAAATCGGACTTATCAATAATGAGAACTTTTAGTCCTGAGGTGTAATAGGCAGCAGTGCTTCCGGCTGGTCCTGCGCCGACAATAATGAGATCGTATTTTTCCATAATTGTTTCATTTGTGTATGGTTGTATTTTAGGGGATGGGAGTATTTTGGTCAAACAAAAAACACTCCTATGCGGAGTGCCTTATTCGTAGCCTCTTCTCCCTTCGGGAGAGGATGTCACGTACTCGTGACAGGTGAGGGCGAGGGCTGTATATTAGGAATAATCTAAAAAAGCTAACTGGTCATTAATCAAACACCCTTGCCCTCATCCGGCCTACGGCCACCTTCTCCCGGAGGGAGAAGGGGTTATTTATAACTTACGAAACAAAAGTCAAAGCAATGCCGGTTTTATCCGCGCGACCCGTTCTGCCGATACGGTGGATATAGTCTTCGTACGTTGCTGGAACATCGAAATTGATCACGTGACTGACATTAGGAATGTCGAGTCCGCGGGCAGCAATGTCAGTAGCGACGAGAATTTCCACACGATCTTCTTTGAACATCTTGAGCGCCAATTGGCGTTTGCCGTGGGATTTGTTGCCATGAATTGATTCCGCCTTGAAGCCCTTGCTGAAAAGGATCTTGGAAAGCTTTTCTGTGCTGCTTTTGGTTCGGGCAAAGATAAGCACCTTTTGAAAAGCGGCTTCTTTGAGCAGGTTATGCAAAATTTCAATTTTGTCCTCACCTTGTTTCACGCGCACCACATCTTGATCAATCTGCGCTGGAGTGGCCTGATTTCTAATTGAGATTCTAACCGGATCAACCAAGAAATCTTTAATCAAATGCTCAATCGCAGGTGGTAATGTCGCAGAGAAAAATAACGTTTGTTTTTTCTGAGTCAGAAATGATAGCAAGAATTTAATATCATTAATAAATCCCATATCGAGCATCTGGTCAGCTTCATCCAAAACGACATTAGAAAAACGAGACAAATCGAGTTTTCTTTGTTGCACCAAATCTTTCAACCGTCCCGGTGTGCCAACCACAAGGTTGGGTCGTGAGCGCAATTGGGAAACCTGGCGGTGCATATTGGCGCCACCAATAATCACCACCGAAAAAAGGTTTAATCCGCGTGTGAGAGAAACGTATTCTTCTTGGATTTGTGTTGCCAATTCGCGAGTGGGCACGACAACGAGAAGTTTCTCGTCCCGATTAGTGAGCATTTTATTGATCATTGGAATGAGAAAAGCGGCGGTTTTCCCCGTGCCGGTATTAGCCAGCCCAATCAAATCTTTTCCTTCGAGAATGTAGGGAATAGTTTTATCTTGAATGGCCGTTGGCAATTTATACCCACGTTGAGCAATAATCGTTTTCAGGCGATTATTGATTTTAAGATCAGCAAAAGGTGTCTCGGGGACGTAGGCTTCCATTGGAACGTCAGTGACGGGCGCAGCTTTATTGATAAACTTATCAATACTGATGAAGCTTCTACGAAAGCCTCTTTGGCCACCACGATTTGGGGTAAATTTTCGTCCAGCCGGACGAGAAAAATTTCTGCGCGAAGAACTAGAAGTCCTGCGACTTTGGCGCTGTTGATACATGTTTTTTGGAGAGACTTTCAAAAAAGAAAGGCTCTAAACATAAAAAATTAAATGTTTTATGTTTAGATACCTCTGCAAGCGAAAACAAACGAAAGTATTAACATAAAAATCAATTGTAGCATTGATTTCAAGGTTTGTCAAGCGGTTGACAGGCGAGCAAATTATTGCTTGACTTAAAAGTATCCAATATCAAAGAAGTTTTATTAGAAAACTACTAAAAGAAAGGAGCAGCTATGCCGTCAAAAGAGTTCTTTAAAACAATTTGCGCAGGAATTATGGTGGACTCTTCAATAGAGATCTGCCAGAAACTTGGCTATGTGCCGAAACAAATAGTGGCCAAATGTGGCGACATCGGTATTGTTGTCGGTGTCGCTCCCAATCAGGCTGGTATCGATGTCGTCTGGTGCCTTTTTAAAAAAGACAACGGCCTGGCGAGGCATTTGCCATCGAAACGATGTTAAAAAGATCCATCGACCGTTTGTTTATATTGTTCAGGACGGAAAGGCCATCATGCCAATCCGTCCTTGTTTATTTTAGAACAGATAAAAGATTGCCCATTTGACAAAAAATCAAAAATGATATATCCTGCATATATTACAAAAAAGCCCCAAAGGGCTTTTAAAAAAGCTTAAAAAATCATTATGAACAAACTTGTCCAATTTTTGAAAGAAGCTAAGTCGGAATTACAAAAAGTCAATTGGCCCACCAAAAAGCAAACTATTAATTATACCTTGACTGTTATTGGCATTAGTATAGTTTTATCTTTTTTCCTGGGAGGTCTTGACTTTATCTTTGAATATCTTCTGAAAACATTTATTCTAAAATAGTCTATATTTAATTATTTTTTAGTTTCCCAAAACAATGGCAAAACAATCACAACATCACGGAAGATCCTGGTATGTGCTCCATACCTATTCTGGCTATGAAGACAACGTATCGCGCAACCTAAAACAAAGAATCGAATCGATGGATATGCAGGAATTTATCTTCGATGTGATGGTGCCGATTGAAAAGAAAATCAAGATTAAAGCAGGAAAGAGAACTGTGATTGAAGAACGGATCTATCCTGGTTATGTGCTCGTGGATATGATTGTGACGGATGCCTCCTGGTACGTCGTGCGAAATACGCCAAACGTGACTGGCTTCATCGGCCTTGGCACAACCCCAACTCCAGTTGATCCGAAAGAAATTGAAATGCTTAAAAAACGCATGGGCGTGGATGAGCCGAAATATAAGATTGACGTGAAGGTCGGCGATATGGTCAAAATTGTTGACGGACCATTTAAGGAATTTGATGGCAAGGTGAATGAAGTGGACGAAGAAAAGGGACGCGTGAAGGTATTGGTTTCCATCTTTGGTCGCGAAACACCAGTTGAATTGGACTTTTTACAGATTCATAAATTATAATTTTATAGGACTACAATTATGGCTAAGAAAATTAAAACAGTTGTTAAATTACAAATCCAAGCCGGAAAAGCTAATCCAGCGCCTCCAGTCGGACCGGCTTTGGGACAGCATGGAATAAACATTGGTGATTTTTGCGCCAAGTTTAATGACGCGACCAAGGACAAAATGGGTGACATCATTCCGGCTGAAATTACGATTTATGAAGATCGCAGTTTTGATTTTGTTTTAAAAACTCCTCCAGCTTCTGATCTTTTGCGAAAGGCGGCTGGTGTGGAAAAAGGAGCGGGAAACCCGCTGAAAGATAAAGTAGGAAAAATAACCGCAGCGAAACTTCGGGAAATTGCCGAAAAGAAAATGTCAGATCTTAACGCGAATGATGTTTCCGCGGCAGAAAAAATTATTGCTGGAACTGCGAGAAGCATGGGCGTTAAAATTGAAGGGTAGCATTTTTCATAATATTCAGCAGAGGAGGAATGCAGATGAGCCGTTCTTTAAATTTTCAAAATTTGCCGAAAGAAAAGCAGAAGAAGTTGGCAGAACACAGGGCTAGCTTCCTTTGGGCGATGCTAGCGATTGATTTCACTTTTGCCTTGTTTGGCGGAGGACAACTAATGCTAGTAGTTTCAATACTGCTTGCTTTCATTTTATGTATTTTTGGGTGGAGTCATTACCAAAAATTTGGGTGCTTTCCGTATCCTTGGAGTAATAAGAATACACAGCGCAAAAAAATGCCATAAGGTGAAAAAGGAGGTGTATATGTGGTGGATGATGCTATCTTTTTTTGTAGCAACAGTTATAATTGCAGTAGGTGTGTATGTTTTAATTACACATCCTTCTTTTCATGATTTTCCTGATAACGTAAGAAAGGATGATAAAGATATATGGGAATAATAATCGGGTGGAAGCTAAAAAAGCTTTCACCCGAAACTATAAAATTATTTTTTTAATTTATTTAATATTTAATCAGTGGGAGACCAAAAAGTCGCTTGAACCACCAAAATTATATGACACACGGAAAAAAGTATCGGGCAGTCGTTGAAAAACTGGACCGAGAAAAAAGCTATACATTGGAAGAAGCAATACAGCTCGTGCGAGATAATAAAATCGCCAAATTTGACGAATCAGTTGAGGTGCACATCAAAACGGGAATTGATCCGAAAAAAACTGACCAGCAAGTTCGCAGTGCAGTTTCTTTGCCACATGGCACAGGCAAGAATAAAAGAGTGGCTGTGATCACTTCGACGCATCTGGAAGATGCCAAAAAAGCCGGCGCGGAAATTGTCGGTGGAGAAGAATTGATTGAAAGAATCAAAAATGGAAAAATATTTTCTGAAGACGGTGGATTTGACGTGCTCGTTGCGACGCCGGAAATGATGCCAAAATTGGCCGTAGTGGCAAAAATCTTGGGACCGAAAGGGCTGATGCCAAATCCAAAAACAGAAACAGTGACGACCAAAATCAAAGAAACCGTGGACGCTCTCAAAAAAGGTCGCGCCGCCTACAAAACTGACAACTCCGGTAATATTCATCAGGTGGTGGGGAAGCTATCATTCAGCGATGAAAAACTGGTGGAAAATATCAAAGCCTTCTTGGAAAGTGTGGAAAAAGTCAAACCAGCCAGCCTCAAAGGAAAATTAGTGCGCAATATTTCTCTTTGTTCAACGATGGGTGTTGGTTTCAAAATCACCGTCTAGTTATATTTTTAAAAAACTTTCAGTTTAGCACTGAAAGTTTTTGTTTTTAGTTTCTAATATTAAACAAAAAGTATTATGCAAAGAAAAATAATTATTGGTCTCATTGGAGAAAAGGGCGCAGGCAAAGGAACTGTCGCGGATTATTTATTGGAAAAATATGGCGCGGTGCATTTTGGTACTTCCAAAATTTTGCGTCGGACGTTGGAGGACTTGCATTTGCCGGTGACGCGCGACAATTTGATTAAATTAGCACTTGTTCTCAAAGAAGGTTATGGACCATCGGTCATCATCGATTCCTTGATTCAGGATATGGAAAAGAGTGATGCAAGCATCATCATCGCGGATGGAATCAGAATGCATGGCGATGTCGAGCCATTTCAGAAAAAATATCGCGAAAATTTCTATCTCGTCTATGTGACAGCTGATTTGAAATTACGTTACTCGCGGACTAAAGCGCGCAAAGAAAAAGCTGGCGAAGATAACGCGACATTGGAGCAATTTCTGGAAGAAGAGGGGAAGCTGACGGAAATTTCCATTCATGAAATCGGTCGGCATGCAGAGTTTAAGATGAACAATAATGGCACAGCGGAAGAATTAAAAAAACAGACAGATGCGATGATGGAAAAGCTTTTGAAATAGACCTCGCTGAACCTAAAAAACAAAAAAAGCCAAAAACAAGCCTCTACGGCTTTTTTTGTTTGACAAAAAGCGTTTTTAGTGCTATACTTTAAAGTTAGTATTATTTTTGAAAATTCAGTTGTTTTTCAGGGTTTCGTGCGTAAGTTTGAAAATGAGAACACCCTCCTTAGTTTTCGTGAGTAAGTTAAATGTATTTTTTTGAGATAATTCTTGAAAAGATGCGATCTTACGTGCGAAACTTTGAAAAACATTCTAAAAAACCATTTTTTCAATTTCTTCCAAGATATTTTTTTCTATCGCAACAATCTTTTCCATTTCTTCTGGCAATAATTTCCCCAAAACAAAATCACTGGTTTCTATTTGGTTTTCATTTTCAGTTTTAATTCCAATTCGCAAGCGAGCGAATTTTTTTGTGCTTAATTGATCGATAATATTTTGCACACCGTTGTGTCCGGCGGAAGTTGAATCAGTTGCCAGTTTATATTTCCCGAGAAGTATATCAATGTCATCGTGAATAATCAACAAATCTTCGATGTTGATTTTATAAAAAGTCATTATTTTTTTGACTGCTTCGCCAGAGAGATTCATGAAGTTTTGTGGTTTGGCAAGAATAATTTTCTCACTGGAAAATTCTCCTTGAGAAATTTCTGCAGCAAATTTATTCTCCAGCCTAAACTCAGACAAAGACCATTTCTCGCGCAACTTATCTAGAAAAATAAAGCCGAGATTGTGCCGAGTATTTTCGTATTTTTGGCCAGGATTTCCCAGTCCGATAAGTAGTTTCATAAAGTTGTTTAGTTAGATTTATCTTGCATTTTCAAATAATCTTGATCATCTTGTGCTTGTTTAAAATCTTCGATTGAATCTTCAGGCATATTATATTTTTCAATCAGATCCTTGCCGATGATAAGCACAATGTCTGGCGTTTTTTGTCCGCCTTTGTTTCCCTTAAAGCTACTGCTTGATAAATATTTATCCGACAGAGCATAGGAAACTTTAGCAGGAAGACGTGTGGCAATTTCATCAAGCGTGAAGGGTTTTGTGCCGGAATTGGAATCATAAACACTTGTGATGTCGGTTAGTTCTTTACTCGGATTGCTTATCACGGTTACATTTTTATAGACTAGATTTTCACTGAGCAGTTTTTGAATTTTAGCGACAATACTATTATCCCCGCTTTTATTAATAAGTGCAACTGAAGCATTTTCTTTAATGATCTCTTCTCGACGTCTTTTTAATTTATTCAAATCGAAAATATTTTGTGCTAAATCTTGAATTTCGCTGAAATTGCCTACGCGGGGAATAAGAATAAATGCTGGAGTATTGCCATAAAAAATATGAGAAACTTTGAGTAAGCTGTCTTTATTCCAAGCATCTATGGTGGCGTTAATAATATTGTCCGTGTCTAATTTTTTGCTCAATTCAAAGAAACTTTCCAATTCCCGCGAAGTTAGATTGGTTTTAACATTTTCTCCCAAGGCGTCAAAAAGACTATTAACGGATCGAATATTAAATAATAGACTAGTGGAGAATAATTTGTTTTTTGTGGCCTGAATAATTTGTTGTTGTCTTCTCGCTCGGCCGAAATCTCCCAGTGGATCGTCATGGCGTTCTCGCGCATACTTAAGCGCCAAATCTCCATTGAGATGTTGGAAGCCCTTTTTGAGATCAAAAGTTTCATAGCTATAATTCGGGCCAGGATAACGAGCGTCAAAGATATCCTTTTCATTAGCGATATTAACCCCTCCAATCGCATCAATTGCTTTTTTAAATCCGTCAAAATTAAGCACGACGTAATAATGCAAATCCAATGCGGTAATTTCTTCCACTGTTCGGAGAAGGGGCTCTATCGCTTCAGTTTCATTTTTTATATTGTTTAACTTTGATTGGTAGATAGCGTTGATTTTTGTTTGCCAGTCTGAGTCAGGCACGGTGACATAGAGGTCGCGAGGGAGAGAAAGCAGGGCAACCTGGTTTGTTTTGAGATTGATATTGGCAATCATTATGGTGTCAGTCAAATTTTGCCCGGGTTTGCCATGCCCTGCGACGCCCAAAAGAAGAAGATTAATTCTTTCGTCAGCGGTACTCCTGAGTTCTGGGGGATTGTTTTTGGCAATTTGGGCGACAGAAGCGATTGTTTCGAATAGCGTTTCTGATTTTTGTTCTGATTGCTCAGGATTTATTTTATTGCTGAACGAGTTGAGTTTGCGCAAAAAAAAAGCTCCATAGGCGATTGCGCCAAGTAAAATGAAAATAATTAGCCAGAGAAGTAATTTTATTAGTATTTTTTTTATTTGCATTATTCTTTGAAAATTTGATAAAGACTTATTCAATCATAGCTTGAGAATCGATTGTCGTCAAATTAAGGCTTTATGGTGGGAATAATAGGTCTTGCCAAAGAGATAATTTTCTGCTATGCTTAATTTACTTGTGGTCATAAATTATTGAATAAAGTAAATTGCTATGAAAAAGGAGGAGCGAGAAAAGGTGGCTTTTCGTGACAGGCAAAATTCTCCAGAAGGAGATTATGTCGGTGTCGGCGGTTTTGTCCTGGAAATAATTAAAATAATTTTCCTGGCTTTCGTGATTATTGTTCCGATCCGTGTTTTTTTATTTCAACCCTTTTTTGTTCAAGGAGCCAGTATGGAGCCGAACTTTGAAAATGGGCAATATTTAATCGTGAATGAGCTTGGTTTTAAAAAGACAACAATTGGAATCAGCGATATTAAGTTTTTTTCTGTTGGAGCCTTTCGTGAAATTCCAAGGCAAAAAGTTGTGGTTTTTCGTTATCCCAAGGATCCGAGTAAATTTTTCATCAAAAGAATTATTGCTCTTCCGGGGGAAAAAATTGAAATAAAAGACGGAAGTTATCGAATTTTCAATAAAGAGAATCCGGATGGTTTTTCTCCCGATGAGAGTGCCTATCTCGCTCACGGAGTGAAAACATCTGGGGATTTAGTGATGACATTGAAAGAGAACGAATATTTTATGCTGGGGGACAACCGACCATTCAGTTCAGATTCGAGGGCATGGGGAGTCGTTCCGGATGATGATATAATCGGTGAAGTGCTTTTGCGTGCCTGGCCACTCAATGAAATTTCAGTTTTCTAGTCTCCTCCAGAAAAAGAGGAAGCTAACTAATTCTTATTTTTTATTTTCCTATGCCTAATCTTAAAAAGAACGTGGCCAAAGAAAGAAGGACTGCGAAAAAAAATTTCAAAAAACCAAAAACAGAAAAGCCAAAAGACGAACCATTGATTTTGCAAACTCTGCGTGGAATGAAAGATATTTTACCCGAAGATCAAGCCTATTGGGAGCAGGCCAGAAGAGTGGCGGAAAGACTAGCGCGCGACTATGGATTTTCTCGAATCGATGTGCCACTTTTGGAATTTGCCAATTTATTTACCAGAAATATTGGTGGTGGCACGGATATTGTGGAAAAGGAAATGTATACTTTTGTCACGCGTGGCGATGATAAAGTAGCGCTTCGTCCGGAAATGACGGCGGGGGTTTGTCGCAGTTTTATTCAGCACGGGATGCAGACTCTTCCAAAACCAGTAAAGCTTTTTTCTATTGGACCGGTTTACCGCTATGATCGTCCGCAAGAAGGACGCTATCGTGAGCATTATCAGGCTAATTTTGACGCGTTTGGCGAAGACGATCCGATTTTGGACGCGCAAATGATTCAAATGGCACATCGCTTAGCTTATTGTTTGGGGTTAAAATCAATTCAAATCCAAATCAATTCAATCGGTTGCGGTATTTGCAAAAAGGACTACAACAATCTCTTGGTGAATTATTTGGAATCGAAAAAAACCAAGCTTTGCCAGGATTGCAAGAGGAGGCTGGAGATTAATCCTTTGCGCGTTTTGGATTGCAAGGAGGATAAGTGTTCTCAGGTTGCGGTGACTGCGCCTCAGGCGGTGGATCATCTTTGCGAAAGTTGTCGTATTCATTTTAAGACATTGTTGGAATATTTGGATGAGCTTGATTTGCCCTATACGATTAATCCTCGGTTGGTGCGTGGTTTGGATTATTATACAAAAACGGTTTTTGAGATTTTGTCCGGCTCCGAAGAGGGTAAAAAATATTCGTTGGGTGGAGGTGGACGCTATGATAAATTAATAAAAATTATGGGCGGAGAAGACACACCGGCAATTGGTTTTGCGGTTGGAATTGAAAGGATGATTGCTGAAATGAAACGGGTGCAAGCCAAATCTTATAAACCGATGAAACCGCGGGTATTTTTGGCACAACTAGGAAATCTTGCTAAGAAAAAGAGCTTGCGTCTATTTTCCGAGCTGGAAAAGAACGGCATTCTCACGGCGGAAAGTTTTGGTCGAGGGAGTCTCAAATCTCAACTCAAAATTGCTAATCGCTTGGGAGTGGAATTGACTTTGATTTTGGGTCAGAAAGAAACACTGGATGGCACAGTAATCATTAAAAATATGACCACCGGCGTGCAAGAAACCGTTAGCATGGAAAAGCTGGTGGATATTATTAAGAAAAAATTAAAAACGGATAATGTGGTTGTTTATCACAATCATGAAGAGCCGATTATATAATAAAAATTAATTTAGTATAAATCCTCCTTCGTTCCGAGATTACTCGGAACTACGGCGTGACGAGCTCGTTGGTCTATTTTTTCATAGTTTGTTGTGAAAAAAAGCCTGGTGCTTGTACTAGGATTGAAATGTTATTATGGAATGTATATTTTGCAAGATTGTAAATAAAGAAATTCCTGCTGTGGTTGTGTATGAAGACGAAGACATTTTGGCCTTCAATGATGTGCGTCCATTGGCTCCGGTACACGTTTTGATTATTCCCAAAAGACATATCGAAAGTATGAATGATTTGACCGAGAAAGATACCGAGCTGGTTGGTAAGATGGTGCTCGTGGCGAGGAAAATCGCTATTGATTTTGACATTTCGCCAAAAGGGTATAAACTACTAACTCGGGTCGGAGAGTGGGGTGGTCAAGAGGTGGCGCATCTGCATATGCATCTGATTGGCGGAGTTCGGCTCTATGAAAACATCAGGCCGTGGGAAGATATGTAATTTAGACAATTAGCAGTTTTGTAATTTTTTGTAAACGTAGAAGGGAGGTTTTTTATGATCGAGGTAAAAAGAAAAGAACGTGAGTCACCGGAAAGTCTGATCAGACGTTTTAGCCGCCGTATCCAACAGAGTGGTGTTTTGATGCGTGCTCGAAAAGTGCGTTTTCGACAAGACGAAAAAAGCAAAAGCGAAATGCGCGCCGGCGCGATGTATAAAGTCAAAGTACGCAAAGTTGTTAATAAGCTCAAAAAAATGGGCAAATTTGATGATCAAAATTTCAAAAACGTCAAAAAGAAATTGATTAAATAAATTTGATACGAATGATGCGAATTTTATGCTAATTCGCAAATATGCGAATAGTGCTGAAGATCAATTTGCATATTTGCAACATTCGCATTCATTCGAGTATTTGTATTATGCTTAAAAAACAAATCCTAGAGGACCTTAAAACTGCCATGAAAGCTGGCGATACTGCAAAGCGAGATACTCTTCGCATGCTTGACTCAATGGTTAAAAACGTTGAGATTGAAAAGCAAAAACGCGAAACTGGGTTAATGGACGAGGAAGTGTTGGAAGTAATCGGCAAAGCCGTGAAACAAAGAAAAGACGCTTCGGCGCAATACGCAACCGGAGGACGGCAAGATCTCGTGGAAAAAGAAAATCAAGAAATTGCGATTCTTTCTGTCTATTTGCCAGCGCAATTGGACGAAGCGACTGTACGCGAAACCGTGAAAGCGGTCATTGCGCAAGTTGGTGCAACTTCGATGGCTGATATTGGCAAAGTAATGGGACCAGCGATGGGAAAACTGAAAGGCCAAGCCGATGGTAATTTGGTTAAAAAGATTGTTGAGGAAGAGTTGGGGAAATAAACCATCTGAATTTATCAAGCACATTATTGCAGGAACGGGTTTGTAACCCGTTCCTTTTAGTTTACTAGCGTTTTATGTTTTGACAGTGGCTCAAGGTCATGTGATCATTTTCGCTTGTATTTTCACGCAAAAAGAGGTATCTTTCAGGTATAATAATTTTTAACCTTTTAAAAAAATGAACCGCAAAACTCTAAAATTTAGCCTCCTTATCTCGATAGTATTTTTGACTGTTTTTGTTTTGTCTGGATGCACCAAAAAATCCGAAGAGGTCAAGAGTCAGCCAGACAATACTGCTAGCGAAATACAAGATAAATTAGCTGAACAACAAGCAAAAATTGATGAACTGCAAAAATTTAAAGACGAACAACAACAAGCCAATGACGAAATTAACACAAGCCAAAAAATAGCAACTTGCCAGAAAAGGAAAGAAGATTGTCAAAAAAAGATTTATGAATTAGAGAATGGCGAGTTAAATATATATAGACAGGGAAAATTGCTAAAAGGAAGTCGGACAGAAATGATTAATCAGTTCGAAAAAGATATTTCAGGCTGGGAAAAAAATAAAAATGATTCCAATGTGGACGAAAGTCTTAAAAAACGATTTGAGGACAACATAAATAATGCTAAAAAGGAAATAAAAAAAATAAAAGACATCATGGCAAGTGAAGCAACAGCAAGGAGCGATCTGTTAGCTGGTGAATGCAAAGATTACACGAAGCCTTGCGAATAATTTTTTAATAAGAAAATATGAATAATTTGTCGGTATTTGTAATTTTGTTTATCTTGAGTTTAATTTTAAGCTTCATCAGATATATAAGTATTTTTTCAAATTATAATTTTGAAAAAGATGAAAAGGCGTCTGAGCGTAAAAATTCTCCTTGGCAATTTAGGTTTATTGAAATTTGGAATGGTTTTGTAAGTTTTTTTCTTGGAGGAATAATAGGCTACTACTTTATTTCAGTTAGATTGGAAGTATTATTAAAAGGAGAGGCGTTGAATACTGGTGATTTTGTTTTATTTTTTATTTTTTGCCTATGTCTTTTTGGGCATCTTCCAAATTTTTCATCAAATATTACGAAAGGAATAGAAGCAATTCTCAATAAAATACTAGGAAAACAAATTTAATTTTTTGAGTTTTTATTGCAGAGAATAGATTTTGCAGGAACGGGTTTGTAACCCGTTCCTTTTAGTTTACTGGCTATAGATGTCATCAATTTTAATTTCACAGTGCGGATTGGCGCTAGACCAATGCCAGTGCTCTTGTTCAGCTATATAATTTTTCTTTATCGGATTGTCGTGAATGTAGTTGACCTTTTGTCGATAAAATTCTTCAGTTTCGATTATTTTGGGCATATTAGTTTTCTCCCAAAATTCATATTTTCCGTCAGAGTCCAAAAATAATTTCAGTACATTTGGTTCGGTACTTTCAATATTTCTGCGAAATTCTTTGGAAGTAAATTTTTTGAAATCACAAACAAAACCGGCCACGTCAGGAGAACTGACTATCAAATGAAGGTGGTTTAGCATAAAAACAAAAGCGTGTATTTTTAGTTGTTTTTCTTTTTGGCAATATTTTAGCGAATCAGCTAGGATATTCCAACGATAATGACGATCAAAAAAATAGTAAAGATTTTTGATGCTAAAAGTGAGGAAATAGATTCCTGCATTGAACTCTTTGTGTATTTTTACTGATGGCATTTTTGTTTTGATAAGTTGAGAGAAATTGCAAACTATGCGGAACGGGTTGCAAACCCGTTCCTACCACAAGGTGGGGATACGCTAGGTTTTTATAAACCCATTCCTGCGACAAAGCTGGGCTACTCCAAGTTGTGAACTTGTTTCCGCCAATCTATTATATTTGTGCCTCGGGAGAGACTTGAACTCTCATGGGATTGCTCCCACGCGATTTTGAGTCGCGCTTAACTTTTGTCTAATTTTATTGTTTCTATAAATTCCTCAGTATTTTTTGAAATTCTTATTGTGTATTTAGTTTTTTTGATCGTACTTTCTAATGTTTGCATATTTGGCTTGAAACCAATTTTCTCTATTAGTTCCATCACATCATTTGCTAGTGTTGGAATTATTGTGACAAAATTAGCCATTTTATATTTTCTATCAACATACACAGAACCATCAGTTTCAAATAATCCTCTCAGGCAGTATTTTATGTATTTTTTGTTGCTTTTTATCCAATTGGGGATGGTGACTTTCTGTTTTTCTTTCGATCCAGCTTTGGCTTTCCAGCCAAGAAAACTTTCTAGCTTATTTGAATAACAACTAACATCGACATAGTTTTTATCTCTTTCGACAATAGAAACTTTATTTTTTGGTAGAAGTTTTTGAAGGGCTGAAACTATACTACTTATGATGGTTGGATATTTCGTGTCACAAGATACGCGAAGTCTTGTCGCGCGACCATTGGAGTTCGACAAATTGCCATCACCTAAAGCGACCCCAATAACGTAAGCCAGATTGTTTTTGTCTGTGACATTTTCAGACATTTGATTTGTGCCGATGGTGGGACTTGAACCCACAAACCTTGCGGTACACGATTTTGAGTCGTGCGTGTTTGCCAATTTCACCACATCGGCGCGGGTTTTGCGTTATTTGGAATTATGCCAAACTTGTAGTATAATTCACTTATTGATTATGGCAAAGATTATTTCATTAGTCAACCAAAAGGGCGGAGTGGGCAAAACTACCTCGGCCATTAACCTTGCGACCTATTTGGCGTCGGCGGGGAAGTTTGTGCTTCTTGTTGACCTTGATCCGCAGGGCAATGCTTCGTCGGGGCTGGGTTTTGACATTCGCACAATTGAAAAAAGCCTCTATCACTCGATGATTTTGGGTGAACATCCCTCAAAGATTATTATGCGGACAGAAACACTGGGGCACGATCTCATTCCATCTTCGCAAGATTTGGCAGGAGCGGGAATTGAGTTGGTCCACATGGATAATCGCGAGTTTCGACTCTATAATGTTCTGCGAGAAATCCGCACAAACTATGACTACATCATCATCGATTCTCCGCCAAGCTTGGGGCTGCTCACTATCAATGGGCTTGTGGCGAGTGATGAGATTATTATTCCTGTGCAGACGGAATATTTTGCCTTGGAAGGT
>Ga0268283_1000411_pt1 | contig 30289 bp, 24 predicted proteins | sample saktaG_13_FD_190140 | JGI IMG/M metagenome (GOLD analysis project Ga0268283, IMG submission 190140) | Saline water microbial communities from Sakinaw Lake, British Columbia, Canada - sak_2013_06_06_36m | ecosystem: Environmental > Aquatic > Non-marine Saline and Alkaline > Saline ... | reverse complement strand
GCCCAAATTCTTTAGAATTCTTCTCTTATGGACTAAAACATATACTCTGCAAGAGATAACAAAATGAATTGCTTGAAATAAATTCAGATGGTTGGTAGAATCCAACGGTCATTTGCGGTAATAGATATATTCGTAATACTTTCCGATGAGCTGTCCGCTCTCCAAGCCGAGGATGCGTTCAACGGAGTCGCTGACAAATGTGAAACAGCCTTGGCTATCCAGTGTATAAATGATATCCGGTGAGTTTTGAACCAGATAACGATAGCGGTCTTCGGAGATCTCAAGTTTCTTGTGGATTTCATCTTTTTCGATCTCGAGTTTTTTCTGGTTCAGTGCATTTTGAATTGTCGTCAGCAATTCTTCGTACGCAAAGGGTTTCCGGATATAATCATAGGCTCCTTTACGTAACGCGCTTACAGCCGCATCCGGGCTGCTGTTGCCTGTAACGACAACAACATAGGTGGCCGGGCAATGGAGATTGATGTAATCCATGAGCTGCAGCCCATCGACATCCGGGATCGCCAGATCCAGCAGCGCCAAGTCAAATTGATGTTTTGAAAGCAGATCTTGGGCCTCTCTGCCCGAAGTGCTCGTGTGGATATCGTATCCATGACCATCGAGCAGAAGTCTTAAGCTTTCGCAGAACCTGGGCTCGTCATCCGCGATCAAGATTTTCGGACTATGGCTCATAAATATCTCTCCCGAGGTAGGGTTACTCGGTATTGGAAACGGGCAAAGCGATCTTGAACGTGGTTCCCTTTCCGGGCTCGCTGTCACAACTGATTGTTCCGTTTAATGTCTCGATGATGTTGTGAACAATTGAAAGTCCCAGGCCGGAGTGGTTGCCCGTTTTTGTGCTGGCATAGGGTTCAAACAATCGTGTCTTGATTTCTCCAGGGATACCGGGCCCATCATCTCGAATCACAACTTCCACATATCCGGGATAATCCAGGCTACTGTCCGTGAACAGGCCCTTGATTCGGCTCGAAATATGCCGGGTTCGAATATACAGGTTGCCTCCCTTTGACATTGCCTCAAAGGAATTTTTGATGAGATTGATCAGAACTTGTTTGATGCTGTTTCTATCGGCGAAAATGGCCGGGAGTTTGGGGTCAAGGTCAAAATGAAGTTTAACGTTAAAATGGTTAAGCAAGGATTCGTGGGTAATTTTTTGTAAACCAGTCAGCACTTCATTCACATCAACTACTTCGACTTTGCGAATCCAATCTTCGGAAGGGCCGGTCAATCTTAACAGGATCTGAGCGGCGCGATCAATTTCTTCATTGATAATTTTGATTTCATCCTGAGCCGTATCGATTCTGGCAAGTTTAATTCCTAGGATTTTCAGATAGTTTTTGATAATGCTCAAGGGGTTATTCACTTCATGAACAATTTTTCTGGCCATTGATGATGAGGCGCTCAGCCGCTCCGATTGTATTTGTTTCAACTGAGACCGCCCGAGATGATGAACACGAATAGCCACCGCCGCTTGATCCGCCAGCATTTGCAGAAGTTTGGTTTGAGATTTAAGGTTTGAAAACTCCACCAGATCCAGGCCCAGTACAATCACGCCTGCTTTTTCGCCATAGGCGACCATGGGGATGCAGGCGATGCCATCCTTGTCTAAAAGCCGAATGATTTGTTTGTCCAATATGCCGGGTGCGGGGTCCGTGGGCTGGCGGAAGGAGTCGGTGATCGCTTGGCTCTGGAGGCATTCTATCAACAGACTCTCTTCCATCTTCAGCGGAACAATCAGGTCCATGATCATTAAGGATTCCACGGCATCCGGAAGAGTAACCCCCCGAAGACCGTTGTTCTCGGGGTCGTAGGCAAAGAAAAGAATCGAGGTGAGCTCAAAGAGTATTTGGAGACCTTGAGAGGTTTCCCTCCATATCGCCCCCTCATCGGTTGCGCCCAGAAGGTTCTGGACTATACTCAACAAAAGCGACCGATCCCGCACTTCCTTGGTCAGGTGTATTTCCTTTTCACGATCATCTTCCGAATACTCAAAATCATTGGACTTGAACGGTTCTATCACAATGTTTAAAGATTCGGCCATTGTCGCGATCTCATCATCGGCCCGGCACAGGAATTCTTCGACAACGGATTGCGTGAATCCGAATATTTTTTGAGACGTGGTTAAGCCTTCTCTGATTTTCTGACCGGAATTCTTGCTCAAATCATTTGCCGCGTAAACAAATTGGGCCAGCGGGGGCGCGTCCAGCATGCTGTTCAGAGAATGGTGGTGACAAAGAACCGCATCGGCGATAACAGACTGAAAATTCCATTTATTCAACAGCCAGGCTCCGATTTCAGCGTGATTGGCGCCCAACTGGATTTCTCCGGCAAGGATTAAGTCGGGGCGGCCCTTTCGTTTTTCCAGAAGATCCGCATATTGCTCCGGAAAATTTACCCAAAGAATGATCTTGCCGAGGTCATGAAGCATTCCGGATAAGAAAGCTTCTTCCGGATCATGGAAACCTTGTTTCTCTGCGATGGATTTTGCCAGAATCGCGCACCTTAACGAGTGCCACCAGAAGTGTTTTAAATTGAAGCCTGCTCTCGATTTGACATTCAGGAAAACTTCGTGAACGGAACTGCAGATGGCAATGTTCTTGACGGCATTCGTACCCAGAAAGCTGACGGCTCCATCAACGCTGCCGATTCTGTTGTTTTTTGAATAATATGCGGAGTTTACCAGTTTCAGAATCCGACTGGTAAGCGCCGGGTCTTTTTCGATGATTTTGGATATATCCTTGAGGCTGCCACTGTCCGCGTTGCAGGTTTTGATCAACTGCAGTAGAATATGCGGAAGCGTCGGAATATTCTTTAAGCTGGATAGTTTGTCCGATATAGACTTGTCGAACTGCATAAGGCGAAAAACCTTTTATTTTTTATACCGAGTTTCAATAAACATGGCTGCATTCATGCCTGAGAACAAATGGAAAAAATGATATGAAAGCACCTGTCTTCAGTCCACTCTATCCATCGTCTCTCGTTTGGCAAATGATGCTCCTCGTACATCTAATGATTTCAGCATATTCTGTCAATATAAATAATTGATAAAGGTCTTGATAAACCATAGTGTTCAGAATATTTATGACACGAAGCAATTCGTTTTCCATGGTGTTCAAGATGATATCCTTAAGGGGATAAATGGAAAACAAGGGGGAGGTTTTTTGACGTGGGGGGGCTGCGACAATGCATCCAATGCAGGCTCTCAATGACGATTTATTGATAATGGGGGTCAAAAATATGGGTAATAATGAGAATTGAAATTGAATATTCGGAAAAAACCGTTTTCTCCTGTCAGACCCGGGTGCGCATCACGGATTTGAGTGCATCCGGTCATGTCGGCTTTGACAGTCTCGTGGCGATCGTTAACGATGCGTCCGCACAATTTTTCGAGCAGCGGGGCATCCGGAGAAAACCGGGACGCATCGGCACGATTTACGCGGATCTGGCGGTTGTCTATAAGTCCGAATCCTTTTTTGGAGATGTGCTGCGCATTGATATGGCCATTGGTGAGATCTCGGACAAAGGGGTTGATCTGATGTTTCGAATTCACAGCACGCATTCCGGAAAGATTGTGGCGCTTGCCAAAATCGGCGTGCTGTTTTTTGATTATGAAAGCCATCAGGTGACGCTGATTCCGGAAGGAGTTTTGGAATCAGCAAGTGAGCAGGCCATTTTATGACGATTTCCTTTTGATGTTTTGAATATCTGTATTATCATGAATACAGATTGCCAATCGTGACGATCATGCATGCCAATTTGCAAACCACAAGGAAAGGAAGTTCTCATGCCAAGTGACGCTGTTGCAACCAAAGGTGTTTCATTTGATTTGAAAGAACATGTTGCCTACGCCATCGGATCGGTCGTCAGCAAGACGCTTCTGAAAAAAGATACCGGTAACATCACGCTGTTTTCATTTGACAAGGGGCAGGGGCTCTCCGAGCACACCTCTCCTTATGATGCGGTCGTGAACGTGCTGGACGGCGAGGCGGAAATTACCATCGGCGGCAGGATGCAGACGGTTAAAGCCGGACAAATGCTGATCATGCCCGCCAATGTCTCCCATGCCCTGCTTGCGCAGGTTCAGTTCAAAATGCTGCTCATCATGATCCGGGGAAACTAAGATGATCCGCTTTACCGGCATCAACCATCTGGCCATGGCCACCGGCGATATGGATGCAACGATCCGCTTCTGGCGGGATTTGCTGGGCATGCACCTGGTGGCGGGCCTGGGAAGACCGGGGTACCGGCATTATTTTTTTGAGATAACCGGTCATGATATGATCGCGTTTTTCGAGTGGCCGGGTGTGGAAAAAGGGGTTTTAAAGGATCACGGCGTTCCGGTCAAAGGGCCTTTTTCCTTTGATCACGTGGCTTTTGAAGTGGAAAGCGATGCGGATCTCTGGGAGCTGAAAGACAGGCTGGAGGCATCCGATATCTGGGTGTCCGAAGTCATTGACCACGGGTTTATTCATTCCATTTATACCTTTGACCCGAACCACATTGCCATCGAATTCAGCGCGCCGGTCAAAGGGGTCGATGTCCGAAGCCATCCGGTCAACAAAGACAGCCGGCCAACGGAAATCGCCCGCGAAGGCTCGAAACCCCAGCCGGGTCACTGGCCGGAACCGGCCCAGCCCACAGTGCCGGAAGACCGGATGGTCTATCCGGGCGAAGGCCGGATTCTGCTGGCGGAATGATTGAACATCCCCATTTGCCGGAAACGGCATGGGTGATTATTTCCCCTTGAAATTTGCCTTGCGCCTCTCGATAAAAGACATGACACCCTCCAACGCATCCTCGCTTTCCATGATCGGCATCAGATCCGGAATGAGTCTTGCGAATGCAGCGTCGGGTCCCTCAGCCGCGGCGATCCGCGCGGATTTGAGGGCTGCCATGACGCCGAGCGGCGCGCGTTTCGATATGTCCGTGGCAATTTCGATGGCGCGATCAAGCACTTTTCCCGGTTCGGTCAGTTCCTGAACCAGGCCCAGCCGGTGCGCCTCGGAGCCGGTGAGTTCATCGCCGGTCAGCAGATATCTCATGGCATTCCCCCAGCCGATCTCCTGGAAGAGCCGCACGGTGCCGCCGCCCACCGGATAGATGCCGCGCTTTACCTCCAGCAGGGCAATGCGTGCATCCGTTGACACCACGCGAATATCCTGCGCCAGCAGCAGCTCAAAACCGATGGTATAGCACCTGCCTTGAATCGCCATCACCACCGGTTTTTTACATCTTGCGGCATTGTCAATGCCCAGAGGATGGATACACCCCTCCGGAACGGCCCACTTGCCGCTTGCCAGCACCGGCGCCCACTTGTCGAGTTCCAGCCCCGAGGTAAAATGCTTTCCGTGTGCAAAGAGAACGCCGCAGCGAAGTTCCGGATTTCTGTCCAATTCGCCGTAGGCGTATGCGAGCTCCGCGTACATCTCCAGGTCAAAAGCGTTTTGTTTTTCCGGGCGGTTGAGTCCCATCAGGCATACATGACCGCGCGTTTCAACAGTAATCCTTGTATAATCCGTCATAAAATCCCTTTGATTAAATAATTATCTGTCTGCTGATAAATGACTATGGGGCGATGCCCGCAGCAAGCTGGAAGCTTAGCCCCATAGTGATTGGGATACCACATTTGCAGGCGGTCATCAGGGCGTTTCGGCAATTCGTGATAGATAGGCTGGCGCGGAGGCTTTGGAAATTTTTGAAAGCCGCTGCATCAGATCAAAGGAGACCTGCCGGAGACGATAGGCGGTTTTCAGTTCGTTGATCATGCCGATCCACAGGCGGGCTGTCATTTCTGCATCGGCAAGTGCCCGGTGAAAGGTGCCGTCCGTGGCGATGTCCGTGTACCGGACAAGCGCTTCCAGATTGTGGCTGGGCGCATCCGGGTAAATGCGGCGCGATGCCAGCATCGAACAGGCAAATTCCTGGGTCCGGCGCTTTCCGATGCGCTGAAGCTCGGCATCCAGGAACCGACGGTCAAAACCGGCATTGTGAGCCACCAGGTGATGCCCGGCCATGAAGTTCGAGAATTCATCCATGACTTCATCTATCGGCGGAGCCTTTTTCAGCATCGCATTGGTGATGCCCGTATAGTCCTGAATAAAAAGGCTGATGCGCTTTCCGGGGTTCATCAGGCTCTGAAAGCGATCCACAAGCTGGTTGTCCCGGACAAGGACCGCGCCGATCTCGATGGCCCGGTCCCCGTTGTCCGGGGAAAGACCGGTCGTCTCAAAGTCCAGAACCACGACACTGTAATCACCCAAATTCCACCTATGATTTGTCGAGCCCGAACTCGGAGTGCAGGGCTCGAACCGCCAGTTCGGCATATTTTTCTGAAATGACGCAGGAAATGCGGATTTCAGAGGTGCTGATCATCAGAATGTTGATGTTTTCGGCGGCCAGCGCGCCGAACATGCGGGAAGCCACGCCGGAGTGGTTCTTCATGCCGACCCCGATGACCGATACCTTGGCAATATGGGTGTCGCCCAGAACATCTTCCGCGCCGATTTCCGCGGCAATTCTTCGCGCCAGTTCCATGGCCTGTTCAAAATCGGGCGTGGGAACCGTAAACGTCAAATCATTGAATTTTCCGGAGTGCCGGTTTTGAATGATCATGTCCACATTGATGCCGGCTTCGGAAATGGGCGAGAAAATCTTAGCCGCGACTCCGGGCTGATCCGGCACCTTGATCAGGGTAATGCGGGCTTCTTTCTTGTTGACGGTAACGCTGGATACCACCAGGCGCTCCATGCTTTTGTCTTCATTCACCACCATGGTTCCTTCCTCCTGTGAAAATGACGATCTGACGTGAACCGGGACATTATATTTTTTGGCAAACTCCACCGAGCGGATTTGGAGAACCTTGGCGCCGAGACTGGCCATTTCCAGCATTTCATCGTAAGAAATCCGGTCTATTTTTTTCGCATGGCTGCAGATATTGGGATCCGTGGTATAAACGCCGTTGACATCGGTGTAGATTTCGCAGATATCGGCTTTGATGGCGGCGGCAATGGCAACGGCCGAGGTGTCGGATCCGCCGCGGCCAAGGGTCGTGATGTTTCCGTCGGCGTCACATCCCTGAAAACCGGCCACCACGACGATGCAGCGGCCGGCCAGAAGCTCCTTGATGCGGCCGGCCCCGATGTCCATGATCCGGGCATTTCCAAACGTGCAATCCGTAACCACTTCCGCCTGATGCCCCAGAAGAGACTGGGCCGGATAATGCAGCGCATTCAGGGTCATGGCCAGGAGCGCGGCAGTGGTCTGCTCGCCGGTTGCCAGCAGCACGTCCAGCTCACGCTTTTCCGGATAATGGGTGATCTGTTGCGCCAGATCGATCAGGCCATCCGTGATTCCGGCCATTGCCGACAGAATCACCACCACGTCATTTCCCTGGTCGTATGTTTTTATCACCCGGTTGGCGACATTTCGAATGCGGTCAAGATCCGCGACAGAAGTTCCGCCGTATTTTTGAACGATCAATGCCATAGGTTCTCCTTTAAACGATGTTCTATTCGGGTCAACAATTGAACCGGTTGATCCCCGTCAGCAGTAAAAATAATGTTTCGCGTGTTATCCCCGGTTATTTCCATTTGGAGGGTGAGGCCTTCAAACAGGCTATCCGGAGCAAGCCGTTCTGCCCATTCGATGACGACCACGGCCGAGTGTGTATCCAGAATATCATGGAGCCCGATATCATCAAAATCCAGGTCCGTCAACCGGTACAGATCCAGATGAAACAGGGGAAGCCTGCCGGGATATTCATTGACAAGGGTATAGGATGGGCTGGTGACATAAACCTTCTCCGGAACTTCCAGCCCCCTGGCAAGCCCTTGAACCAGGGCGGTTTTTCCGCATCCCAAATCTCCTCTAAGCGCGATAAGGGTGCCGGCCTCGGCCATTTCTCCGATGATCCGTCCGATATGGCGGGTTTCTTCAACGCAACGGGAAGACATGAGAAACGAATGGGTCATTTCAACCTGCCGCCCATCATCTCCCTGATGATACCCGGAAGGGCCCCGGCCACTTCCGATGCCAGAAATCCAAACGGACCTTGCAATTGGCAAATCGCGTCCGCGGCCTTTCCATGAAGATAAACGCCGGCATGGGACGCGTCTTCGGGCTCCAGCCCCTGTGCCAGGAGCCCGGCGATGACCCCTGTCAGCACATCGCCCATTCCGCCGGCTGCCATGCCCGGATTTCCGGTCAGGTTGATATACGTGCTTCCATCCGGATGCGCAATAACGGTTCGGGCGCCTTTTAAAACCAGGTGGACTTGATGGGTCTGGGAAAACCGTCTGGCAATTCCGATCCGGTCCGCCTGAATATCCGAAACGCTCTCTCCTGTCAACCGGGACATTTCTCCGGGATGCGGGGTTAAAATCGCCGGCGCCTTCAGGTCCTTTAACACCTCAAGCTGCCCACAGATGCAGTTTAAGCCATCCGCATCCAGAACCACCGGAATGGAGATGCCGCGCAGAATCTCAAGGACAAGTTTTTGGGTTTCGGGCAAGGTGCCCATGCCCGGACCTATGGCCAGGCATTTTTTCCCCTGAAGCTGCTCCCGGATGCCGTTACAGAGGGATTCATCCCAGAGGCCTTCCTTTCGGCCATCCATCGGAGCGGTCATGATTTCCGGAATCCGGGACTGGATGGTGGTATTCAAGCTTTTGGGGATTGCCAGCGTGACAAGACCAGCGCCGGATCTTAAAGCCCCCAGACCGCTCATGGCGATGGCCCCGGCTTTTCCGGTGGATCCGCCGACCACCAGCACATGCCCGGCCGTTCCCTTGTGGCTGGTCGGCGCTCTTTGGGGAAAGGAGCGGGCGATGGACTCGGGCGTCAGGATGTGGTGTCTGGGTCCGATGCCCCGGACAATATGCGGGGGGATGCCGATATCGATGGTTTCCAGCCGGCCCGTGACCTCGGCCCCCGGAAACAGCATATGGCCGATTTTGGCAAACCCGAAGGTGACGGTGGTATGGGCCTGAATGCAGGCCCCGTGGATCATTCCCGTATCCGCATTCAGGCCGGATGGAATATCGACTGCGATGATGGGCCGATTCAGGCTGTTCAAGAATTCAATGACCGCCCTGAAAAGCCCTTTCACCTCGGCATTGAGCCCGGTTCCCAGAAGCGCATCCACCCAGATCTCTTGCCGGCCCATGGCCGATTGATGTTGCGCCAGTAAAGCCGCGTCCGTGATTTCGACAACCGGAACTTTCAGCGCGTCCAGCAGCTTTAGATTGGCGGCGGCATCGCCTTTTACGGCAGCGCGATCGGAAAAGAGATACACGCTTACGGACGCGCCCATGCCGGACAGATAGCGGGCGATGACAAACCCGTCTCCGCCGTTGTTTCCCCTTCCGGCGGCGATACCGATGCGTTGATTCCTGCCAAAAGATTGGATGGCCGGGAATGTTTTGACCAGAACATCGACAACGCCCCTGCCGGCGTTTTCCATCAGCACCCTGCCCGGAAGGCCAAAGGATTCGATGGTTTCCCGGTCCATTTGCTGCATCTCGGATGCGGTTACGATATCAATATGTATAAGGGAGTGGGTCTTAAAGGACATTTTCCGGTTCCCACAAGAAATGAATGCCGGATTTCGGAACCGTGACCTGGATCAGTTCCAGCAGTTTTCTGGATTTTGTTTCCATGATTTGTGCTTCGGCTTCATTCTGTTCATGGTCAAATCCGACCAGATGCAGCATGCCGTGAATCAGAAGCTCGATCAGGCGCTGTCGAAACGAGATGCCGGATTGATTCGCTTCGTTTTCCGCTGTATCCGCCGAAATGACCACATCTCCCAGCAAAAAAGGCGAGACCTGTGAAAACTCGCCTTCCCGCATGGCAAAGGAAATCACATTGGTAGGGCCTTCATGATGCAGGTATTCCCGGTTGATGGTTTCAATCTGGGGGTCATCGACGATTAGAAGGGACAGCTCATGGTCAGGATAGCCCAAGTCGTTTAAGATGGCCCGTGCCGTCTGTTCGAGGATCTTTCGAGGGATCTTTTTCCGGTTTTGCCGGTTGCTTATCAGAATGCCCATCCTTAGCCTTTCCGCCAACCAGTACCAGCGTTTCGCTATATTCAATCCGGTGATGGTGAATGCCGTTTAGAATCTTGTTAAAGGTTTTGGCAATGCTGTTCAGATCTTTGAGGGTCAACTCGCAGTTATTGAGCTGTCCGTCTGAAAACACCTTGTTGATCAGATTCTGAACCAGCCCCTGAATCCTGGCCGAGGTGGGATTGTCAAGGGTTCGGGAGGCTGCCTCCACCACGTCGGCCAGCATCAGCAGGCCGGCTTCGCGCGTCTGCGGCTTGGGCCCGGGATACCGGTATTCATCCGCATTGATTTCCTTGTCGCCTTTAAGCTGTTTGGCTTTTTCATAAAAAAAACTTATCAGGCTGGTGCCGTGAGACTGCTGAATGGTATCCACGATTTTCTGCCCCAGCTTATGCTCCCTGGCAATTTCCACGCCGTCTTTGACATGGGCGATCAGGATTCTTCGGGACATGGAAGGTGCCAGCTTATCGTGTTTGTTCTTACCGTTAATTTGGTTTTCTATGAAATACAGGGGTTTTTTGACTTTTCCAATGTCATGGTAATATCCGCAGACCTTGGCCATCAAGGGGTTGGCGCCGATTTCCGATGCAGCGGCTTCCACCATGGACCCCACGATCACCGAATGATGATAGGTGCCCGGTGCTTCGATCATCAGTTTTCGCAGAATGGGGCAGTCCAGATTGGATAGCTCCAGGAGTTTAATGTCGGTCGTGTACTCGAAAATGATTTCGACCAGCGGGGCAAGGCCCGCGGCGACAATGCCGGACCCGATTCCGCCCAGAAATGCAAATGTCAGGTTCCACAGCAGCTCGACCACATAAAAATCCGCGCTGAGAAAGGTCATGGCCGAGGCCAGGACGGCATTGAGCAGTCCGATTCGAATTCCGGCCTTGATAAATACTTTTCGCTCCCGGCAGTGCTGCATGCAGTAAGCGGCCGTCAGACTGCTCAGAAGAAAATAAACGAAAATATCGAACCGGTTTTGAAAAATAAATGCCGTGGCAACGGAAAGGATCAGGGCAAACGCCGCCGCCACATTCAGCCCCATGAACAGACAGACCGTCATGGCACCGGATGCCATGGGAACGCCCAGCAGCAAGGCGGACAAGGAAATGCCGGATGACGTTTTCTGAGCCAGGGTTTCGGACAGGGTGACCGATATCCGCGCAACCAGAAAAAACACGATCAGCATGCAGGACAGAAACAGCAGATTTTTGTTGAGATTCCGGTTGAGCGGACGTTTGTGGTATTGGAGCAGAACAAAGATGATGATCAGCAGGCAGACCATCATCATGGCGGCGCCGGCGCCGATGGAAAGCTTCAGATGCTGTTTTTCATGTGCCTGAAAGGCATTGATTTTAAAAAGATGTACCGGAGTCACCCGCTCGCCTTCCCGCAGCAGCATTTCTCCGGCCTTGATCTTGTATAGAACGGGTTTGATGCTGTCGGAAGCCTTCTTTTTCCGCTCTTCGGTTTCTTTGCGGTTAAAGGTGATATTGGGTTGAACCATTTGCTGAACAAAATCCACAACCAGGTTCCTGAGATTGTAATTGAAGTCATTCAGAAGCGGGGCACCGACCACCCGGACCATGGTCTTGGCCTGATCCAGCCCGTAAAACGATTTCAGGCGGATAATGATGGTTTCGGAAAGGCTTGCGATATCTCTGAGGATAATCCCCTTGTCCATTTCCTTGAGCAGAACGTCTTTATTGGATACCACCCCGTTTTCAAGAATCGTGGTTAAAATACGGACAATCAGATCGGCGATGGGTTTGGAAAATTCTTCTTTTTCCAGGATGGCATAAGCCCCGTCGCTGACTGAAAAACCGATTGTCTCTTCAAATTTGGGTTTTTGTTCCCAGATGCGGTCGTGGAGATTGGGTTTGCGTTGGGACAGGGCAACCGTTCCCGCGCTGGCGGGGACTTTTGCGGTTTCAGCGGATTTTTCGTTTTCAATGACCCGCCGAACCAGTTCAAAGGCCTGCCCCACGCCTTGGGACAAAGCGGGCGAAAGGGGGGAGTCCAGATCGTAAACCGCCAGAACCTCTTCTATGGCTTTGCGGCGGTTGGTTTCCGTGGCATCGGGATCTTCAATCAAAAAATCCTTGGGGGATTTGACATCTCTTTCAACCACATCTCCCAGGCTGTATGAAATCGGGTTATGGATCAGGTTGGGGTAAAGCAGAGACAGAAAAACAAGCGTTATGCCGGAAAGCAGGATCCATCGCAGATAAGGGCTGGAGTTGATAAAGAAAGTGAGCGAATGCTTGATTTTTATCATTATTGTTTTGCCCTGCTGATTTCAAGGTCTTCATAAGCTTTGATGATATCCTGAACCAGGCGGTGCCGGACCACGTCTTCCTTGGAAAAAAAGACAAATTGAATGCCGGGAATATCCTGAAGGATTTTTTTGGCTTCAATCAGACCGGATGGTTTTTGGGAAGGCAGATCGATCTGGGTGATGTCGCCGGTAATCACGGCCTTGGCGTTGAAGCCGATCCGGGTCAGAAACATTTTCATCTGCTCCGAAGTGGTGTTCTGGGCTTCATCCAGAATGATGAAGGCATCATTTAATGTCCGGCCCCTCATGAAAGCAATGGGCGCCACTTCGATGGCCCCCTGCTGAATCAGGCTGGCTGCTTTTTCAAAGCGCATCATGTCGTGAAGGGCATCATAGAGGGGTCTGAGATAGGGGTCCACTTTTTCTGACAAATCCCCTGGCAAAAACCCCAGGGCTTCGCCGGCCTCAACAGCCGGCCGGGTCAAAATGATGCGCCGGACCGTTCCCTTGGAAAGCTCGGATACCGCCATGGCCATGGCCAGATAGGTCTTGCCGGTTCCCGCCGGGCCGATGCCGAAAACGATGTCATGGGTTCTCATGGCGTCGATGTAATCTTTCTGGGATCGGCTCTTGGGGGAGATGGGGGTTTTCTTGGAGGTCATAAAGACCGTGTCCAGAAAGAGATCTTTCAGCTTGGCGCCGTCATCGGAACTGAGAACCCGAATGGCATAGTCAATGTCCGTGGGATAAATGGAATAACCGCTTTTCAGCAGGTCATATAGCTGATTGAGAATATTTCTGGCAAGCTCTTCCGCATAGGATTCTCCCGAAATCATGACCGTATTGCCCCGGGTGTGGATCTCCACATCCAGGGCTTCGGCAATTTTATTCAGGTGGGCGTTATGTTCCCCAAAAAGCTGTCTGGCCAGATGAATGTCCGGCAAAGTCAGGTGCGTTGCGTTGGTGTCGGTTTCTTTTGCCATGTTTATATTAAAGCCAAATGCCGTAAAATCTTCTCTACTCGGACCATTTATTCAAAATATTTTAAGCGTATTTTATATCATATCATTTTCATCAAATGCAAATACCAAATACGGACTGCCTCGATTCGGGTAATAATGACCGGTAATGCAGGGTGAAATGATTTTTTCCGATAAAAGGGTTGCGCTCCATCCGCATAAAGGGTAAATCAGCTCCCTATGAACCCCACACCCGATCTTCGTATCGTTTCCGTTAATGACGTCCCCGTTCAGACAGACGGCGATTATGTACTTTACTGGATGACCGCTTTTCGCAGAACGGGCTGGAATTTCAGCCTGCAACGGGCCGTTGAATGGGCCGTAAAACTTCAAAAACCCCTTGTCGTTCTGGAGGCGATCCGGTGCGACTATCCTCATGCCTGCGACCGGTTTCACGCCGTTATCTTAAGCGGCATGAACGATAACCGGAAAGCGTTTGAAGGAAAACCGGTGCGCTATTATCCATTCGTGGAGGAGCGGGCAGGGCAGGGCAAGGGCCTGATTTCTGCCTTAAGCACCCGCGCCTGTGTCGTGGTTACCGATGCGTACCCCTGTTTTTTTCTGCCGCGAATGTTGCAAGCGGCAGCCGGTCAGTGCCGGGTCAAACTGGAATCCGTGGATTCAAACGGCCTGATGCCCCTTGCGGCCGTCGACCGGGTATTTACATCGGCTCACAGCTTCAGGCGATTCCTTCAAAAAAACATGACCCAGTGTCTTCGGGCATTTCCGGAGCCGGACCCGTTATCCGGGATTTTGCTGCCCGTGTTATCGGCGCTGCCCGCGGATATCCTGCTTAAATGGCCCATGGCCTCACCCGATATTCTCGCTGCAGGCCCGGAAATTTTAAAATCCCTGCCCATTTCCCATCATCCGGGGCCGATTCCCGGTTTTTTCGGGGGACAGACAGCCGGCGGGCAAGTGCTGAAGGCTTTTTTATCGCAGGATTTCAAGTTTTATAATGATTTAAGAAACCATCCGGACGCAAACGCCACCAGCGGGCTGGGGCCCTATCTGCATTTTGGGCATATCTCCAGCCATCAGGTCGTGTCCGAGATCCTGAAAATGGAAAACTGGACACTGGAACGACTGAAGGACCCGGCGCTGGGGCAGCGGACCGGATGGTGGCAACTCAGTACTTCAGCAGAGGCGTTTTTCGATCAGATCATCACTTGGCGCGAGCTGGGGTTTAATATGTGTTTCCAGATGCCGGACGATTATGACCGGTTCAGCTCACTTCCCGGCTGGGCTCAAAGGGAGCTGAACCAGCATGCGGGCGATCCGCGCCCCTATCTGTATTCAGCCGAAGTCCTTGAGAACGCCGCAACCCATGACCCCCTGTGGAATGCCGCGCAGATTCAACTGGTGCGTGAAGGCAGGATGCACAATTATCTGCGGATGCTCTGGGGAAAAAAGATTCTGGAATGGTCATCCAGCCCTCAGGAGGCGCTGGAGACCATGGTCCGCCTGAACAACACCTATGCCCTGGATGGCCGCGATCCCAATGCCTACACGGGGATTTTCTGGATACTGGGCCGCTATGACCGACCCTGGGGTCCCGCCAGACCGATATTCGGCAAGATCCGCTATATGAGCTCCGAGAACACCCGCCGAAAACTGAAGCTCAAGGCCTATTTGCAGCGGTACCGTCCGTAAAGGTCCTATAAATCATCCCTCACAGCATGCAGTGATGCGGTATTTCATTCCGAATTGTCGATTCCTGATATTTTATCCCAGCAAATAAATTTGACAAGTGATCCTGAAGTATCATACAGGATTACTATCCAAATATTGGGTCTTTCCCGTTTCTTCCCCACTCACTTGTTCGAAGGAGGCGACGACATCCGAACGGTGCAGGAACTCTTGGACCATAGTGATGTCAAGACCACGATGATCTTACCCATGTCCTTAACCGCGCTGCCCGTCGGGCGTCCGCAGTCCGGTGGACGGGCTTTGATCTGATTGTTAGCCTGCGAAAATAATAAATACAAAAATAATTCCCAAGATTGGCTGAGTCCGTGCCGGGCGAAAAAGAAGATGGATCTTAACTGTAAAGGCAGGAAATATATTATACATGTCTGAAAACAACGAACTGGAAAAAACCCTGTGGGCGGCGGCGGACAAGCTCCGTTCGAACATGGATGCTGCCGAGTACAAGCATATTGTTCTTGGTCTGATCTTTTTGAAATACATCTCAGATGCCTTCAACGGTCTGTACGAGCAGCTCAAAGAGGGTGAGGGGGAGTTTGAAGGGGCCGACCCGGAAGATGCTGACGAATACCTGGCCCACAATAGCTTCTTCGTGCCGGAAAAGGCTCGCTGGCAGTATTTGCAGGATCGTGCCAAACAGCCGGAGATCGGCAAGTGGCTCGACGAGGCGATGGACGCCATCGAGAAGATCAACCCGTCGCTCAAGGGGGTGCTGCCCAAGATTTACGCCGACCCGGAACTGAACAAGCAACGCCTGGGCGAAATCATCGACCTGATCGGCACCATCGGCTTCAACCAGAGCGGCCACAAGGCCAAGGATCTGCTGGGCCGGGTGTATGAATATTTTCTCGGTCAGTTCGCCGATGCCGAAGGGAAGAAGGGCGGCCAGTTCTGGACTCCGGCAAGCATTGTCAAGGTGCTGGTTGCCATGCTTGAACCCTACCATGGTCGGGTCTATGACGGCTGCTGTGGCAGCGGCGGCATGTTCGTGCAGAGCGAACGCTTCGTGGAAGAACATCAGGGCAACATCAAGGACCTCTCCATTTATGGGCAGGAATCCAACCCCACCACCCTGCGTCTGGCCAAGATGAATCTGGCCATTCGCGGCATCGATGCCCGCATCGAGCTGGGCGATACCTTCCTAAACGATAAACACAAGGATATGAAGGCCGACTTTATACTTGCCAATCCCCCCTTTAATGTGAGCGACTGGAGCGGCGAACTCCTGCGGGACGACAACCGCTGGAAATACGGCGTCCCGCCAACGGGCAACGCCAACTACGCCTGGTTGCAGCACTTCGCCCATAAGCTCAGTCCTAGTGGTACAGCCGGAATTGTGCTGGCCAACGGCAGCATGAACTCCAACTCCGGCGGCGAGGGAGAGATCCGCAAAAACATGATCGAGGCGGGTCTGATTGACTGCATGGTGGCTCTGCCGGCCCAGCTCTTTTACAACACCATGATCCCCGCCTGTCTCTGGTTTTTGGCCCGAAACAAGACCAACGGTAAATTCCGTAACCGTTCGGACGAAATCCTATTTATCGATGCCCGCAAGATAGGCTCCATGATCAACCGCCGTAACAAGGAGTTTTCGGACGATGACATTGCCCAGATAACCGATACCTATCACGCGTGGCGCAATATCGGCGGACGGTACGAAGACAAGGCTGGCTTCTGTAAAGCTGCGACCCTGGATGAAGTTCGAAAAAACAACTACGTGCTCATGCCGGGCCGTTATGTCGGCACCGAGGCGGAAGAGGATGATGGCATCCCATTTGATGAAAAGATGAACGCCCTCACAGCGAGACTGGCGGAGCAGTTTGCACGGGGCAGTGAACTGGAGAAGGTCATCCGTGAGAACTTGAAAGGGATTGGGTATGAGTTCTGATCTGGCCTTTTACGGCAACCTCCTGACCGAGATCAATGATCGGATCCGTCAGGCACAGACTCGTGCCGCTCTTTCCGCCAACGCAGAGATGATCGCCATGTATTGGGATATAGGGCGGATGATTCACCAGCGGCAGCAGATGGAAGGCTGGGGCACAGGGATCATTCCGCGACTGGCCAGAGATATTCGCAATGAACTTCCAGAGGTAAAGGGATTTTCCGAGCGAAACATCGGGTATATGATTCGATTTTTCCGGGAATACGGGGAGCCTCCGTTTTTGCAGCAGGCCGCTGCAAAATTACAAAAGGAACAGATGTCTTCCGCAATTGTGCCACACGTTGTGGCACAATTGGACAACTCGGCTGTCTCCAACCTCCCCACCCAACTTGCCTTCGGACTTCCATGGTTTCATCACGTCATCCTTATCGAGAAAGTCAAGGAGTTACCAACTCGCCGCTGGTATATGCAGCAGACTATCGAGCAGGGCTGGAGCCGAGATACGCTGGCGGCGATGATCAAGGGCAAAGTCCATGAACGACAGGGGCAGGCGGTCAGTAATTTCTCAACCCGTCTTCCCTCGCCGCAATCGGAGCTTGCCCGGCAGTTGCTCAAAGACCCATATGTTTTCGACTTTCTGACTCTTGAGGAACCTTTTCATGAGCGGGAGTTGGAGACCGGACTGATTCGGCACCTGGAGAAATTTCTGCTGGAACTTGGGTCTGGTTTTGCCTTCGTCGGACGTCAGTATCATATAGAAGTGAGCGATAGGGATTTTTACCTTGATCTGCTTTTCTATCACCTTAAACTGCGCTGCTTCATCGTTATTGAACTGAAGAAGGGTGACTTCAAGCCGGAATACGCCGGCAAGATGAACTTCTACTGCTCGGTGGTGGACGACCAACTCAGGAACGAAACCGATCAACCCACCATCGGCCTCATTCTCTGCCAGACCAAGGACCGCATCCTGGCCGAATACAGCCTGCGCGACATCCACAAACCCATTGGTATTTCCGACTACGAACTGACCCGCGCCCTGCCGGAGAACCTCAAGTCCAGCCTGCCGACGGTGGAGGAGATTGAAGCGGAATTGGGAGGGGATTGGGTATGAGTGCTAAAGGGTGGAAAACAATACTGCTTGGTGACATTTCTCAATTTCGTTATGGGAAAATGCCTGACAAGAGACTTGTTACAAGTGAAGATGATTATCCAGTTTTTTCTGGGTATCAAATAAACGGCTATTATCCAAAGTATAACTGTGAAGAAGACAAACTAATTGTTGTTGCGCGTGGTGTTGGCGGGACTGGTGATGTAAAAATCACTAAAGAAAAATGCTGGCTAACAAATCTTTCAATTGAGTTTTTGCTAAATGACGATAAGGCAAGCGTTCCATTCTTGTATTACTATTTTTTAAAAGATACGCTCCGTCATCTTGATAGCGGTTCTGCACAGTCACAAATTACTATTGATGATTTGAAAAGAATATATATTGAATTACCGGACCTTCCCACCCAAACCCGCATTGCCGCCATCCTCTCCGCGCTGGACGACAAGATCGAACTGAACCGCCAGACCAACGCCACGTTGGAGGCCATCGCCCAGGCGATTTTTAAGGAATGGTTTGTTGATTTCCGCTTCCCCGGTGCCACCGACGAAATGCAGGACAGCGAACTGGGAACGATCCCCAAAGGGTGGTGGGTTGGGAAGATAGGGGATATATGTGAACTAAATCCAAGGTTGACTTTGAGAAAAGGTGCCATCTCCAAGTACGTTGAAATGAAAAATCTCTCTCAGTGCTCATTGTCAATCGAGGAGCCAAGAGAGCGTGAATTTGCGTCCGGAAGTAAATTCCAAAATGGAGACACATTATTTGCAAGAATTACCCCTTGCCTTGAAAACGGCAAAACGGGCTTTGTTGACTTTCTGGATGACTTGGAAATTGGATGGGGTTCTACAGAATTTATTGTCTTGAGGGGAAGAAATTTCATCAACCCCTATTTTGTTTATTGCTTATCTAGGCTCTCAAATTTTCGTGAGTTTGCCATACAATCAATGATCGGTTCTTCTGGAAGACAACGTGTTGTTGAATCCATTCTATCCGATTATCCAACAATAATTCCTGACCAAGAGACTGTAGATAACTTTTTTGAAGTAGTGGAAAAATTGTTTTTTCAAGTGAAAAATAATTCGGATCAATCCGCAACCGTCGCCAAAATCCGCAACGCTCTCCTTCCCAAACTCATGTCCGGAGAGATCGAAGTATGAGCGATGGGAAGAAAATCGAATTTGTCGATAATCCTGATTTCAACCGCTGGCTTGAGGAAAACTATCAGGTTTGCATTGAAGAGTACGAATACCCATCGAGCCAGGTGCTCTATAACACCAGGTACGAAGACTATGTTGAAGCCCTTAGCCGCTATAATGCAGACCCCAAAATAGAACTTTCTCGAATTGAAGATAAATTTCCATCACCCATTGCCTATTATTTTTATCAGGCAAATAACAATTACCAGAACGATCACCACCGCCTTGATTTACTGAAGTCCTGTTGGGAATCCATTGTTTTTTTGCTTTTCGGCCTGGTAGTTGCCGAAGCAAGGCACAAAAAGTTGTCAATAAAAGACATCGGCATCATCTGGAAAACCTTTTGGAGTGATAGACTCTTTGATAAACTCAACGTCATAGAAAACATCATTGATTACACCACCAAAAACGGCATCGCGTTTGAGTGTGCCAGACTCATCCCTATTGCCACGCTGGCCGATATTAAAACCCTGAACCAAGAACGTAACGGCTTTGCTCATGCGGCCGCAAGAACGGCTGCACAGCAGAAGGAATTGTATAAAGACCTCAGTCCACTGCTGGAAGAAGTGCTTAAACAGCTCATCGGGCTCGAAAATGTCACTATCCTCCGCTACTACTCCTCCGAAACACCGCTGATCCCTCGCTGTGAAATTTTCAATGGAAGTTCCATTGAAGGACGCAAAGAAATCATCATTCTAAAGAAAGAAAGCTACGTCGAAATTCTCGACCATTGGAATGCAAGCGCCATCTTTGCAAAGATCAATGATCAGGTGTTCTGCCTCTCACCCTTTATTCATTTCTCGCAAGAGGCCCATGAAACCAATGCCATTCTTTGTTTTTACAAAAAGGAACGGAACGGGAAGTATCTCTTTGAGGTGGTAAGCAAAGCTCAGGATAAGGAATTTGAAAAAAGCTGCTTTTCTGCGATGGAAGATCAACTGAGAGGACTGGTGGTTCCATGACCAATAAACTGCAAATTCGTAATAGCACGGCGGAGTTTTTATCTTTCACTTCCCAGGCTGGCGAAGACAGTATCGAGGTTCGTGTAGCGGATGAAACCGTCTGGCTGACGCAAAAGCTTATGGCAGCTTTATTTGATGTTACGGTTCCAACGATCAATGAGCATTTGTCAAATGTATATAATCAAGGAGAAATCTCCAGAGAAGCAACTATTCGGAAATTCCGAACAGTTCAAGTCGAGGGTAAAAGAGAGGTTATCCGAAATGTTGATTTCTACAATCTCGACGCCATCATCTCGGTGGGTTACCGAGTCAACTCCCTGAGGGCAACCCAGTTCCGGCAATGGGCCACAGGCATCCTGCGGGATTTTACAATACGTGGATATCTGCTGGACAAGGAACGGCTGAAGAACGGCTCTTTCTTCGGTAAGGAATATTTTGACAATTTACTGGCTGAAATTCGGGAGATTCGAGCCAGTGAGCGTAGATTCTATCAGAAAATCACGGATATCTATGTCACGGCCATGGATTATAACCAGGACACGGAGACGACCAAGACCTTTTTTGCCACGGTCCAGAACAAGCTTCATTTTGCTATTCACGGGCGTACTGCTGCGGAGTTGATCATGGCACGGGCTGACAGTGATAGAGAGCGCATGGGTCTTACCACCTGGAAGAGTGCGCCCAACGGAAAGATCATCAAGACCGACGTTGCCATCGCCAAGAACTATCTGAGCAAGAAAGAGCTTAAATCTCTTGACCGGTTTGTCACCATGTACCTTGATTTTGCCGAGGATCAGGCGGAGCGCAACATCCCCATGACCATGGAGGATTGGGCCAACAAGCTGAACGCCTTTCTCCAGTTCAACGAGCGAGAGATCCTGGATAATCCCGGCAAGGTTTCTCAAGAGATCGCCAAGTCCTTTGCCGAGAGCGAGTTTGAAAAGTACCGGATTGTACAAGATCGACTGTTTGAGAGTGATTTTGATAAAGCTGTCAAACGCATCGTCAGCCCGGTCGAGTCTCGACGCAGCAAGGGGGGCAAAGAATGAGCAGCCGACTGTATGAATCCGAGATAGAGCAGATAACCCTCGACATCCTTCGTGACGAGAACGACTACATAGTAGCCTTTGGTTCGGAGATCTCCGAAGGTGACCGGAAGGAACGGGATTACACCGAGGTCGTGCTGAAGGGTCGCCTGCGGGATGCCATTGACCGCCTGAACCCGACCATCCCCGCCGAAGCTCGGGAGGAGGCCGCGAAGAAAGCGCTTCGCACGGGATCGGTCAATCTGTTGGAAAACAACGAAGCCTTTCATCGGATGCTTACGGACGGCATTGATGTCAAATTCTCCATCGGTGACGGCAAGGCCAGGACCGACAAGGTCTGGCTGGTGGATTTTGCCAATCCCGGCAACAATGAATTTCTGGCGGTCAATCAGTACACGGTGCTGGAAAACCACAACAACAAACGCCCCGATTTGGTGGTGCTGGTCAACGGCCTGCCATTGGTGGTGATGGAACTGAAAAACGCCGCTGACGAGAACGCCGATGTCAAGGCGGCTTTCAATCAGTTGCAGACCTACAAGCAGTTGATCCCCTCGCTCTTTACCTGCAACGCCGTTCTGATCATCAGCGACGGCTGGTTCGCCAAGGTCGGCACGCTCTCCAGCGAATATCCCCGCTTCATGGAATGGAAAACCGGGGACGGTGAAACCATTGTCGATACCAAGCGTCAATCCGCCCTGGAGCCGATGATCAAAGGGCTGTTAAACAAAAGAACGCTGCTCGATGTCATTCGCCATTTTGTCGTTTTTGAGAAGACCAGGGAAAAGACCATCAAGAAAGTGGCGGCCTATCATCAATACTACGCGGTGAATAAGGCCATCGAGTCGACGATTCGGGCCGCGTCACCGCCGGAGGGGAAGTCGCAACCTGAGTTCCACGAAGACCCGGCAAAATACGGTTTTGCCAATGCCAGGAATCAACCCGCGGGAGACAAGCGGGGCGGTGTCGTGTGGCACACGCAGGGGAGCGGCAAGAGTTTGTCCATGCTCTTCTTTGCCGGGAAACTGGTGCTGGCCGAAGCCATGAACAATCCGACCCTGATGGTGCTTACCGATCGCAACGACCTGGATCAGCAACTGTTTGAAACCTTCAGCAACTGCCAGCAACTGCTGCGTCAGACACCTGGCCAGGCGGCCAACCGTGAAGAGCTTAAAAAATTGCTGTCAGTTTCTTCAGGCGGCGTGGTTTTCACCACGATTCAAAAATTTCTCCCCGAGGAAGCGGGCGCGAAATATCCGCTGCTTTCCGAGCGACGCAATATCGTCGTTATTGCCGATGAGGCGCACCGCAGCCAGTATGATTTTATCGACGGCTTTGCCCGCCACATGCGCGATGCTCTGCCCAATGCCACATTCATCGGTTTTACCGGCACGCCGATCGAGAAGGAAGACAAAAATACCCAGGCGGTGTTCGGCGATTATATTGACGTGTACGACATTCAGCAGGCTGTGGAAGACGGTGCCACGGTGCGCATCTACTACGAAAGCCGTCTCGCCAAAATTGAGCTTTCGCAAGCCGACCAAAAGGTGCTGGATGAGCGGGTCGAGGAGGTCACTGAAGGCGACGAGCTGACCGAGCGGCAGAAACGCTTTGCCAAATGGACCGGCAAGGAAGCAGTGGTTGGTAGCGAGGCGCGTTTGCAGCAGATTGCTGCCGATCTGATCCAGCATTTTGAACAGCGGATCGTGGCGGCGGATGGCAAGGGGATGATTGTTTGTATGAGCCGTCGAATATGTGTCGAACTGCATGCGCAGATCATAAAACTGCGCCCGCACTGGTACGATGCTGATGACGATAAGGGAACGATCAAGGTCATCATGACCGGCTCCGCCAGTGACCCGCTGGAGTGGCAGGAGCATATCCGCAACAAACCACGCCGCAAGACCATCGGCGACCGGCTGAAAGACCCAAAAAATTCGCTCAGACTGGTGATTGTCCGGGATATGTTGCTGACCGGGTTTGATGCACCCTGTCTGCATACGCTCTACATCGACAAGCCGATGAACGGCCACAATCTGATGCAGGCGATTGCCCGGGTCAACCGGGTGTTCGGCGACAAGGAAGGCGGATTGATCGTCGATTACATCGGTATCGCACAGGATCTGAAGAACGCCCTGTCCATTTATACCGAAAGCAGGGGAAAAGGGAAACTGGCCTATAAACTGGCCTATGATAAGGAAGAGGCCGTAGATAGAATGCTGGAGCTGTACGAAATTGTGGGGGATATGTTCGGCACCTTCGACTATCGCAGATATTTTGCCTTGGGGCCGAAGGCCAAACTGAATTTTATTCTGGATGCCGCCAACTTCATTTCTGATTTGACGGATGCGAAGGATGGGAACACGGTTCGCAACGGAAAGGAACGGTTTAAGGAAAACGTCGTCAAGCTGCAAAAGACGTTCAGCCTGTCCGTCCCTCACCCCAAGGCCTTTGAAATTCGGGATGACCTGGCTTTCTTCCAGGCGATCAAGGCCCGTTTCGCCAAGTTTGATGAGCAGGGCAAAGCCCGCACCGATGAAGAGATTGAGACCGCCATCCGCCAGATTATCAATGACGCGATCATTTCCCAGGAAGTGATCGATGTCTTTGATGCCGCGGGAATCAGGAAACCGGATATTTCCATTTTGTCGGATGAGTTCCTGGCCGAGATTCAGGGAATGGATCGGAAGAATCTTGCCTTCGAACTGTTGAAACGCCTCCTGAACGATGAAATCAGGAACCGGGCGAAATCGAACCTTGTCCAGGGCAAGAAGTTTTCAGAGTTGCTGGCCAATGCAGTCAAACGCTACCAAAGCGGCCTGATCGATTCGGCAAAAATTATCGAAGAACTGATTCAGCTTGCCAGAGATATCCGCGAGGCCGACCAACGCGGCGAGAAGATGAATCTGCGGGTGGATGAACTCGCCTTTTTTGATGCCCTGGCAGATAACCCGACAGCAGAAGCCGTGCTTGGCGATCAGACACTGAAAAAGATCGCCCATGAATTGGTTGACAGCGTAAAAAGAAACACATCCATCGATTGGCAGTTGAAGGAGAGCGTGCAGGCAAAGCTGCGGGTTTTAGTCAAACGAATTCTAAGAAAATACAAGTACCCTCCGGATGATCCAAGCACGGGGGAATATACCGTTTCGGTCAATAAAGTTCTTGATCAAGCGGAGTTGCTGGCGGATTTCTGGACAAAAGACAACAAAGGGTGAAAAGGATGAAAAGGGTCAAATATTTAATTTGACAGAAGACTTTTTCAACAACCAGGCAATGTAAAGATAAAGATTTAACCCCTATTTGCCCCTGTTTGCCCGTAAGTTAAGGACTACACGTTAGGAGTGAAATGATAGGAGGATGATGATGCCATCGACAATGCCAGGGTTTCTTTTGCTTTCAGGGCTTTTAATGTTTCTCGTTAGCCTTTTTGGAGGGGGTATTAAATTTAAAGGCGTGGAGCTACCAACCCTGAGTAAACGAAATCGTAAAATTCTGTGTACGTTGGGCGTGGTTTTTATGGTTGTTAGCTTCCTGATATACGGATCTGGCGTAACACCACCGCCTTTAGCGCTTCCACTTTCACGGTGAAATGGCACCGCGGAAGGGTGAATGGGGTCGTGCCGTGGCAAAGCTGTCTTGGCTATGGCAACGTCGGTCAAAACAGCTTTGACCGCTTCAGCTTCTATGAATATGTACCGGATAACTGGATTGGTATTGTGTGCCCAATTACAAACGCTGAACGTTGTTTTCCTTTTCATGTGCCTACTCATAGAGACAGAGAGCTGATGGGTTTCATTATGGTTGAGCAAGTTAAATCGATTGACTTCTGTGCTCGTAGCGTAAAATGTATCGAACATGGGAATGATGAGCTTCTTTCAGATGTCCTTTCCATACTGGATGCCTACATTTATTGACCGGACAAATCAAAGATGAATAGCCACAATGTAAATATTCTGCACCTTTCGGACCTGCACTTCGGAATGGAGAAGACGGAAAAGATACCATCCACCACCGTGGATCAGCGAATTCTGACGTTAAACGAGTTACTAAAAACGCTTAATACTGTTGACGAAACATGGCGGCCCAACCTTGTGGCGATTACCGGGGATACCGGCTGGAAAGGGAAAAAGGAGGATTACGAAAAAGCCAGAGACTGGCTGACCAACGAACTCCTTCCAGTGTTGGAGCTTGGATCGGATAAACTGGTCATCTGCCCAGGGAATCACGATATCGACAGAGATGAGACTTTCGGGATGACGCCGCCGCTATCATCCAAAGACGCTGATGAATGGCTGAAACTGGAGCGCAATAAAAACTTTTCTCGCCCCTTTGATGCGTTTGTTGATTTTTGCAAAAACATGATAGGGATATCGCCGCTTGAAATCGGGGACCAAACCGGCAACCTGACCGGCAAAATCGATTTGATGGACCTGCGGTTTGTGATCCTTAACTCGGCATGGTTCTGCCGGGGGGATGATGATCGGGATAAACTCTGGCTTGGAAAACCTATGCTCGAAAAGATGGCGGGAAAAAAACAACTCATCGACTCGGACAACTATGATGTCAATGATTCGCCCGTTACCATCGCCCTGTTTCATCATCCGAATGAATGGCTGAATGAAGTTGAATACAACACATACGGCAACCGTCAAAACACGCTTGAGTATTTATCCCTTCGCTCTCACATCATTTTAACCGGCCATGTTCACGCGCGTCCCGCCGAACCCCATCGGCTGTTCAACCGGGCGTGGTTGGTCAAGGGCGGCGCATCCTATGTCGGGAACACATATCAAAATCACTTTTCAATTCTGAGAATCGATGCCAAAAATCGCACGTTCGACCGGCTTGCCTTTGAGTTCGACCCCGGCAAGAATCGATGGCGGGAGAATACGGAAGACAACCATGTGCCTTCTTATGATTTAAAGAAGTCAACGTCATCTACCACCTCTACTCCGCAGCTTATCATTCCCGGAAAATACAAGGAATGGGTCAACGCCCAATGCAGGGACATGGATATTACCAAGCTTGCCGAAGCGACGCCCTTTATCCGTGTGGATCTTCCGGAGATCTATATCCCGCTTTATGCAAATGCCCTCAAAAAATACGATGAAAAACAAGCGCCGGTGGACATCGAAGAGCTGATTGCCGATAATCGATCTCTGGTTATTGAAGGCCGGGCCGGCTCCGGCAAAACTACGCTGGCCAAGCATTTTACTTACATGATGATCGAAAAACGGGAATTGAAAGGTTTGGATGGCTATTTACCGGTGCTCGTTTTTTTGAAAGATTTGAAAGGATTTAGTGTGGCCGGGTTGACGGGAAATTCCCAGACTGCCGAAAAATTATTGGCATACTGGGGCAAAAATACGGACAGCTCCCTCGATGTCGATACGATCCGGGGGTTTTGCGAGGTAGGGAAGGCTGTTTTTCTTTTGGATGGACTGGACGAGATCGATGAGCCCTTGCGGGAATTGATCGTTACATCCTTCCTCGGCCTCAAAATCAAATATGAAAGCTGTAAAATCATCTTGTCCGGCCGGCCCCATGGTGTGGACGACATCGTTAAAAAATGGTTCGGCCGGCCCGTGGAAATCCTGCCCCTTCTGATGACCCAGGTCGAAGCGTTCATCCATAAATGGTTTCAATTCATTTATAAAAGCGAGCGAAGCGGGTTTAAAAAAACGGCGAAGGAAATGATCGGTGAGATCAAAGCCCATCCTTCCATTGGTGAGTTGATCGACTCGCCGTTGATGTTGACGGCCATATGCCTTCTTTATAACGATAACAAAGAATTGCCGGGCCAGCGAGCCGAGTTGTACGATCGATTCGTGACGAATCTGTTGTATAAGCGATTCCGCGGGGAAGCCCAAAAAGTCAGAAATTTCCTGATGCATTTGGCCCGCAGCATGCATCTGAAGCGTTCAAAAACCATTGACCGTTTGGAGGTACTCCGCATTCTTGGAAACGAGTACAAACAAGAAGCGGGAGAGTCTCATAAAGATTACAACGATCGCCTTAATGAAAGATTCGAAAGGGTGGAACCCGGCTGTGGGCTGTTAAAATCTGAAAAGGGCGGGTATGGCTTTATTCACCTGACTTTTCAGGAATTTTTAACCGCCAATGCTCTTGTTGCAGGAACGTCTGGAAATTACTTTGATACGATCCGGGAATATTGGGATGATGACTGGTATCGGGAAGTTGTTCAATTGTACATCGGTTATTTGAGCATTCAAGGTCCGGCTATGGCCAACAAGATCATTCAAAGTTTTTTGAAAGATACGAAAGATAAACTGTTTGCCCGACACCGTTTAGCTGTCCGATCGTTTATTGGTATTCATCGGTCCAACTGGGATGATTCCGTAACCCGATCATCGATAGATTCTTTGTGGGAAATCATCGGCTCCAATCTGGAACCGGTAATAAAAGCCGAAGCCGGAGAACTCTTGGGAAGGATCGGGGACGGCCGTGATCTGGAAATATTCATTCCAATCCCGGATGGGACATATGAAACCTCCACCGGATTCGTCGAATTAACAGCTTTCGAGATGGCGAAATATCCGGTGACAAACGGATGGTACCGGAAATTCATTGATGATAATGGCTATAAAAAAAAGAGGTTCTGGAGCAAGGAAGGTCGGAAGTGGCTGGAAAGTGAAAAGGCTGTGAATCCCCAATATTGGTTTGACCACAAGTGGAATTGCCCAAATGCACCGGTTGTCGGTGTATCCTGGTATGAAGCGGATGCATTTTGCCGATGGCTCACCCACAAGCGACAGGATAAATTCACATACCGGCTGCCCGATGAAAAAGAATGGGAAGCAGCCGCAGCCGGAAAACAAAGGTGGAACTATCAGTGGGGAAATGATTTTTCACAAGGCAAATGCAATACTAACGAGAGTAAAATCGGAAAAACTTCGGCAGTAGGCATCTTCAAAGATGGTGACACTCCCGATGGCTTTTCTGATATGTCCGGTAATGTTTGGGAATGGACATGTTTAAATTCAGATACTAAATTATATCGGACTGACTTCGAAAGGTCCGAACCAAAAGGGCTTCGCGGCGGCGCGTGGTTCCTTGGTCAGAATGACGTGCGCTGCGCCGACCGCTCCGGGGACTTCCCGTACGGCCGGAGCGACCACGTGGGATTTCGTTGCGCCAGGACAAAATAACCCTTTGTTCTTTTACTTTTTTACCCTTTATCCGCCGCAGGCGGATCGGATTTTAGCGCCGAATTAGGGTGTTGTCCATATTGATTGATATGCTTTTATTTGCCGGCGATTCAAATTCGAATGCCATGGTAAGACAGAATTTGAAGCTGCTGAGCATTACGCAACAACATTTAACGCGGATTCGAGCGTCGCCAAATCTTCCATGACGATGTGGATCGAGACGCTTTTGTAAACCGGTTCGGCCAAGTGTTATGGGACGCACACTGATTGTTTTGCATGGGCGCTGATGCCCTGTTTACTTTGTTATACCTCAAGGAGAGTGCTCGCATGAAACCGCGAATTACAGTAATTACCATCGGCGTTGACGATCTGGAAAGGGCGCTTCGGTTCTATCGCGATGGTCTTGGACTAAAGACGGAAGGGATCTTCGGCAAAGAAATCGAATATGGCGCGGTGGCCTTCTTCGATTTACAGGCTGGTTTAAAGCTATCGATCTGGCCGCGAAAGAGCATTTCTCGTGATTCAGGCCTTCCGTTAAACACCCCGGGTCCTACCGAGTTCACACTCGGGCATAACGTATCGTCAAAGTCTGAAGTCGATGCTGTCATGGAGCAGGCGCGGATTGCCGGCGCCGTCATCGTAAAGCCGGCTCAGGACACATTCTGGGGTGGTTACGCGGGCTATTTTCAAGATCCAGACCAGCATCTGTGGGAGGTGGTATGGAATCCTCAGCTATAAGTCCAGGATTGAGGCACAACCCTTCCGTTGCTTGCCCAGATGCTGAAAATTTAACGATCAACGGGTACGTGAACTGCGGATTGTCTCTGTTAAACATGCCGGCGAAAGCTCAGACAGATCGAGATTGCCGGCCGACTTGATGATTTAAGAGTACGGGCAATCACCTTGAAGCGCTCATGGGTGATCGTTCCGGTCAATACAGCATTCGTATCAACGATAAATAGCATGTCTGCTTTTCTTGGACGGATGCGGGTGCTGAAAATGTGGAAATCGTCGATTACCATTGAGGAGTCTATTATGAAAATGCTCGATCCTATTACTCCCGGCGAGATCCTCGTGGAGGAGCTTCTAATACCCATGGGTCTCAGCCAGTACCGTTTGGCCAAGGAAATTGGTGTCCCCGCTCAGCGTATCAGTGAGATTGTCGCGGGAAAACGTTCAATCACGTCTGATACCGATTTAAGGCTGTGTCGGTTCTTTGGCCTATCCAACGGTTATTGGTTGAGATCTCAGGCTGCCTACGACACGGAGGTTGCAGAGCGCATTCTTGCACCATTGCTAATGAAGATAAAACCTTGGTCTGCGTATTCGGCCCAACAAGGCGCTCCAATCGATGCTCATACCTCGCACGGCTGAGCTTGTCGTTCTGCAATAAAAATAGTGTGAAAATGGGTTTGAATCCACATTTTAACATTTCTCGATTGTTGAAAGTGTTTTATCAAAATAAAGATATGACCCCTATTTCCGCATGGTTGATCTCAATCCGGCAACTTCGACTTGGGTTCCGGCTCCGTAGGCATTTATGCGACTATTTTTCCGACCCGCCCACTGTAAATACAAGAAGTTACCTGACAGAGTCGTGTGTTTTTCCTCAAAATCTGTAGGCACACGATTATGTATAAATATCTTTACAAGGGTTCAGATACATGATACACACGTAAGCAACTATGTATCTGCGAACTACAAAAAGAAAAAACAAGGACGGCTCGGTAGTCGAATACTTCCAGCTCGCCCATAATGAGCGCCACCCTGAGAATAAAAAGCCGGTCGCCCATATTATTCACAGCTTTGGCCGGGCCGATCAGCTTGACCG
>Ga0268283_1000410_pt1 | contig 30320 bp, 26 predicted proteins | sample saktaG_13_FD_190140 | JGI IMG/M metagenome (GOLD analysis project Ga0268283, IMG submission 190140) | Saline water microbial communities from Sakinaw Lake, British Columbia, Canada - sak_2013_06_06_36m | ecosystem: Environmental > Aquatic > Non-marine Saline and Alkaline > Saline ... | reverse complement strand
AAGGAATTAAAAAAAAAATTAAAAAAAGGAAATAGTTTTTAATCTTGTCTCCCCTCTCCTGTTAGGGGGAGGGGCTGGGGGTGGGGTAAGGATTTAAGAGGATGGGAGAAGTGACTTGAAACAAAATATAAAGAGTATTCCAAAAACGTTTTCCCTCTATGTACATCTTCCCTGGTGCATCCGAAAATGTCCTTATTGTGATTTCAACTCTTATCCGTTGGCAACCCTTCTTCCGGAAAAAGAATACCTAGAGGCACTTTCAGAAGACCTAGCGCAAGAACTCTTGCAAGTGCCTGGACGTCGAATAGTTTCGATCTTCTTTGGAGGGGGTACGCCGAGCCTCTTTTCTCATGACGGAATTGGGTCTTGGCTTTCAAAATGGAAAGCTCCGCTGTCTTTATCTACGAAGACAGAAATTACTTTGGAGGCCAATCCTGGCACAGTCAGTGCTAATCAGTTGCGTGGTTTTCGTGCTGCGGGAATCAATCGCCTTTCCTTGGGGGTGCAAAGTTTTGAAGATGGTTGTTTGGAGAGGCTCGGCAGAATTCATAGTAGAAAGGAGTCTTTGAAAGTATTTTCAGAAGCGCGCGTCGCCGGTTTTGAAAATATCAATTTGGACATCATGTACGGGTTGCCTGGCCAAGACTTGACCATGGCAAAACGAGACCTAGAAACTGCTATTTTTCTGGCTCCGGAACATCTTTCTTATTATTCGCTTACGATTGAGCCTGGCACTGCTTTTTATCAAACTACTCCCACTTTGCCTAATGAAGAAACCCTTTGGGACATGCAAATGCAGGGGGAGGCAATGTTGCGCGCGGCAGGATATGTGCACTACGAAGTCTCTGCCTATGCAAAGCCTAAAAAGCGTTGCCTACACAATCTAAATTATTGGAAATTTGGGGATTATCTTGGCATTGGCGCAGGAGCTCACGGGAAAATAACCACTGAAAAAGGTATTTTTCGGCGTTGGAAAACTGCTCACCCTGAAGACTATCTTGCCAAAATTCAGTCACAGTTTTACGAAGAATTAGAAATCCCTACTGAAGACATGCCAGTAGAATTCATGCTTAATGCGCTGCGTCTTTTAGAGGGCGTCCCCACAACACTCTACCAAAAGCGGACAAGATTGCCTTTGGCTAGTATTTCGGCGGCAATCGCTTCGGCACGCGCCAAAGGGTTACTAGACCACAGAGAGGATCGCTTGGTGGCCACTCCTTTTGGACAGCGTTTTTTGAATGAATTGGTGCAAGAGTTTCTAAAAACAAGCTAGAATCGAGAAAATTATTTCTCGAGATTTTTCCATGTCCGTTGATTCGATTACTCCAAAAATTTCTCCGGAAACGGCTAAAACCCTTCATGGTTTATTCATGGAACGGGTGCGTAGGACTCCGTATCATTGTGCCTACCGTCATTGGGATCCCAGCAGCAAATCTTGGCACGATACGACTTGGCGCGAAGCCGCAAACGAAGTATCCCGTTGGCAAGCTGCCATGCGTCGAGAGGGTTTTTTGGTAGGGGATCGAGTGGCCATCATGGCAAAAAACCGCCTTGAATGGGTTTTCTTTGACCAAGCGGCTCTTAGTCTTGGGTTAGTCGTGGTCCCTTTGTACCTAAACGATCGCCCGGAAAACGTGGCCTATTGTTTGGAAGACTCTGGAGCACGTCTGCTCGTGATCGATGGGGACGTGCAATGGAGAGGGCTTCGTTCTTCTATTCCTGCGCTGGTTTCTCTCACCAAAATTTTGTGTTTCCAAACGGTTCGGGATTCAGGGGATCCAAGGGTTCAAGAGGTGGGGACGTGGCTCGCAGTTTCAGAGGTTTCTGCGCCACAAGAGAGTCTAACCGTAGATTTAAACTCACTGGCTACCATTGTGTACACCTCTGGGACTACTGGACGGCCAAAAGGTGTCCAATTAACACATCAAAATCTCCTTTGGAATGCTTACCAAGGTTTGCAACTCATTTCGGTAGGTTCAAATGATCTCTTTTTGTCTTTTTTGCCCTTGTCGCACGCTTTAGAACGGATGGCAGGCTACTACCTTGCCATCATGACAGGCGCAACCGTGGCGTTTGCTCGGTCTATCTTGCAACTCTCCGAAGACCTCCAAACGGTACGTCCTACGGTGCTCATTTGCGTACCACGTGTGTTAGAAAAAATACATGCCCGTATTGAAGAATCTATCGCCGTCCCAACCGAAAACGCTTCATTCTCTGCTCGGCTTGTACATCGTGTTTTCCGTTTAGCACTTTCGATTGGCTGGAAGCAGTTTCTTTGGGATCAGGGTCGACAGCCTTGGCACGTAAGCCTATTGATATCCAAGCCACTAGACCTTTTGGTGGCGCGGAAAATTCGAAACAGACTTGGGGGAAGGCTTCGCCTCGTGGTCAGTGGAGGGGCAGCACTTTCTGGCAAAGTAGCTCAGTTTTTCATTGCTTTAGGGGTACCAGTGTGCCAAGGATATGGATTGACTGAACATAGCCCAGTTATTAGTGTCAATCCACTCGAAAACAATGATCCGTTTAGTGTAGGGATTCCTTTGCCGGGGGTAGAGTGTCAAATCAACGAACAAAACGAACTTTGGATACGGAGTCCTTCCGTGACGCAAGGTTACTGGAAAAATCCAACTGCGACGGAAGCCATTGTAGACACTGAAGGATGGCTACGCACTGGAGATCAGGCTTGCTTTTCTGGAAAACATCTAAAAATTATCGGCAGGATCAAGGAAATCCTCGTGCTTTCCAATGGTGAGAAGGTACCACCTGTGGACATGGAAATGGCAATCGAATCGGATCCACTTTTCGAACAGGTGCTAGTAGCAGGCGAGGGAAAATCATTCTTATCGGCGATTCTTGTCCTAAATGATGCGCAGTGGACTACCTTTTGCCAATCTAAAAATTTTGATTCAAAAGACCCTGCCGTTCTTTCCGAAAAGACCCTACAAAAAGCCGTTCTGGCAAGAATTCGCACCAAGACCCAAAGTTTTCCCGGGTATGCACAGATTCGAGGAGTACACCTTACCAAAGAACTCTGGACGGTCGAAAACGCACTTTTGACGCCAACGCTGAAACCGCGCCGTGCTCAAATTTTGGCTCGCTACGGATCAGAACTAGAGATTTTGTATCAAGGGTTGGAATAGCGGCCTAGGATTGGTTAGAATAGAGGATTCAGTATTCACTGGCAGGTCGCCACTTCATGATCCAATCCGTGTTTCCTCTCCTCGAGATCCGAGGACGTAAGTTACTTCCTATCATTCAAGGAGGGATGGGTATCGGGGTTTCTGCCCACCGACTCGCTGGCACTGTAGCCAAAGAAGGTGCCATTGGTACTATTGCCAGTGTTGAGCTTCGCCGGTTACACCCGGATATCATGGAACAAACTGGAGATTCTAAAGACCATGAGATTCTAGCCGCCAGTAATCTAGTAGCCTTAGACCGTGAAATTGCTAGTGCACGTGAGATCGCTGGTCCGAATGGATACATTGCGATCAACATAATGCGCGCTGTTAAGCATTACACTGACTCGGTACGCCAAGCGTGCAAAAGTGGCGCGAATGCAATCATCATGGGTGCTGGTCTTCCTTTTGATTTGCCAGACCTTACCAAAGAACATGCTGATGTCGCCTTGATCCCAATCCTTTCCGAAGAACGCGGGGTACGGGCAGTTCTCAAGCGTTGGATGCGCGGTGGCCGCTTGCCTGATGCCATCGTTATTGAACATCCGCGTTATGCCGGTGGCCATCTTGGTGCCCCTCGCCTAGAAGACGTAGACGATCCAAAATTTGATTTTGCAAGAGTATTAGAGGCCATTGGCGATGTTTTCAAACAGTTAGGCCTCGCGTCGGATCGCATTCCCTTGATTCCAGCCGGTGGCATCAACTCTTTTGAGAAGATTAAAGAAGTCTTCGCCATGGGAGCCAGAGGCGTTCAGATTGGCACCCCGTTTGCCGTTACGGTGGAAGGGGATGCTCATGACACCTTCAAAAAGGTGTTGACCACGGCAACTCCTCAAGACATCGTCACCTTTATGAGTACTGCAGGATTGCCTTGCCGAGCCGTCCTAACACCTTGGCTCAAACGATACTTGCGAAATGAATCTAGCCTACGTGGTAAAGCAGTTCCGGGCCAGGGGGAATGCGCTCGAAATCTGGAATGCTTAAGCCATTGCGGACTCAAAGATGGGGAGCCTGGTGCAGGACAGTTCTGCATTGAGACACAATTAGCGGCTTCTCAAAAGGGGGATTTGCGCCAAGGTCTGTTTTTTCGAGGTTCAGAATCACTTCCTTTTGGAAATGAAATTCGCCCCGTTCATGAACTGCTCGATTACTTGTTAACGGGACACAGCCCAGAAACCTTGCCAGTTTTGGTTGCTTAAAACAGATGACAACTTGGATCGTAACGAAATATCTTCTCACTGCGGCAATGGTCGTACTTGTATCAGAGATTGCAAAACGTAGTGATCGGTTTGGAGGATTTGTTGCCGCTCTTCCTCTGGTTACGATTCTAGCTCTTATTTGGCTTTACTTAGAAAATCAGCCTCAAGAGAAAATCGCCAACCATGCTTGGTATACGTTCTGGTACGTTATTCCAACCTTGCCCATGTTTTTAGTGTTTCCAACGCTACTACCACGGATTGGGTTTTGGCCAACTCTGTTCTCTTGTATTGTGCTCACGGTAATTTGTTTTTGGTTTTTTGCAGTGGCAGTCCGTCGTTTTGGTATTGAGTTGCTTTAATGAGAGCTTTAGTACTGGAAGATTCCTAATGAAATGGATCACTCGCGAACATCCTAAGATTGATCGCATTGCTTGCCCTTGGCTCATTTCTCGATTTATCGACAAAACGCCAGAATTTATTTTTTTGCCGATCGGTCAAGTATTGGAACAAGCTGAAAAATTGGGTGCCATTCCCTACGATGTTCAGGGAGTAGAGTTAGGTCACGTGGGAAAATTGTGCAGTTTTGATGCTTTTCTTAAAAAATACGAACTCACCGAACCTGCATTGCAAGAATTAGCAATTATCGTCCGAGCTGCGGATACTGGTCAGTTTAATTTAGCTCCGCAGGCAACAGGACTATTGGCTATTTCTTTGGGGCTTTCGTACAATTTCCCAAATGACCATGAGATGTTGCAGCATGGGCTGGTAATGTATGATGCACTGTATAGTTGGTGCAAACATATTCGGTAGATGTTTTTCCACAGGAGAAATCCATGTTTAGAAAGATAGCACTGTGTGCTGCTCTAGTATCTAGCGTAGTATTTCCGACGGATGCCTTTTCCATCGGCGGGTCGGTGACGGGTACCTCAGTAAAAAAATTAGTCTGCAAGAATGTCACCACCGGTCAGAATGTTGCAATTACCAGTACTCAAACATTTACCTCTTGGGATTGTAGTAATTTTGGTTTTCAGGCGCATGCAGGAGACGTAGTAGAGCAAACGATAAGCGGTCCTATTCCTACTATAGGCGCAAGATGCAAAGACATCCTTGCTGCTAATCCTTACTCAGCGAGCGGAGCTTATTTCCTTGATCCAGTGGGTAGTATCAAACCTTTTCGGTCTTATTGCGATATGACAACGGATGGCGGTGGTTGGACATTAGTAGCCAAGTTATTTGAATTAACATTACGAACGGGAGAAAAGAACGTCGCTATTCTCGCAACAGATGCGCAACCTGCTTCAGGACAGGAAGGAAAATTATCCGATGCCGCAATCAATGCACTCCAGTACGAGGAAGTACGTGTGATTCCTTCAGGTGCCCCAAATTTTGTCACCTTCTTTTTCAAACCAGGATCGCAGGTTTGGGACTTTTCTCCTGACGGTGCTGGTAGTCTGAGTGGTATTCCAGTTTGCGAGGATGCCGCATTAACTGTAAATTGTGTCACTCGTAATGGCGTCGTTGACAACGCTTCTTATGCTGGTTATCGCAATTGGAATGCGACTGAAGATCATGCGTTCATAATGAACCATCTAGGGAATCTAGGCTACGCTGGCCGTGCTCCTTACGCGTTGGATAGTGGCCTATCGGCTACTGTTTGGGTTAGGTAACTAGGTAGATTTGCTACTTCTGATTATGTTCTTTGATCATTTTATTTTGGGTTAGCTGTATTAGAAGAGCACCATGACAACCGTTACTACCCGTGAAGCGCAGGCCAACTTATCGCGTCTCATCGACGATGCAGCGAGCGCGCACCAACCGATCTTAATTGCCGGCAAGAGAAACAACGCCGTGCTGATTTCTGAGGAGGATTGGTCGGCACTTCAGGAGAGCCTGTTTCTCCTGTCTGTTCCGGGCGTGCGGGAATCTATCAGGGAAGGGCTTGACACACCAGTGAGCGAGTGCGCCAGGGTGCTTGACTGGTGAGTTGGGTATTGGTCTATACGAAACAGGCCCAAAAGGATGCCAAAAAGCTGGCGGCTGCTGGATTGAAGGTAAAGGCCCAAAATCTCCTATTGATTCTTGAAATTAATCCATTCGAAAATCCGCCTCCCTATGAAAAATTGATTGGAGACCTTGAAGGTGCTTATTCTCGACGAATTAATATCCAACATCGGCTAGTTTACCAAATCATTGATCAGGAGCGGATAGTCAAAATCATACGGATGTGGACCCATTACGAATAGAAAAATGCAAACGTATTCATTTTTCGGATTAGCTATAAAAATACTGGATAACCCAATGGCAAACCCCACGATTACTCCAAAATTCCCCACTCTGTTGGCAACACCCCTAGGGTGGATTCCGGTTTCTGTTCATTCAACGGCTATTGCCTTTGCCTTGAATCATATTTTTTCTAGTCAGATTTGTTCTGGTGAATTGGATTTCTTGGCAGATCGCACTTTGGCTATTCAAGCACCCGATGCGCGGTTAACTTTTCGGGTAAGTCTTTCTAATGGCCAACTGGTAGCTTCTGAGAAAACACCCGATCTCGTGATCGGTGGGTCAGTGTACGACCTCCTGTTGCTTGGGACTGGGCGTGAAGATCCGGATACTCTGTTTTTCCAAAGACGCCTTACCTTGGATGGGGACACAGAGCTAGGTTTGTACGTGAAAAACTTTCTAAATGCTCAGGATTTATCTTCCCTTTTGCCCGTTCCCATGCGAGGTCTCTTACCCCACTTGGCACCAATGTACGCTCGATTGTTTGGCTAATGGCAACTAATTGCCTCTTAAGCGTGCATGGACTCGGTTGCGAAAAGGGAGGTCGAATCCTTTTTTCAGATGTTGGCTTTTCACTTAGTCCAGGTCAACTGCTTCAAATTGAAGGCCAAAATGGTGCTGGGAAAACTAGTTTATTAAGGATTCTTTGCGGTTTAGCACGACCTAACGCGGGAGTGATTTCTTGGCGTGGTCAAGAAATGGGTCAAACGCGCGCTTTGTTTCTCTCGGAAACCTCGTATCTCGGACATTTGCACGGAGTAAAAGGTACCCTCACTTCAATCGAAAACCTAAGAGTAGTGTTGGGTCTTGGATCGTTACGTTCCGAAGTAAAAATTTCAGAGGCACTGAAACAAGTGGGATTGGCAAACTTTCGAAATTCCCTTTGCCATACCCTCTCCGCTGGCCAACGACGCAGGGTAGCTCTCGCAAGATTGCTAATTACCAGATCTACGTTGTGGATACTCGACGAACCTTTCACCGCATTGGATCGGTCCGGAATCCAAATGGTGGAAGGCATGCTCCACGAACACCTTTCTAAAGGTGGCACAGTAGCCATGACGACCCACCAACCGGTTCGGCTCGAAGGTCATACCATACAGAGTCTGATCCTTGAACACTGAGAGATCAACGCTGGCACGTGCTTTCCGCACTGCCTTATCCCGAGATTTACTGCTCGCGACTCGTCGGCGTGGGGAGCTGGCCAATCCTTTGATATTTTTTGTAATCGTGACTACTTTGTTTCCTCTGGGATTAGGGCCGGAGGTTAATTTATTGTCACGTGCAGCACCGGGTATCCTTTGGGTAGCCGCACTCCTCGCCACGATGTTGTCACTAGAATCGATGTTTCATCCTGACTACGAAGACGGCACCCTAGAACAATTCCTGCTTAGTGCTCATCCCTTGGTTGCTTTGGTGATCGCTAAAGTGTTAGCACATTGGCTCGTGACGGGATTGCCTCTCGTAGTATTGGCACCATTTTTGGGTATTTTGCTACACCTTCCGTCTTCGGCATTAGGAATACTAGCATTGGCTTTAATTTTGGGTACTCCGATTCTTTCCCTTGTTGGTGCCATTGGTGCTGCGCTCACCGTGGGATTACGTCGCGGAGGAGTTTTGTTATCTCTGTTAGTACTGCCACTGTACATTCCAGTACTGATTTTCGGTGCTGGCGCGGTGGATAGTGCCTCTGGTGGATTACCTGTTACTGCGCACCTTTACCTGTTAGGTGCCCTACTGGTGTTGGCAGGCAGTCTTGCACCATGGGCTATCGCAGCAGGTCTTAGGATTAGTTTGGAGTAGGTGTGTTTAGTGAGGACTCAACTTGGTGAGAGAGAATCTATTTTTTTTGCCCAGATTCCGATCCGTCTTAGGAAGTGTATCCACATCCGGCAGAGAAGCATAAGGGTTCCGTGCTTCTAAGGTGGTGGGCTCTGCAGATCGTCGCGCCACCGTTTCAGAAACAGGTGCTAAACGAACCCCAAGTGTTGGAAGAATAGGAATAACTTCTTCCAATACCTGAAGGGTTGCTAAATTTGGATGTGCGATACCAAGAGCAGTTTTTTGTACCCGAGCCAAAGCGATCAGTCTGGCAAACTGTTTACGAACTTCGGACAGTTTTGGCGTATTGTCTAGGAAAAGATCACGACGAGTAGCAGAAAGACCTTCCCCACGGGCAGTTTTTAACGCCACGGTTTGTGGCGTTGTACGACTGTCTAAGAAGAAAAGACTCGGATGATGTTTGATTTCAGTCATTACCCAAGACATAGCCACTGGATTTTGGGTGAGTAGGCTACCCATATGGTTATTGACCCCTTGAACATGTGGCACGGAAGCTACGTCATCCTGCAAGACACTGGTAGTTTCGCCATGGTTCATGACATGGGTCAATGCCCCGGGCCCAAGGGGCAATCTCTCTCGGGATTCCATGGGCAGGTGTAGCATTACTGTTTTCCCAACTCGGTAGGCAGCTTCGGCCAAAGCGGAAGCATAAGGCGTGTGAGGAAGGATGCTGCATGCTACCGAGCCCGGAAGATTGACGACACGCATCCCCAACGCCAACTGGTTTCCTAAGTCGTCTATAACTATGCTGATCGCAGGTAGTTCTGCTCCCGCAGCCGACGTCCAAGCGATTAGGAACGATCCTATTAGGCTACGGGATTTGTGCGAGATTGGGTTCAGTTTTGTTCCGCCCGTGTTTGGATGAGAGCCATTCCCTTCAAGAGGTTAAGTGCCTCGTAGACAGGAAAATCCTTGGTAAGTGGTTCGTCCTCTTCTCCCGGTTTACGTGGCTTTGCAGTTCCTACTTCTTTTCCTTCTTTTCCTTCCTTAAGTTTTTTGTCACTTGCTCCATTTGACAAATGATGGGTCAAATCTGCTTCCTTCAATGCTAGAACATCGCCTTCTGCAACATTTGCTACCTTGACATTTTCTAAGACAATGTCAGGTTGGATACCCTCAGCTTGAATGGAACGACCAGAGGGTGTGTAATAAAGTGCAGTAGTGATCTTAAGAGCAGTGTTACCTCCACTAAGTGGCAAGATCGTCTGTACTGAACCCTTTCCGAAGGTCTTTTGACCCATGATTAGCGCGCGGTGGTGATCTTGGAGTGCTCCTGCCACAATTTCGGAAGCCGATGCAGAACCACCATTAACCAGTACGACGATAGGCGCGCCATTCAAGATATCTCCTGGAGTCGCCTTAAATTTTAGTTGAGAGTCTTTGACCCGTCCCTCAGTGTAGACTACCAGTCCTTTTTCTAAGAAGGCGTCAGAAACCGAAACTGCAGCATTCAAAACTCCACCTGGGTTATTGCGTAAGTCAATGACCAATCCTTTGAGTTTTCCGCTGTTGCTCCCTTTTAGTTTGTTGACTTCGTCTGTCAGGTTAGTCTCAGTTTGAGCTTGAAACTGAGTGATCCGCACGTAGCCGTACCCAGGTTCTAGCATCCGCGACTTCACACTCCTAACTTGGATGATATCGCGTTTGATCTTAATCTTGAGAGGTTTTTGTTGTCCTTCACGAGCTACGGTGAGAGTAATTTCGGTGCCCGGCTGTCCGCGCATCATCTTAACTGCTTCGTTGAGGGTCATCCCCTTTACCGGAGTATCGTCCAATCGGATGATAAGATCGCCTGCTTCAATTCCAGCACGGCTGGCCGGTGTGTCATCAATCGGGGAGATTACCTTAACAAAACCATCTTCCATGCCTACTTCGATGCCAAGTCCGCCAAACTGACCAGAGGTGCCTACTTGGAGTTCTTTATAGGCATCAACATCTAAATAGGAGGAATGAGGATCTAAACCAGACAACATTCCGCGGATCGCGTTTTCAAGTAAGGTCTTGTCATCCACTACCTTGACATAGTCGTTTTTGATCCGGGCAAGTACTTCTGCAAAGACTCGCAAATCTTCTAGCGGGAGGCTCTCAGCACTGTTGGCACTGCGGAAAGAAAGTAGATCGTGGCCAAACCCGAAAGACAAGCCGGCAGCCATGCCTGCACCAAGGATGTAAGCACTACGTTTTTCGAACATCAAGCCCTCCTGTGGCTTATTTTAGGTTCCGTATAGTGTACGCTAAATAGGTAAAATAGAGTTTTTTTTGAACGATGGAGCGAGATAGGAATGACCTCATAAATCAGAAGATTTCCAACATACCCTTTAGGATATACCCAAATTGACTCCTGCCAAGACGTTTAGCAACAGTGCTACGGAACTGGAGCTGACGCTGTGTTAAAATTCCCAACGGACGAATTGGATTCCGCGATTATTCCCACGACTGAAGTCTGGGATTTCTTTACGAAGTGTCTATGAAATTTTCAGAAAAAACCGATGTCATTGTCATTGGCGGAGGTCACGCAGGATGTGAAGCGGCTTTAGCTTCGGCTAGGACCGGTGCCAAAACATTGCTTATTACCCATAACCTTGAAACCATTGGGCAAATGTCCTGCAATCCTGCGATTGGGGGTATTGGTAAGGGCCATTTGGTTCGGGAGATTGACGCACTTGGTGGTAGCATGGCCGTGGCAGCGGATCGTGCAGGAATCCAATTCCGTATCCTCAATGCCAGCCGAGGGCCTGCCGTCCGAGCGACTCGTTGCCAAGCAGATCGCCAACTCTATCGTCAAGCCATTCGAGAAATACTAGAAAAACAGCAAAACTTAGTTCTTTTTCAACAGGCCGTAGATGGCTTAATTTTGGAAGGGGATCGAGTTTCAGGAATAATTACTCAGGCAGGATTAAAATTTACTGCTCGAGCAGTGGTGCTAACCGTCGGCACCTTTTTAGCAGGCCGCATTCACGTAGGCATGACGCAATACCCTGGAGGCCGAGCTGGAGACCCGCCAGCATTGCCCTTAGCAGAACGCTTGCGCGAATTACCTCTTCAGGTAGGACGTCTTAAAACAGGTACTCCACCACGGATTGATGGTCGCACTATCGATTATTCAGCCTTGACTCCGCAACCCGCGGATGAACCCTGTCCAGTTTTTTCTTTTTTGGGTTCCCGGACAGATCACCCACGGCAGGTATCTTGCCATATTACCCACACCAATTCGCGAACTCACGACTATATCCGGGCTGCACTAGATCGATCCCCGCTTTACGCGGGTATTATTGAGGGTGTTGGGCCGCGTTATTGTCCTTCGATTGAAGACAAAATTGTCCGATTTGCAGGACGGGATCATCACCAAATCTTTTTAGAGCCAGAAGGTTTAAATACCCACGAGGTTTACCCAAACGGGATTTCGACTTCGTTGCCTTTTGATGTCCAACAAGAAATTGTGCATTCGATACGTGGATTAGAACGGGCTTGGATCACCCGCCCTGGCTACGCTATTGAATACGATTATTTTGATCCAAGAGGGTTAAAGCCCTCACTCGAAAACAGAACTTTATCTGGATTGTTTCTAGCAGGTCAAATCAATGGCACCACGGGCTACGAAGAGGCTGCGGCACAAGGTCTAATTGCTGGCCTAAATGCGGCAAGATTCACGAAGGAGTTGCCATCTTGGACTCCTCGGCGCGAGGAGGCTTATCTCGGGGTGATGATTGACGACTTGATTACACAAGGGACCAAAGAACCCTATCGAATGTTTACCAGCCGTGCTGAGTATCGATTGAGCTTGCGAGAGGACAACGCAGATTTGCGACTCTCTCCCCAAGGTCGAACTTTCGGATTAGTAGACGATGTGCGGTGGCAAGCCTTTGAGAAAAAACGCGAAGCCATTGAACGAGAACAAGCAAGGCTCCAATCAACTCGCTTTCGACCTAAAGACCTTGCTTTTGCTTCTGAATCCTTAGGCCAACCGATCTCTCGTGAGACCAATTTGTTTGATCTTTTACGTAGGCCAGAAGTGGGATATTCTGCTTTGGTTGTTCTGCCGGGTGCAGGGCCAGGGCTGGAGGATGCTCTGGCCGCAGAACAATTAGAAATCCAGGCCAAGTATGCAGGCTACCTAGAAAGGCAAGCAATCGAAATCGAACGACAACGTCGGCACGAAACCTTGGTCATTCCACAGGATTTCGATTATTCTAGCGTGCGTGGGATTTCCCGTGAAGTTCGCGAGAAGTTCGAAGCGCAACGCCCTTTCACACTAGGCCAAGCCTCTCGCCTTTCTGGAGTGACCCCTGCGGCGATTTCGTTGTTGTTAGTTCATCTTAAGCGGCTGGAGGATCAAACGTGATTAGCTACCTAATGAATACATACGCTCGATTGCCTGTTGCGTTTACCCACGGAGAAGGTGCTTGGCTTTGGGATGAGCAAGGAAAAAAATACTTAGATGCTTTGAGTGGCATCGCGGTTTGTGGCCTTGGCCATGCACATCCTGCTATTGCAAAGGCGATGTCGGCACAGGCTAGAAAGCTCATCCACTGCTCTAATTTGTTCCAGATTCCCACTCAGGAAAAACTTGCAGAGCGACTTTGTAAACTCTCTGGCATGGAGCGTGCATTTTTTTGCAACTCTGGAGCAGAAGCAGTAGAAACAGCGATCAAGTTGGCACGACTACACGGTCATGCCCGCAGAATTGCCCGACCTGCTGTGGTGGTCATGGAACACAGTTTTCATGGTCGTACGTTAGCTGCTCTTTCAGCCACTGGAAACGAAAAAGCGCAAGCTGGTTTTGAACCCCTCGTCGAGGGATTTGTTCGGATCCCTTATGATGACCTTCCGTCACTGGTTCGGGTTGCAGAGGAACTCGCAGATATAGTGGCCATTCTCGTGGAACCTATTCAAGGAGAAGGAGGTATTCGGATTCCAAGTGCTGATTATCTGAGCCAAATACGTGCTTTGTGCGATGCCAAAGGTTGGCTTATGATATTAGACGAAGTCCAATGCGGTCTTGGTCGCACAGGCCAATGGTTTGCCTACCAACACGAAGGTGTGTTGCCCGATGTGGTGTGCCTCGCAAAGGGGTTGGCTAATGGTCTTCCCATTGGGGCTTGTTTAGCCCGTGACACTGCCGCAAACCTGTTTTCTCCCGGAAAACATGGAAGCACTTTCGGTGGTAATCCGCTCGTGTGTGCCGCCGCGCTTTGTGTCCTAGAAATTTTAGAAAACGAGAAATTGGTTGCGCGAGCGACTGAGTTAGGAAACCGACTGGTCAAAATATTAAAAATTGGCCTGGCTGAGGTTTCAGGAGTGCTAGAAGTTCGCGGCAAGGGCTTAATGATCGGAATCGAGTTGGATCGCCCCTGCAAAGAGATTGTATCCAGCGCGTTGGAAAAAGGTCTCATTTTGAATGTGACCCAAGAAAATGTCGTGCGGCTCTTGCCTCCACTGGTAATCAGTGATGCAGAGGCCGACCAGATTGCCGAAGGTGTTACCCAAGCCATTCGTAATTTTGTCTCCTAAAATTTAAAATTGAACTTGTCATGGCAATACGCCATTTTTTGACCCTCTTAGATCTTCCACTAGAAGAGGCAACACGCCTTTTAGAGCGTGCCTCTGAGCTGAAAGCGTGGCGACGTGCTGGTGTTCGGCATAAATCGTTTGAAGGAAAAGTGTTGGCCATGTTGTTTGAAAAGGCCTCCACTCGCACTCGCGTTTCCTTTGAGGCGGCTATGACCCAATGTGGTGGAAGTGCCATTTTCCTTTCTCCTCGAGATATTCAGATTGGACGAGGGGAATCGATCGAGGATTCGGCGCGCGTGCTCTCTAGCATGGTCGATGCAGTCATGATTCGTACCTTTGCACATGACCGCGTTGAGCTCTTCTCTGCGTATTCGAGTGTGCCGGTCATCAACGCGCTTACTGACCGTTTTCACCCCTGCCAGCTGTTGGCGGACATGCAAACCTTCCAAGAACATCGTGGTTCCATTGCCGGAAAAACGGTTGCTTGGATTGGCGACGGAAACAATATGTGCAATACCTACCTTCAAGCAGCGCAGTTGTTCGGGTTTCATTTGCGCATCGCCTGTCCCATAGGTTATGAGCCTTTATCAGAGTTATTAGCTCAAACCGGAGAATATGTTTCTTTGGTGCGAGACCCGATTGAAGCGGCTTCTGGAGCACATCTCGTGACCACAGACGTATGGACAAGCATGGGTCAAGAATCCGAACAAAACACAAGGAAAGAAGCTTTTTCAAGCTATCAAGTAAACGAAAATGTTATGGCGGCAGCAGCGAATGATGCAATATTTATGCACTGCCTTCCAGCGCACCGTGGAGAGGAAGTTTCTGCACAAGTAATTGATGGTCTCCAAAGTGTCGTTTGGGAGCAAGCGGAAAATCGACTTCATTCTCAAAAAGCACTCTTGGAGTGGCTTTTTGCATGACGGCACAAATTTTAGATGGCAAGGCCATGGCAGCGCGCGTTCGCGGGCAAGTTCGTGCTCGTGTGCAAGAACGCCTCGCAACTGGACAACGTGCCCCTGGGCTTGCAGTTCTTTTGGTGGGTAGAGATCCTGCTTCTGAGATCTACGTTCGGAATAAGCGCCACGCGTGTTTAGAAACTGGAATTAACTCTTTTTTCTATGACCTTCCGTCCCAAGTACCTCAAAAAGACCTCTTAGAGCTAATTGATCGCCTCAACGCAGATCCCATGGTTGATGGGATTCTAGTCCAACAACCCTTACCAGCACAAATAGACCAAGAACAGGTGGTAGAGCGCATTCGACCTGATAAAGACGTGGATGGTTTTCATCCTTACAACGTCGGACGTCTTGCCCTTCGGATGCCTGCACTACGACCTTGTACCCCAAAAGGAGTCATGACTCTTTTGGAATCCACAGGAGTGGAACTGCGCGGGCGAGAAGCGGTGGTGGTTGGCGCGTCTAACATCGTCGGCCGACCCATGACCCTAGAGTTGTTATGTGCCGAATGCACAGTAACCGTTTGCCACATTGCCACTCAAGATTTACCTACCCATGTGGCGCAAGGCGAAATACTGGTGGTGGCTGTCGGACACCCTGGTTTGATTCAAGGGGATTGGATTCGCCCGGGCGCGGTGGTAATCGACGTTGGCATCAATCGCCAACCCAACGGATCGGTAGTGGGAGATGTGGATTTTGAAAGTGCTCGAACACGTGCCAGTTGGATTACCCCTGTCCCAGGTGGTGTGGGTCCAATGACAGTAGCCACTCTCCTCGAGAATACCTTGGAAGCCGCTGAAAAATTACACTAAAGGATTCGCCAAATTTGCCTTTCTCCAACCCCGGATGGAATTGATTAACCAGATACTTTTGGCTTGATTGATTTCCTCTAGCGTAACGACCTGTTCCCTAATTTCGCCACATTCCAAAAGGCTACGCCGAAAAGTACCGGGCAAAAGACCAGAAGCAATGGGTGGCGTGATTTTGCCAGATCCAAAATCTACTACTATGTTAGCTATTGTAGTTTCCGTCATCTCGCCACGCGTATTCCAGAGCAAAACTTCTCCAGTCTTTGCACCAGCAGACTCGTACACTGTCCGGTGCGTAGTTTTATGAAATAAAAAGGGATCGGAAGAGTCGATAGGAGATTTCGCAATTTCAAGTACCAAATTTCTAATCTTTTCTCCAAGCAAAGAAGATTCCATCTGGATTTCTCCTCTTTCGTTGAGGAGAATACGCACTCGACGAGGCCCATCCTCAAATCTAGCATCAGAAAAAACGCGTTTTAATTTCTTTTCATCTGTTGGATATCCAAAATAACGTGCAGAAGACAACATCCGCTCTATATGTTCTTTTAGCAGGAAAAATCCATTTTCTCGAGTCCATAAAAGCGTTTCCAAAATAGAAAACGCTGGATGATGGGTAGACAACACTTTGGTTTTGACAAAGCACTCAGCATATTCTGCATGGGCTTTTGAATCCCAAACAATACCACCTCCTACTCCATATTCAGCAATCCCTTCCATTCGATCAACCACTAAAGTACGGATTGCCACGTTAAATTCTGCTTGCCGACTAGGACCCATCCAACCAATGCTTCCAGTGTATATCCCGCGCGGAGAAGTTTCCAAATTTGCCAAAATCTCCATTGTTTTTACTTTAGGTGCACCGGTCACCGAAGCCGCAGGAAAAAGGGCACGAAAAATCTCTGATACGGAACGATTTGTTTTGGCTTCTACGGTAGAAGTCATTTGCCAAACAGTAGGGTACTGCTCTATTTCAAACAATCGAGGTGTTTGAACACTTCCGGTTTTTGAAATGCGGCTTAGATCATTGCGCATCATATCTACGATCATGACGTTTTCCGCACGTTCTTTAGGAGATGATTTTAATTTCTTGGCTTCTGCTAAATCTGCGATTGTTTCTGGTGCGCGTGCCGCAGTTCCTTTCATGGGACGAGTAGTTAATTGTTGCCCATCTAAGGAAAAGAAAAGTTCTGGAGATACCGAAAGAATTACGTATCGGCCTGTGTCAAGGTAAGCAGCATGACCTGGACGCTGTGCTTGAAAAAGTGTTTGAAAATAGCACCATGGCTCTGCTATCCACCGAGAACGAAGCCTCCAAGTATAGTTAGCTTGATAAGTATTGCCTTGTTCAATTTGTTTTCGGATTTCAAAAATTGCGTTTTCATATTCTATTTTTGAAACAGAAAGTGTCCAATCGAACTGAATTTGGTTTTTTTCAGAACATCTTTCTATATTCTGAAAAATTTTACAATCGGAGTAAAGAGCAAAATACAATAATGGAAAAGACGGTAAAGGTTTTCTAGTACGAAGGGCTGAATCAAATACTGGAGCTGCTTCATAACTGATAAACCCAACGGCATAACCTGCCCAGTGTTCGACTTTTTGAAGAACCGGCAAAACATCTTCCAAAACATAAGCCTCTAAAACATGTTTTGGTTGTTGAAACCGCATCCAATGAGTGCCATGTTGAATCCATGTTTCTCTCATCTTACTAGATTACGAGAGAGGTCAAGGTATTCAGTGCTTCTTCATATTCAAAACTATCTATTTGTGTTTTCAAAACAATGTAAATCGGTTGTAGCTCTTTTGGTAAAAAAGTCTTTAGAGTGATCATTAGTTCTTCTGGAACCAATTCCATAGATTCTAAAAATTTTTTAATTTCAGTTTTTAGAGATTCAAAATTTCCAGAATTGGTGTCTTGATTCCCAAAACTATTCTCTTGAATTTGAGTAGTTTCCTCTGCTGGGACTTGAGCAACTGCTCGTACATAGGTTTGGTGCAATGCTTCTAACGTTTGTTGATTAAAATTTCCTCCTCGCAATTCTGCATCCAATTTTTCTGATTCTCTGTGGATTTCTATGGCCCCTACGTTGCCAGCCACCCCCTTTAATCGATGTGCAATGGCTTTTGCCTCCGTAAATTGCTGTTTTTCGAATGCCTCCTCAAGTGCATCAATTTCTTTTTTAGTATCTTGTAAAAATTTTCTTAAAAGATCGATTATCGTATTTCTATTTTCAAAAATAGAGTGTAACTGTTTGAGATTAAAACCAGGAATTTCTAAAATTCCTTTAGTCTTTTCAGCGATTGGGGTGTAAGTGGTAGAACGATTTTTGACAGGCACCCAATGTAACAGAACTTGTGCTAACAATTCTTGTTGAATTGGTTTTCCGACAAAAGCATTCATACCACAAGCCAATACTTGATCGTGTTCTTGTTGAGTGACCCCCGCAGTCAATGCAATGATCGGCAAATCAGCCCACTTTTGACGAATTAGGCGCGTGGCTTCAATACCATCCACCCCAGGCATATGCACATCCATTAGGACTATGTCAAAATCATTTTTCTCCAATAAGTACAAAGCCTCTTTTCCATTGTTTGCGATTTTGACTTCCATACCCCAACGTTTTAATAATTCACGAATCACTTGTTGGTTAATAGAATTGTCTTCAGCAACAAGAACGCTTGTGCCGTTAAGTGGGCCCATCTTCGTTTCAATTTCTTCCTGCCAAGATGCGGGAAGACAAATTCTGGGCTCACCAAAAAGCCTGCTATCTACTCTAATAGGCACGTCGAATTGGAAAATGCTGCCCTGACCTAGTGTACTTTTTACCTTAAATTTACTACCCATTCTGACAAGCAATTCTCGACTGATTGCCAATCCCAGTCCCGTTCCGCCGAATCTTCTGCTAATGGATCCATCTGCTTGGGTAAAAGGTTGGAACAAGTTTTGAACAGTATTTTCTGACATACCAATGCCAGTATCTTCTACTTCGAATCGGAATTGAAATTCTAAAACATCTAACGGGTATGAGGTTACTTTTAGAGAGACGTGTCCACGATCCGTAAATTTAATAGCGTTGCCGATCAGATTTGATAACACCTGCTGCAAACGCAATGCATCTCCGACCAACTGACGTGGGGTTTTCTCTGGAGAAACCAAAATTTCAAATTGTAAATTTTTTTCAGAAGCTCGTTGACTAAACAAATTTTTGAGAGTTTCTAAGAGGGTATCTAAATCAAAAGGAGCCAATTCAATGGTCATTCGACCAGCTTCAATTTTGGAATAGTCTAGAATATCGTTTAGGATGCCTAACAAACTTTTGGCAGAACAATGGATCTTTTCTAAATAGTCTTCGATTTCTTCAGAAATAGGCTGATACAATGCCAATTCAGACAAACCAATGATTCCATTCATGGGAGTCCGAATTTCATGGCTCATATTCGCCAAAAATTCAGATTTGAGTCGCGCAGTTTGTTCTGCGGCCTCTTTGGCGCGCTTGAGTTCGGTAATGTCGTACAGAGTTATAAGATGCAAATCTTCGAAAGAATTTCCTAGTGGGCTGGCCCCTGCAATGGCACTCCGAATTTCACCATTTTTACATCGAATATTGACTTCAATAGGCTCAAATTTTCTCCCAGTTGCTTGCGCTTTTATTAAGTGCTCTTGCCATGTTTTTGCGATCGATTGACGATAAATAGGGTCAGGGTAAGCCATTGGCCACCAATGAAGGAGGGTCGGGATCTCCTCGAGGGCATATCCAAAAGTTTCTATAAAAGCAGCATTAAGATAGGTGATATTGAGATCTTCATCATTGAGAGCAAAGGGCACAGGAGATGCGTCGATCATGTTCCGAAATTGTGCTTCACTTTCTTGGATTTCTCGTAAAAATTCTCGCTGTTCGTAGCGTTTTCTCTGGTATAAAACGGTAAGCCCAACACCCATGAATATCAAAAGGATCCCAAGCACGCCAACGGCTAAAATCCAAGTAGAATAACGGAACCATAGGTCTCCCAATGTGAAATTAGAGACATTATCGAACGGAGGTATACGTAATCGACGCAATATATCTTCCACACTCCCATAATCTGCAGGCACCGAAAATCCGTTAATTTCGGCACTTTGCGCTGCTTCGCTATCTGGTGGAAGAGATAAAAGAGCAATGGTTAATCGACGAGAAAATTCTTCATCCAAGGATTGCGATATAACGATTGGCCATTCCGGATAAAGGTGTGTAGAAAGTGTATAAGGAAAATCATTTAGATACCTGCGGTGTAAAATTTTTATACTATTTGGATTTAATTTCCCTTCTTTTTCAAGACTTTCCAAAATACCTGTTCGAACAAAACCAGCTTCTGCTTTTCCCTCTAAGACTGCGTACACCACTTTATCGTGTGGCATTCCGGTGGCGAGCAACCGATCACCTTGCGGGGCAGGAATACCCGCTTCTAACATTTCAAACACTTGTGCTTGATAACCACCTAAGGATTCCTCCGAGGTTGCCGCAATACGCTTCCCTGCTAGGTCACTAAGTTTAGAGATGTCTTGACGGTCTGCTAAAGTAAAAATGACACCACCGAAAACGGAAAGGCGATATTGGCCTTCCTTGGGTATCCTGGTAACAATAGGTGCAGAGAAAGACTTTCGATGTTTTAAGAGGATGTAGTGACCAGGATTGGTCAAAACAAGGTCTACCCGATTTTGATCGATCGCATGATTTAGATCTGCGTAGCCGTAAGCATGTAGTTCTACTCGACGCCCAAGGTGGGCCTCAAGGTATTCGACAAATGGCTGCCACTGCTTTTCCGTTTGTTCTGCGGGACGGACTGTCAGGACACCAATCTGTAGGGGAGCTGCAAGCACAGGGGAAGAACATAACAGCCCCGAAAAAAAAAGTATTAGCAAAACTCTGAGGTTAGTCTCGCAAGGCTGCGAGAGTGCCTGCGCTGCTCGTGGCATAGAGGACTGCACCTTGTGTGATTGGCGCGGCCAAAATGGGATATCCATCCAGTGAAAGCCGGCCAATGATTTCGCCATCTCTTCGCCGTATTGTGTGCAAGTAACCCTCGAGATCGCCTACCACGATATTATCCCCATAGGAAACAGGTGCAGTGAGTGCACGGTTTTTCAAACCCTCTTGTTTCCAAAGAACGGATCCAGTAGATCGATCTAGTGCCCACAGCACGCTAGTTTCATCTGTTACATACACGCGGTCACGGTCTACCCCGAGACCAGCAGAACTAGAAATATCCCTAGCCCACCTAGGCTGGCCAGTCTCCGCATCAATGGCCATGATTCGTCCTTGAAAAGCCGATACATATACGGTATCCCGAAAGAGAATCGGATCCGCGTCGATATCAACCATGCGCTCTAATTCCGAACGGCCTCGCGGGACTGCGACTGCTGCGTCCCATAATTCATGCCCATCTCTTAGACCAATAGCAGTCAAACGCCCACTGTCCAAACCGATGAACACTTTTTCAGCGGCGATTCTGGGAGCACTGGTGCCGCGTAATGACAAAACAGGCACTGTCCTACTGAACGTCCAAAGGCGAGTGCCATTGGGAGCAGAAAGGGCTGTAACTCGTCCGTCGACTGCACGCACGACCACGATACCTTCCGAAGCAGCAGGAGGTGCAAGCACCTCACTGGAAACACCAGTGCGCCAACGTTCGGAGCCATCTTTTAACTGGAGAGCGACGACCTCGCCTTTGGATCCACCGACGATAACCAACCCTTCGCCTCCACCGGTGCCACCGGAGAGGGAAATTCCAGTTTCAGCCTTCCAAAGCAGGTTCCCATTGAAGGAGTCATAAGCAACCACGCCGCCATCACTATTAGCAACAACCACACGACTTTCTAGCGCGATCGGACGCAAGCGCAAAAATTGTTTCTGGGTACCAGATCCTCCAGAAACTCGCCAAAGAGGTTTTAAAACCTGTTCGGAGAGGGGTTCTAATGGCGTAGGCAACGCATTGGTATCAGTCGACATCCAATCGCTGATAGCGGCGCAACCCCCGAGCCACCCTGCTACTGACGCAACCCCAATCGCCCGAATGAAGGACATGTCTACTCGCCTAGATCGTCTAGTTTTAAGCGAACTTCTTCTCCAAGAGCAGATTCAGGAGATATTTGCCCGAGAACAGATTGGTAAACACTTTTAGCACCTGCTCGATCTCCTTTGACAACCAACACGTCTGCACGCAATAGAGCCGATTCCACGACTACCCCGGCCTTTGCAGCTTCTTCGGCTAATTCTAAGGCGCGGTCTGTCTGTTCAATTAGCAAACGGCCCAACCGAACCTGTGCCAAACCCTTTAAGTAAGGATCGGGTGCTTTGAGAATAGCCCACTCCAGCTGGCCTCTCGCACTGGCTAATTCTCCTTTGTTCGCCAAAAGTGCACCTTGCGCCAGAGCGGCAAGCGCAACATAGGGAGAAGAAGAGTGTTCCTCGCGAAGACGAGTGCTAGGAGATTGAATTAACGTCACGTCTTCCTTTTCTAAGGCTTTTTCCACCTGTTGGTAAAGGACGGAAGCGGATTCAGCTCTATCTGCTCGCCAATCGTTCCAAGCCCGAAATGCAAGAACAGCTGCTAAGCCCAAGACAGCACCTGTAAAGACACTGGTGCCGTTCTCTTTCCACCACTGTTTAATGGCTTCTACTTGTTGTTCTTCAGTAACGTACTCACTCACAAGCTCCATCCTCTTTCGTTGGTGCTAGGCAATTTTTTAGGAAATTTGGAAGATCCGTTTGAGCAACAAGCTGTTGTGGCACCTCTCCCCTTAAATCCTTTAGGGTTACTTGATTAGATTCTAATTCAGAATTGCCTAATATAATGGCAAATTTTGCGCCCTTTTTGTCGGCACGCCGAAGTTGTGCCTTGAGGCTACCGCCTCCGCAATCAACCTCTATTCGTAATCGTGGGAGTGCATCTCGCAAACGTTCCGCCAAGACTAAAGCAGGTGAAGCAAATCCCGTGTGGAGTAGATAGACCTCCGGATCCGATCTATTTGGCGGTGCTTGGCCTTCTAACAAAGAAACGATGCGTTCAAGGCCCAATGCAAAACCTGCTGCAGGTGTCGGAGGCCCGCCTAACTGCTCGACGAGCGGATCAAACCGCCCTCCAGCGCACACCGTACCTTGTGCACCCAAGGCATTGGACACCCACTCAAACACAGTACGTGTGTAATAGTCTAAACCTCTTACCAATCGAGGATTTAGGACATAAGGCAAAGCCGCAGCGTCCAAAATAGAACAAAGTGTTTCAAAGTGCAGCCGAGAAGGGTCGTCCAATGTATCTATAAGACGTGGCGCATCGGCAACGATAGTTTGAACTTGTGGGTTCTTACTGTCTAGGACACGCAATGGATTCGTGACCAAACGTCGGCGACTATCTTCGTCTAAATCTGCTTCATGAACAGACAAATAGGCAACCAACTCAGAACGGTAGCGTGCTCGCGATTCTGGTGATCCCAAAGAATTGATTTCTAATTGAACGTTGGAAATCCCCAAGGCACGCAACATCCGCGCGCTGATTAGGATCAATTCGGCATCAATATCGGGACCAGAGAAACCAAAGGTCTCTACTCCAATCTGGTGAAACTGCCGATATCTTCCTTTTTGGGGACGTTCATGTCGGAACATAGTCCCGAGGTACCACAACCGAAGGGTAGTATTCTTTAGGCTTCCACTTTCGATGAGTGCTCGGACACATCCTGCGGTGCCCTCTGGACGGAGGCTAAGTTGGTCTCCCCCACGATCCACAAAGGTATACATCTCTTTTTCGACGATATCGGTAACCTCTCCGATCGATCGCTTAAAAAGATCTGTTTTTTCGAGGATTGGGGTTCGTATCTCAGCATACCCATACCGATCTAGGACATTGACGAGGGTTTCTTCAATAAAACGCCACGTTGAGGACTCTGGGGGCAGGAGATCCTTCATTCCCCGAACGGCTTGAAGTGTTGCAGGCATGAGAGTTCCTCAAGAATCTTACCAAAACAAGTATTCTAGCATGCTAGCATGATTTTGTTTGAATTCACTACCCCACCTTCAAACGTCGTAAATTGACACTTGAGATCTGAGTAGCTAGAATCTAAAGAAGGTCTTTTAGACTAGTTTTCTTAATTTTATCCACCGAGTGCCGAAATGAAACAAACTTTTCAACCCCACGTACTAAAACGCAAGCGTGACCATGGATTTCGCGCCAGAATGAAAACTAAAGGAGGTCGTTTGGTGCTCAAGGCCAGACGTGCTAAGGGCCGTGCCAAACTAACCGTATAACACCGGTGATCGTTCCAGATCAGTGTTTCCAAAGGACAAAGCGACTTCTTCACTCTCGCCAGTTTGAGCATGTTTTCGCAAATGCTCGAAAGGTGGGGGTACCGGGTTTGACTGTGCTTGCTCGGGCGAATGATCAATCTCACCCAAGGTTAGGGTTAATCGTCTCTAAACGGGTTGAGAAGACAGCTGTGGGACGAAACCGAATCAAACGACTAGCCAGAGATCGTTTTCGCCATTTGCAAGACCAATTAGGATGTGTTGATTTGATCTTACTTGCTCGGCCTGGTCTTCCGGAAAAGGATAATCCTACCCTGATTTCCCTGTTCTCTAAGGGTTTGCTCGACGCCGCGCGCCGATGCAGAAGTTCCTAATCCTTTTGGTGCAGGGCTATCGCTACTTGCTGAGTCCTCTGTTTGGCAGCCGCTGCCGCTTTTATCCCACTTGCTCCCAGTATGCCCTAGAGGCCCTAGAGCGGCATGGTGCTGGGTGGGGCGTCTGGTTGACTTTGCGACGTTTATCTCGTTGTCACCCTTGGCGACCAGGCGGGGTCGATCCAGTACCTGACACTCTTCCAAAATTTAGATCATGGACAATCAAAAACTAATCTTGTATGTAGCGTTGTCTTTTGTTTTGCTATTGTTGTGGCAAGCGTGGCAAGAGGACTACGGTCCTAAGCCGCCATCGTCAGTGGCCACTAATGTTCTTCCCGCGCCAGCTGCGCCAAGTACGCCAGACGCTGTCATAGGGACTAATGACGTTCCAAAATCCAATGCCACTGGAGTGGCTGCGTTGCCCGCGCCAGTGCAACCTTCTCTAAAATCAGCGGATCGGGTTCATGTGGTCACTGATCTCCTAGACCTTGAGATTGATACCGTAGGCGGAGATCTAAGACGGGTAGAACTGCGGTCTTACCCCGCAGAGGTAGACCATCCAGAAAAACCTTTTCGCTTGCTTTCCGATGAGCCGGACCACTTTTTTATTGCACAAGGTGGTTTGTTGGGCACCAACGCGCCAAACCACTACGCGCTTTTCCAAGCAGACCAAATCGAGTATCACCTAGCCGAAGGTGCCACTTCTTTAGAAGTGCCTCTACATTGGAAAGATCCTTCCGGTTCCGGTATAGAAGTTACAAAAACCTATACCTTCGAGCGTAACTGCTACTCTGCACAAGTACGCTATCAAGTGCGGAACAATAGTAGTTCTGAGTGGCATGGTCAGGTGTACACACAGTTTCAACGTACCGAACCCACGGACGGGAAATCTGCTCTTGGGGTGTATACCTACACCGGAGGTATAGTCTCCAGTCCGGAAAATACGTACGAAAAAGTAGATTTTGCCCGCATGAAAAAGGAACCCTTGTCTAAAGATTTCAAAGGAGGCTGGATTGCCATGATCCAACACTATTTTGCGGCCGCTTGGATTCCTCCGGTAGACCTCCCCATTCATACTTACACCAAAGCAATAGAATGGGGGCGTTATGTCTTTGGGTACACAGGCCCTGTGGTCGCAGTGCCTCCGAGTGGAGAAACTACCCTTTCCTCTAAAATCTATTTAGGCCCCAAAGAACCAGAACGCCTCAAGGATGCCGCACCTAACCTAGAGTTAACAGTTGATTACGGAAAACTCACAGTCATTGCCCAACCGATCTATTGGCTCCTTTCCTTGATTCAAGGGGTGGTCTTTAATTGGGGTTGGTCTATTATTTTGTTGACTGTCTTGATCAAAGCTGCCTTTTTTCACCTTTCGGCCACTAGTTATAAATCAATGGCGCAAATGCGCAAGCTAACCCCAAAGATTCAGGCAATCAAGGAACGTTACGGGGAAGATCGTCAGCGTATGAATGAAGCCATGATGGAGATCTATAAGAAAGAGAAGATCAATCCGCTCGGGGGATGTTTACCGATTGTGGTACAAATTCCGGTCTTCATTGCTTTGTATTGGGTACTGGTAGAGAGCGTAGAGCTTAGGCAAGCACCCTGGATGTTTTGGATTCGTGACCTTGCCGCTCAAGATCCTTACTATGTGTTGCCACTGATCATGGGGGTGACCATGTTTATTCAACAAAAACTGAGTCCCGCACCTCCTGATCCGATTCAAGCCAAGGTCATGATGGTTATGCCTATTGTTTTTACTGGCATGTTCTTGTTTTTCCCGGCTGGCCTTGTGTTGTACTGGGTAGTCAACAATACCCTTTCGATTGCCCAACAGTGGTATATCACGAACAAAATTGCCAATGCTTAAGCCATGCCATTGTTAGAAAAGAAGATTATCTTGGGAGTAGGTGGCGGGATCGCTGCCTACAAAACCCCAACGTTGGTTCGGCGATTGCGTGAGAAAGGCGCGACCGTTCGGGTGGTCATGACTCATGCTGCGTCGGCTTTTGTCACTCCCCTTTCTCTGCAGGTCACTTCTGGCAATCCAGTACACACAGAATTGCTAGATCCTGTGGCGGAAGCCGGTATCGACCACATTTCGCTGGCTCGTTGGGCGGATGCCGTGTTGATTGCACCAGCAACGGCAGATCTAATGGCGCGTCTTGCAATGGGTTTAGCGAATGACCTTTTGACTACGTTATGTTTGGCGACGGAAGCTCCTTTGTGTTTAGCACCCGCCATGAATTCAGTCATGTGGGCTGCTGCTGCTACCGTGGCTAACCAAGAGGTATTGCGTTCTCGAGGAGTTCATTTCTTTGGACCCACTTCAGGAGTACAAGCTTGCGGAGAAGTTGGTTTTGGAAGAATGGAAGAACCGGAAGAGCTAGTATCTGCTTTGTCTTCTCTGTTTGTTCCTCCTTTATTCTCTGGTCGCAAAGTCTTAGTGACTGCTGGACCGACTCGAGAAGCGATCGATCCAGTACGTTTCTTAAGTAACCGAAGTTCGGGAAAAATGGGATATGCCGTTGCCGCTGCTGCTGCCGAAATGGGCGCACAAGTTACTTTGGTCAGCGGGCCAACCTCCTTGCCTACCCCACGGTCTGTGCACAGAGTGGATGTGCTCTCCGCAGCGGAAATGTACCAGACAGTTTTGCAACATGTAGAAGCCTATGACTTTTTGATCTCTTGTGCGGCGATCGCAGACTATCGGCCTACATCACCTGCTTCCCAAAAGATCAAAAAACAGAAAACTAATTTTTCTTTAGCACTAGAGCGCACTGAAGATCTTTTAATGTCTGTGAGTACTCTACCTAAGCGGCCGTTTATGGTTGGGTTTGCCGCGGAAACTGAAAATTTAGAAATCAATGCGTTAGAAAAATTGAACAGAAAAGGTTTAGACATGATTGCGGCCAACTGGGTTGGCGATGATGCTGGTTTTGAACGCGAAGACAATGCTTTACAGATATATTGGAAGGGTGGATCTCGATTTTTAGAGAACGCACCCAAACAAGAATTAGCGCGAGCTTTACTCGAAGTGATCGCAGAACGATTTTTAAGTTCGGGGCAACTGATTTAATTATGAAAATCTCTGTCGTTTTACCCGCACGAGATGAAGCACCAGGGCTAGCTAAAATCTTGCCTCGATTGCAAGAACTATACCCAGAAGTGGATTTGTTAGTAATCGATGACGGGTCAAAAGACAACACAGTAGCAGTAGCAGAGTCGTTTGGAGCTCGGGTCATCTCCCACCGTTATTCCATGGGGAATGGTGCCGCGATTAAAACGGGGGCACGAAACGCACTCGGTGATGTCGTGGTATTCATGGATGCCGACGGCCAACACGATCCAAATGAAATACGAATCTTGGTTGAAAAACTCTCCACCGGATACGACATGGTGGTAGGCAGCCGCGACGCCTCTGGTCATGCCAACCTTTCACGACGTCTCGCTAATGAATTGTATAACCAATTTTCTGGTTGGATGGTAGGACATCCGATCCCGGATCTTACTTCTGGTTTTCGGGCGGTTCGCACTGAAAAATTACGAGAGTTTTTGTTTCTTCTTCCAAATGAATTTTCTTATCCCACTACTTTAACCATGGCCTTTTTTAGATCTGGTTTCACAGTAGCATTTGTTCCCATTCAAGCACAACGCAGAATCGGAAAGAGCCACATTCGGCCTCTTCAGGATGGCATTCGTTTTTTACTGATCATTTTTAAGATTGGGACGCTTTTTTCACCTCTAAAGCTCTTTTTTCCGATCAGTCTTATGTTTTTTTCCTCTGCAGTTAGCTACTACCTCTACACATTTTTGAGTGATCACCGATTCACCAACATGGGGGTAGTGTTGTTCATTACTTCGATGTTGGTATTTTTGGTAGGCCTCGTCTCCGAACAGATCACGGCACTGATGTACCGACGACCAGAAAAGTAGAACACGCTAATTTTTGGCCTGTTCACTGCCGAATAGGCAGTTTATAGCTAAAATATGGCTGTGTTTTTTCCCTGACCTCACCCCCTACCCCTCTCCCTGCCAGGAGAGGGGAGCAAAGGTAAAAACCTGTTTGATCTTTTTCCTCTCCCCTTGACAGGAGAGGGGAGACTCCGTTTTTACGAACAAATATTCTGCCCCTATCTTTTGACCCTAATTTTTAGCCTTATTGCTAGCCCCTTAAAAAACAATGACTTACGAATAGACGAAAAATTAGGGTTTTGCATCAATTTTTTAAGGGTGGTGGGTAAAAATCGTACATAGATCACACAGTTGACAAAAAAAAGCTGTCGAGTTAGTCTAGTTCACTGCCGCGTAGGCAGCTTAGAAAACCTGCCCCTGTACCACCTGCCCCTGTAACACGTTCACTGCCGCGTAGGCAGCTTAGAAAGCAAGCGCGTCCACGTTGGCCATGGCGTCCGTGTTCACTGCCGCGTAGGCAGCTTAGAAATATCTGCTCGCGCTGACTCTAATCCAGTATCAGTTCACTGCCGCGTAGGCAGCTTAGAAACCAGCTTCGGTGACTGTGTTAAAAACGTACGTTGTTCACTGCCGCGTAGGCAGCTTAGAAATGACTAAATTTAGTTAGAGAGTCTAGCTTACTGTTCACTGCCGCGTAGGCAGCTTAGAAAAGAATCGCTAATTGAAATTGGCATACGTGCGTGTTCACTGCCGCGTAGGCAGCTTAGAAAACCGTAAAAACCTTGTTCAAAAAATCATCCTTGTTCACTGCCGCGTAGGCAGCTTAGAAACTATCAAAGCGGCCTGAGGGTGATTGGTGACTGTTCACTGCCGCGTAGGCAGCTTAGAAAAGCGCACCAGCACCAGCGCGCCAGCGCACCGCGTTCACTGCCGCGTAGGCAGCTTAGAAACATTGTCCCACTCGTTCATAACTGCCCCTTCTGTTCACTGCCGCGTAGGCAGCTTAGAAAGTTAGTGTTGCTGATCGTCGTGATGATGGGTTGTTCACTGCCGCGTAGGCAGCTTAGAAAGATATTTCGTCATCTGTTTCTAATTTACGAAGGTTCACTGCCGCGTAGGCAGCTTAGAAATGTGACCAATGTGTTCCAGCGTCGCGATTTTCGTTCACTGCCGCGTAGGCAGCTTAGAAAGTACATCGTGAGTATAAGATTTTCGCTATGAGGTTCACTGCCGCGTAGGCAGCTTAGAAACAAAATGTTCCAGCGTCGCGATTTTTTCGCTCGTTCACTGCCGCGTAGGCAGCTTAGAAATTGTAAACCGTTTCCAGAACCGAATAGCCGTAGTTCACTGCCGCGTAGGCAGCTTAGAAATGTATGCTCTATCGTCGCGATTTTCTCGCTCTGTTCACTGCCGCGTAGGCAGCTTAGAAATGCATACGAACCGCCGCCACTCACATCGCTAGGTTCACTGCCGCGTAGGCAGCTTAGAAATTTACTATGCCTAGGTAGCCCTTGGACATATCGTTCACTGCCGCGTAGGCAGCTTAGAAAAGGCGTCATACTTGCAATCTACGACGCAACCAGTTCACTGCCGCGTAGGCAGCTTAGAAATGAACACCGCGGTCACCGAAGACGCCGAAGACGTTCACTGCCGCGTAGGCAGCTTAGAAAGTTTTGATTGTGTTAATGAATGACATAATGTCGTTCACTGCCGCGTAGGCAGCTTAGAAAAGCTTGGGCGTGTGCTACTAAGTGCAAGAGTTGTTCACTGCCGCGTAGGCAGCTTAGAAATGCGGATATTCTTCATAAGTTGCCAAAGATTGGTTCACTGCCGCGTAGGCAGCTTAGAAAGCAACCCTCTCTACTTGTGTCTGACTTTTGCTAGTTCACTGCCGCGTAGGCAGCTTAGAAAATACTATCCTCTAGCCAGTCACCAGCTTCGGTGTTCACTGCCGCGTAGGCAGCTTAGAAATCGTGGTAGTT
>Ga0268283_1000408_pt1 | contig 30374 bp, 23 predicted proteins | sample saktaG_13_FD_190140 | JGI IMG/M metagenome (GOLD analysis project Ga0268283, IMG submission 190140) | Saline water microbial communities from Sakinaw Lake, British Columbia, Canada - sak_2013_06_06_36m | ecosystem: Environmental > Aquatic > Non-marine Saline and Alkaline > Saline ... | reverse complement strand
CGCAAAAAGCGTAGCAGGTTGTATTTCATTAGGTGCTCCTGCAACTATTTTACCACAACCTTTGCCACCGGCACAAGTAACTGTTTCGGCAACCCAACCAACCTGTGCATCAGGCGTCGGATCAATCACCGTTAATACTCCTGCAGGTCTTACCTACAGTGTTGGTGGTGCTTATCAGGCAGACCCATTCTTTGGTAATTTAGTAGCAGGTGACTATAATGTAACTGCTAAGAGTGTAGCCGGATGTATTTCTGATCCTCTCGTAGTAACTATCAATGCTCAGCCAGGAACACCAGTTGCTCCTTCTCTTTCATCAACTGATCCGGCTTGTTTTGAAACTTTCGGAACTATCACAGTTACAGCTCCTCCAGCAGGTTATACCTATAGCCTTGATGGTGGTGCTTTCGGAGGCCCTTCATTCGTAGGAGTATCTGTTGGTCTGCATAGTGTTGTTGCTAAGAATGTTGCAGAATGTACTTCACCATCAGCTTCTGTTACAATCAATCCAGCTCCAAGCCCAGTTGCTGCTTCTTTCACACAAATGGGACCTTACGATCAGGGAACTGTTGGTGCAATGATGCCACTTGTTTCTGATAACGGAGTAACCGGTACATGGGTACCTGCTCAGGTTAATACAGCTGTTTTAGGTGGATCACTCTACACATTTACCCCTGCTGTTGGCGCATGCGCTACAGGTACTACAATGACTATTGTTATCAATGCCGTTGTTCTTCCTTGTTTGAACTCAACATGGAATGGTAGTGTAAGTACAGATTGGTTCAATGCTGCAAACTGGGATTTCTGTGTTCCAACATTTGAAACCAATGTAACAATACCTGGTGGAAAATTATTCTACCCAACTCTCACAACTCCTGGTACTGCAATTGCCAGTATCCTTATTCAGGATGGTGGTTCTTTCATCGGAGCTGAAAATCTGGTAATCGCACCTTTAGCTGCACTAGTTGAACGTAACATCGTTGACACACATGCACACCTTGTTTCTTCACCTGTTGTTTCAACAACATGGGCCAATGTATATGCCGCAGGTGATCCAACCAAAATTTGGGTACGCGCATGGAATCCTGTTTCAGGTGCATGGGTTAACGAGACAGCCGCTGGTTCACCAGTAGTTGGTAAAGGTTATGCTGAAAGCAACACTTTAACTGCTTTCCCACTTGTTTCCGTTTTCCAGGGTACTTTGAACCATGCAAATGTTGCTTGCCCAGCTTTGTCAACAGCTAATGGCGCATGGAACCTTCTTGGTAATCCATTCCAGTCAGCTCTTGATTGGCCCGTTGTTCTTGCAGCCAACCCAGGTATTGTAGGTAATGCAGTATGGGTATGGAACGCAGCCGGTGGCAACTACATTAACTATGCTGACGGAGTAGGCGGTCTTCTCAATGGTATCGTTCCAGCTCAGAATGGTTTCTTTGTTTCTGCTCTCGCTAACGGACCTTCCCTTAATATTCCTTTGACAGCACGCGTACATGGACATGCAGGCCTCTATAAAGAAGCTATTGCTAATGTTCTGGAACTCCAGGCTGACGGAAACGGTGGCAGCGATCAAATGTTTGTTCGTTTCACCAACGATGCTAGCGCAGCTTACGACAACCAGTTTGACGCAAGGAAACGCACAGGCGAAGCTTATGCTCCACAACTGTACAGTATGATAACCAATGATGTACTTTCTATCAACGCACTGCCATTACCTGGCAACGAAGTTGTTAACCTTGGTTTCAGCTGCAACACAAATGGCGAATATAGCTTTACCGCTACAGGCATGGAAAGCTTTGACGCTTCAACTCCAATCCTCCTCGAGGACATGAAGGTTAACACAACGCAGGATTTACGCGCTAACGCTGTTTACAACTTCAGCTATGCTGCAGGCGAAAACGCTAACCGCTTCAAACTGCACTTCAAATCAACAACCGGAATCAATGGTGTTTCTAACAACGGAATTTACGTTTACAGTAACGATCGTAACGTTGTTATCAACAATACCACAAGCCTTGCCGGCGAAGTATGGGTTTATGATATGACCGGCCGCGAGCTGAACCATAGCAACATTACCAGCCAAATGAAAACCAGCATTCCAATGCAGGTTGCAGAAGGCGCTTACATGGTTAAAGTTGTTATAGCAAAAGCCAGTGTAAACCAAAAAGTGTTCATCCGGTAAATCAATAAGTTCCCCGGTACTTTTAACACGGGGGCTTTTATAACCTTAAAAACTAAAAATCTATGAAAAACAAAATTCAATATTTCGTTGCAATTGCTTTACTGGCGCTGATCAGCTTTTCAACCAGTTTGATGGCTCAGCCACCCGTTCCGGGCGGTGGAGACCCGGGAGGAGATCCTCTTGTACCAGGTGGTGGTGCCCCAATTGGTGATGGTATCTATATCCTGATAGCTGTGGCAGTAGCCTATGGCGTTAGCCGCTGGTATGCTATGAAAAAGGTGAAAACTGAGCAGGAATAAGCAATAGCTTTTGACCTCTAAAAACCGCTGTCCATTGTGGGCAGCGGTTTTTCGTTTATCTGGGAAAATTTACTAAGTTAAAGAAGTCAATATCGTTCCGGAAAGATGATCCCTAATGAAAGAATCCGAATCTAATTTGCATAACGTTTTAACTATTTGGGAATAAAAAATAATATAGTGTAATTCTATTTTTCAAATTTAACAGGCATTTTTGCCCAACTGGCTTAAGTTTGAAATTGCTTCCTCAGCAATAAACAGTTTAAAAAAGGTAATTTTACCTTTCCCCAAATAAAGCCGAACCTATCCGAACGATTGTACTCCCTTCCTGCATGGCAATTAAATAATCTGCTGACATACCCATCGAAATTTCACAAAAGGTATCATCTCCCGCAAAATATGCCTTACTTAAAAGCTCAAAATAACGTCGTAATTTGCTGAATTCACTGCGCACTAACCTATTATTGCTAGTATTAGTCGCCATACCCATAACACCGGTAATATGGATGTTCTTCATTGCCACATAGTCCTTCGATTGCAATAATTCGTGAGCCTGATTTAAATCCAACCCAAACTTGGTTTCCTCTGTTGCAATATGAAACTGCAGCAGGCAATTAATAATCCTGTTTACTTTAAGGGCTTCCAAATTGATTATTGACAGAAGCCGGAGGCTCTCTATACTGTGAACAGTGTGCACAAATGGCGCAATTAAACGTACCTTGTTCGTTTGAAGATGACCAATAAAATGCCATTCGATATCTAATGGTAATCCAGTGGCCTTTGAAGCTAATTCCTGTGCTTTGTTTTCACCAAAAATCCTATGACCGCAATTATATGCTCTTAGTATTTCCTCAGCCGGATGCGTTTTTGATACTGCTACCAACCTGACTCCGGCAGGTAATGTCGAATATATCGACTGAAGGCTGGTGGCTATGTTCATATTAAGTTACAGTAAACAAGCAAATGTAAATAAAATATGTGTCACAGCGGGAAGCTGATACTAACATGAAATATCGAAATATTTTCTTCATCCAAATACTATTTACATTTAATTATCTTTGCGATTAGGGATTTATTTCGGGCGACTTTAAAAATTACCAAAGGACAATTCCTTACTCTAATAACAGCTGATGAAACAAATATTACCCGCTCTGGGCAAACAATTTATTTTTTGGTTGCTATTCTTTGCTTTTGAACGCACATTATTCCTTGTTTTCAATAGCGGTATGCTTGTAGCCGAAGGTATTTCGATTTCTGAAATACCTGGATCATACTGGTACTCGCTTCAGCTGGATCTTGCGATGGCGTGTTACATACTATTTATTCCTTTCGTTTTTTTAGTTATACAGTCAGTTTACAGCCCTAATTGGTTAAACTACTTTAATAAAATATATACTGCTATTATCCTTGTTGCCTATTCACTTGTAACCACTGCTGAACTTGGCATCTATTCAGAATGGAAAACTAAATTACCTTACAAGGCCATACTCTATCTTAAGCATCCCTCTGAGTTATTCAATTCTACTACAACCGGAAATTTTTTACTTCTCCTTTTCATGTTAGCAGGACAAATAGTGTTAGCTTATTACATTTACCGTCAATTCTTTTTCACCACAATTACAAATCTGAAACGAAATTTCATCTTTACTGCTATCTTTCTAATCCTCACACCCGGTTTATTTGTAGTATGTATGCGAGGTGGTTTTCAGCAAATTCCCATAAACCAAAGCGAATCCTTCTATTCAAAGCACAATATACTTAATCATGCTTCAGTGAATTCAGGATTTAATTTAATTATCAGCATTAAGGAAAACCTTTCCAATTTTGACAAGAACCCATTCGCCATTTATCCTCAAACCGAAGCCAAAGAAACAATCCGGAAAATTTACAAAATACCTGTTGATACTACTATTCACATTCTGACAACCGATCGTCCCAATATTGTATTAATGATTATGGAGAGCTGGTCAGCCGATCTTATTCAATCACTTGGTGGGGAGAAAGGAATAACTCCAACTTTCAGGGAACTTGAAAAGGGCGGAATACTTTTTACTTCCACCATTTCAAGCGGATCGCGCTCTGAGCAAGGGATGGCCAGTATCTTCGGCGGGTTTCCTGCTTTCCCCTTTTCTTCAATTACAGTCCAGCCTGACAAGAGTATCAAACTGCCAAGCATGGTCCGCAAATTATCCAAACTGGGTTATTCTACATCATTCTATTTTGGCGGACAGCTCATTTATGGAAATATCAAAGGATATATCATGTCCAATGGCTTTAATAAAATAAGAGAGATTTATGATTTTGGCAATGACGTGATACGTGGCAAATTAGGCGTTCACGACGAGTTTGTCCTCAGTCGTCAACTTACTGAACTTCGCAATGAGAAACAGCCTTTTTTCTCAGCTTTATACACTCTCAGTTCTCATTCACCTTACGATGAGCCAATGAAAGAGGTTTTACATTGGGGAAAAAACGAACGTCGTTTTATTAATGCTGCTTATTACACGGATAAATGCCTTGGAGAGTATTTTAAAAAGGCTAGAAAAGAACCCTGGTATAAAAATACATTATTTATTTTTGTAGCTGATCATGGCCACAATTCATACAGGAACTGGGATCCTAACAGTCCTGATTATCACAGGATTCCACTTTTATTCTATGGTGATGCAATTAAACCGGAATTTCGCGGAACGCAAATAAACCGTATGGCAGCGCATACAGATATCCCGGCAACATTACTCGCACAACTTGGGCAGGATTATTCTGATTACGACTGGAGCCGCAACCTGATGAACCCATATTCGCCTAATTTTAATTACTTTGCAATGGACAATGGAGTGGGCTGGATAAGACCATCAGGATACTTTGCATATGATTACACTACTTCAACATATTACCAAAATACAGTACCGGCCGTAGAACAGGATTCGATTATTAAAGAAGGGAAAACATATCTGCAATGTGTTTTTCAGGAATACATGGACTATTGAGTTAATATAAAGTTACAAAACAGATTTACAATATTGAATTTCAGTATGATATAACTCAGATTAGTATATTTTTTCAAAATATTATCAAAGCTGCAAAAGCTAATTTATTGACTAAGAATTCTATATGAAAGCCTCCAATCTCTCAAAATCCCGGTTTACGCTTTCTGGCATCATAAAGAACCGGAGCCTTCCCAAAGTTCTCTTTCTGTATCTGCTGATTGTAATAGCGTTATTAATGCTTTCTCTGGCACAAATATGGACTTCACAGGCTTTCAAAAAATCAAGCATCGAATCAAATAAGATACGGGAAGAATATATTGGAAATCAGAAAGCCCGGGTAATGCAACAAGTAATTGGAGTGCGTGATTATATCTATTACATCCGCTCCCATACCAAGACAAAAATGCGTAATAAGTTGCAGGAAAGAGTCAATGAAGGATATAATATTGCAATGAATATATATCTTGAAAATAAAGGAAAACATTCTGATGAGGAAATAAAAGCAATTATTATCCAGGCTCTGTCCCCAATCTGGTTCAATAACAATCGCTGTTGCTATTATATATACTCCATGGATGGCATTCAGCAAATGAACCCGCTTGCCAGTAACTACAATGGAAAAAGCAGGCTTGGTTTTCTTGATAAAGATGGAAATGATCATGTGGGCAATGAACTCAGACTTCTTAAGAAAAAGAACGATGGTTTTGTTGATTATAGAACAACCAGCAAGCATTCCGATGATTTAAGCCTTTCAAAAATAGCATTTGTAAAAAAATTCGATCCTTTTAACTGGTATATAGGCACAACAGATAATGTACCGGATTTCGAGAGTGACATCAAACATGAAACACTCGAACGAATAAGCCATATCCGATATGGAAAAGAAGGCTATGTTTTTGTAAACACCTATGATGGATATGCTCTTATAACGAATGGAGTTTTAAAAGATCCGCCAATTAATATTTTATCTGGAAAAGATGAAAACTGGAAAAAAATATTTGCCGTTGAACTGGAAGCTGCCCATAAACCAGAAGGGGATTTTTACACTTACAAATTCCGAAAACTTAGCGCACCTAAAAACTCGGCTAAAGCATCATACTTCGCTGGAGTACCTGAATGGGAATGGATTCTTGGGGCTGGTATCTATATTGATGATATAGAACCGGTTATAGCTCAAAAAAAAGCTGATTTTGATCGCCAGATCCGTCTTAATATTTTTAAAGTTTTTGGCTTAATGGTTTTCATGATGCTAATAATTGTTCTGGTTGCCCGCTATATATCCAAACGAACAAAAGAAAGCCTTAATCACCTGACCCAGTTTTTTAACACAGCAAAGACAGAATATGAAGCTATAGATCCAAAATTGCTCTATTTTGATGAATTTCAGGCCATTGCTGCTTCTGCGGATAGCATGGTGGCTGAGCGCCAGAAGGTTAAAATAGATCTCGAAACAGAGAAATCATTACTTCGATGCTTAATCGATTCTGTTCCTGATCTTATTTTCTTTAAAGATAAGGATGGAAAATTCCTTGGATGCAACAAAGCATTCGAAGAATATACTGGAAGAAAAGAAGCAGAATTTAAAGGTAGGACAGACTACGATTTTTTCACCAAAGAACAAGCTGATAAATATGCTAAAAGCGATGCTGAAATACTCCAGACCAAAAAAACTCAAAGAACTTTCGAATGGATAGCCTACCCTGACGGCCGAAAAGTGCTATTAGATACTGTGAAAAAGCTTTTCTTTGATACAAAAGGCAACTCATTGGGTTTAATCGGTATCAGCCGGGATATCACTGAAATAGAAGAGACACAAAACAATTTGACCCTTGCAAAAGAAAAAGCAGAAGAATCTGACAAACTGAAAACTGCCTTTCTGGCTAATATGTCACATGAAATCAGGACGCCAATGAATGCCATCATAGGTTTCTCTGACTTATTAACCGATGATGACCTCACCCGTAGTGAAAAACTGGATTATTCTGTCCATATTAAAAAAGCCGGTGAATCATTAATGAATTTAATCAGTGATATTATTGATATTGCTAAAATTGAGGCAGGACAACTTCAGATTAACCACGCGGCTTGCGACCTCGATGAATTGCTAAATGAGTTAGTGGGGACTTACTCGGAAGTAATATCAAAATCAGGAAAAGATGACCTGAAAATACGCCTTTTAAAGCAAGTTGGAGTAAATGGCCTTGTGATAATGACTGATCCCTTCAGGCTGAAACAGGTTTTGTCAAATCTGGTTGGTAATGCAACTAAATTCACTGAACATGGACATATTGAATTTGGCTACCTTATGAAGGATGCTGAAACTATCGAATTTATTGTTCATGATACTGGAATGGGGATTGCCCTTACCAAGCAAAAAGATATATTTCAACGCTTCAGCCAGGTAGATAATTCCAATACTCGTAAGTATGGCGGCACTGGCCTGGGCCTGGCAATATCGAAACATATTGTTGAAATCATGGGCGGTAAAATATGGCTCGAATCAGAACCTGACAAAGGTTCCTCCTTTTGCTTTACTCTACCTTTTATTAGTGCTAATACTGGTGAAATTGCCGAAAACCATATTGAGAAAGTTATAACTGATCATGACTGGCAAGGAAAAACGATTCTTGTCGCGGAAGATGTTCCTTCTAATTTTATGTTTATCGAAGCAGCTTTGCGCCGGACAAAAGTAAGGTTGTTATGGGCACAGGATGGAAGGCAAGCGGTATCAATGGCTCTTCAGGATATGAGTATCGATCTTGTTTTAATGGATATTCAATTGCCCGAATTAGATGGCTATCAGGCAACTGCTGAAATTCTGAAAATCCGCAAAGATTTGCCTGTTATCTCACAAACAGCATTTGCTTTATCAGGTGAAAAGGAAAAGAGCCTTCAGGCAGGGTGCGTTGATTACATTCCCAAACCTATAAAATCAGAGAATCTTATAATTATAATTAGTAAGCATCTGTTCTGAAAAATTCAAAACCTCTGCACAGTTTGATCTTCCTGACAGTTGATTTTTAACAATCAAGTAATTATCATTTGATCAGTCTATTTTTTGACAGTATAGAAGCAACGCTGGGGTGAGATTATTTTCTCTTCCTTCAATAATTTTTTAAGGGCTTTGTCCACCTCACTTTTGTCTATACCTGATTTTGCTGCTATTTCGCCAGCTTTTTGAGGATCATTACAAGCATCCAGAGTTTTAAATACGAGTTGAGTTGTGTCCATTACTTAATTTTTATTTATTAATCCAACAGGTGAACTATCAAACCACTCCTAAGTTTTGGTTCAAACCAGGTAGTTTTAGGAGGCATAATATTACCAGAGTCGGCAATGGCGATTAGTTGGTGCATAGAAACAGGATAAAGTGCAAATGCAACACGCATCTCCCCACTGTCAACCCTTTTTTGAAGTTCACCAAGACCGCGTATTCCACCCACAAAATCAATACGATCAGATGTACGCAGATCGTGGATACCTAGTATGGTTTCAAGAATATGAGCTGAAAGTATTGTAACATCCAGAACACCAATAGGGTCATTATCGTTGTAAGTCCCAGGTTTTGAAAAAAGTGAATACCATTTTCCATCAAGGTACATCCCAAACGAATGCAATGCTCCTGGTTTAAATACTTCACTACCTTTTTCCGAGATAGTAAAACTTGCTCCGAGTTTATCAAGGAATTCCGGGACGCTCAATCCATTAAGATCTTTTACAACGCGATTATAATCAATTATTGTTAGTTGGTCATCCGGAAAGTGTACAGCCAGAAAATAATTGTACTCTTCAAGACCTGAATGAGCAGGATTATTCCGCTTTTTCTCATTTCCTACCAATGCGGCGGCTGCAGTGCGATGGTGTCCATCGGCAACATAAGTTGAAGGAATATCGGCAAAAAGTGCTACCAGTTTCTTTATCACTTCAGTATCACGAATTACCCAAAAATGATGTCCAATGTTGTCTGAAGAAGTAAAATCATATTCTGCCGGCTGATTATCCACTACTCCTTTTACAATGGCATCAATTTCAGGTACAGCCGGATAGGAGAAAAATACAGGCTCCATGTTTGCGTTTGTAATGCGCACATGTTTCATCCGGTCTTCTTCCTTATCCTTACGGGTAAGTTCATGTTTTTTAATTACATTATTTAGATAATCAGATACTGCCGCACATCCAACAAGACCATATTGCCTTTTGCCGTTCATCGTTTGCGCATATATATAAAGATAATCCGCCTGATCCGGAACAAGATAACCTTTGGTGCGAAAACGATTGAAATTCTCGAGGGCTTTATCATACACTGGTTGAGAATGAATATCCATCTCCTTCGGCAGATCGATCTCCGGTTTAATAATATGCAGCAATGAGTATTCATTGCCTGCTGCTTCTATACGTGCTTCATCAGAATTAAGCACATCATATGGTCGCGAAGCCAATTCTTTTGCAATAGAAGTGGGCGGACGCAGTCCTTTAAATGGTTTAAGAATTGCCATAAATGAACAGAATAATTAAAATGTTGGTGAAATAGTGAACTAGAACTCACATTCTTTGGCCAAACCTAATCCATTTCTTCTCCGCTGATGCCAGCTGATCGCTGCAAGGAACCAATTAATGCGCCAATCATCTTGGTCATTTCCATCAGATAATTGCGCGATTCATTAACATCAATGTCGTTGATAAGACCTTGCTTATAGGACAGGGTTGTATATACAACACATTCCCTAACAGAACTCTTGGCCATTTTCAGGTAATAGATAAATTGGCTTTTGTTTCGGGCAGATCCTTCAGAGATATTCATAGCTATAGCCTCGGATGAATTCTGGAAACGGGAACCCAGATTTTGAGAGCTATTTGTAGGGAAAGTATTGACTCTGCTATAGACCCAGTCGATATACTCCATCGATTTGTTATAGATCCGCAAGTCTTCAAATCTGAAGAATGCGGTCGCTTTTTCATAGTCTGGTTCCATTTGTTGCTGTATTTGTGTTACAATTTCTTCAATGACTAGCTGCTTTTTGGTTGTATTCAACCTGAAGGTTAGCTATAAAGCCTTCTTATCTTAATTTGACGCTAATGTATTAAATATTTTTCAATAGCCCATGAGATTGCCTTAAAGTTCAACATATAATATTGCTGTCACCCCAGGCAACCTCAGTTTGTTATAAAGATTAAGATCAAATTTAACCTTTTATATTTATTTGTTCACCTGAAAAGTGATGTCGCCTTTTTCCAGGAAATTTACGATTTGTCTGGCGGCTGCTAATCCGGCATTGATATTTGCTTCAGATGTTTGGGCACCCATTTTTTTGGGGCTGAAAAAGAAACGACCTGGATATTTGCCAGCTATTTCCGCCTTGCAATCAGGTTCTATATCTGATACGTATTTAAAATCGGGCCTCTCAGTAAATATTTTCAACAGCGACTCTTCGTCTATTACTTCCTTACGGGCAGTATTTATAAGAGTAGCTCCTTTTGGCATTTTTGATAACAGCTCAAAATTGATCGATTTCTTCGTTTGAGCATTAGCAGGGATATGCAATGAAACATACTTACACTTACTATAAAGCTCATCCAGAGAAGAAACAGCGCGAACGCCATCTTTCTCAATTTGTGCACTATCAACAAATGGATCAAAGGCATATACTTCCATTCCGAAGCCCTTAGCTATCCCCGCAACATAGCGGCTAACATTGCCATAAGCATGCAAACCAAGAGTCTTTCCACGCAGTTCGGTACCCGACGAACCATCAAAATTATTTCGGGCAGCATAAACCATCATACCAAAAGCCAGTTCGGCAACTGCATTCGAGTTCTGCCCCGGAGTATTCATTGCTACAACTCCTTTTGCTTTTGCTGCTTCGAGATCAATATTATCATATCCTGCTCCGGCACGTACAATGATCTTAAGATTTTTTCCAGCATCAATCACTGCCTTATCGGCAATATCACTACGGATAATCACAGCATCCACATCTGTAACAGCCTTGATAAAATCATCCTGCGAAGTATATTTTTCAAGTAGCACCAATTCGAAACCAGCTTTCTCAGTGATTTCCCTTATTCCGTCAACAGCCACTTTAGCAAAAGGTTTATCGGTGGCAACCAATACTTTTTTCATAGCTTATTTGGTTTAGGATTAATTCATTTTTTCGAATTCATTCATACAGTCAACAAGGGCTTGAACGCTTTCAACAGGTAAAGCATTATATGTTGAGGCCCTGAATCCACCAACCGAACGATGTCCTTTTAGTCCAACCATTCCTTTGTTCTTAGTAAATTCCATAAATGCTTCCTCTTTATCTTTGTACTGCTCTTTCATAACAAAGCAGATGTTCATTAGTGATCGTGAATCTTTTTCCACAGTACCTACAAACATTTTACTATTATCAATGGCATTGTATAGCAATTGTGCTTTAGCTATATTCATTTCTTCAATTTTTTTAACACCGCCAATTGACTTTATCCACTTAAGTGTTTCCTTTACGGTGAAGATAGGAAGCACCGGAGGAGTATTGAACATTGAACCTTCTTTGATATGAGTGCGGTAATCAAGCATCGTAGGAATTGCCCTTTCAACTTTTCCAAGAATGTCCTCACGAACAATCACGAATGTAACTCCGGCAGGACCAAGGTTTTTCTGCGCACCACCATAAATCATTCCGTACTTTGAAACATCTACCGGCCTGCTAAGAATATCTGAGGACATGTCAGCTACAAGAGTGACAGGGCTATCAATATCTTTGCGGATTTCGCTACCATAAATTGTATTATTTGTAGTGATGTGAAAGTAGTCAGCATCTTTTGGAATCTGATATCCTTTTGGTATATAATTAAAATTTTTATCGGCTGAAGATGCCACAGTAACAACTTCTCCGAACAGTTTGGCTTCTTTGAGTGCTTTTTTAGCCCAAACTCCTGTTTCCAGGTAAGCTGCCTTTTTATTCATCAGGTTAAAAGGAACCATGCAAAACTGGAGGCTTGCACCACCGCCAAGGAAGAGAACATGATAATTCTCAGGAATATTCAACAACTCTTTGAAAAGAGCCACTGCTTCGTCCATAACCGCTTGAAAATCCTTGCTGCGATGAGAGATTTCGAGCAGCGACATTCCACTGCCATTAAGGTCAAGAACAGCTTTTGCTGTGTTTTCAACCGCAATCTGCGGAAGAATAGATGGGCCGGCATTAAAATTATGCTTTTTCATAAAATAAAATATTTGGTTTTTATCAAAAAAGAATTGTTCTGTTTCCTTGTTTGGATGAACAAAGGTAGAAAGATTTATTCCACTTGTATATGGAAATGAATTAATTTTCTTTAACTATAACTATTTAGGAGGGAACAAGTTATATTCAACAGGCTTAACTTCCTTCGCTTTTTTCTTTTCTGAGGGATTCGACACAAGTACATCTTCCGCCATTTGCCAGAAACCACGATTAAAGATAAAAGCATCGTAGGTCTCTCCGGAAGGTACATAATACTCAAACTGGCCTTTAAAGCGAGGATCAACAGGCACAAGCCTGTCAAATACAATCATGCCCATCTTTTTGGTAACAGGTCTTCCATCTCTTCTTTGAGCGGTTACAAGGTACTGATTGTCATAACGGAGCAAAAATGTTGCACGTCGTGAATATTCAATAATAACCCTTGTTTGAGTTCCTTCAGCAGTCATAAACATTGGCCATCCAAACTGAGGTTGTCCTGATTTATCAAACGTGAGAATGTCTATAATTTTCCGGGATGACTTTGGAGAATATCCGTCCCAGGCAAGCAGTGTATAATATTGTTGTTTTTTCCATGTTTGTTTAAGTATGCTATAATATAATGCTCCATACCATTGTGATACCGGCAATACTTGTTTTATAGCATTTGTTATACTATCAGAGCGATCACGTAAAGGGATAACTCTGTTTGAATCCCCTCTTTTCCCTGGAATAAGGATAAAGCCGAAATAACTAAATGTCCCATTATTCAAAGGCAAATTCCAATTGAAAATCCGGAATGCATTGTCGGGAGCCTTAAGGCAGCCAATATCTGATAAAGAATCAAACGGCCAGTTAAAAACACCAGGTTTCTGAAGAACTTCTGAGAGATATCCGGAAAATCGTGAATTCGCATCAAGTTTAATCGAATCTACATTTGAAGAATAAACGAGATTACTTAAGATGCGGAGTGAGTCTTCTTCGTGCCGGAATATGGGCTGTTGGGCTTTCAAAGCAGCAGAAAGCAATAAAAAGGCTAAAAGGGTTATCAAGGTAAACAGAGAAACTCTTCTGCTGAAATAAGATGATATGAATGAATGAAAATTTGTTTTCTTCAATTGCATTGATATTACAAGATGGATTTTAAAAGTCAATTCCCCTGTCTGTCGTTTTAGTCTGACGAAGATTATTAATTTTGCTGTAAAATTAACGATAAGCATGTCTGTTTTATGATAACCGCTATAAAAAGAAAAGAGGCATTTATAAAACTGGGGGCAATACTCACAGATTATAGTAGCAGCAATCCATCCTTTTCCAAAATAAAAGATAAATCTTTCCAAAATATTCTTGACGACGCAGTTCAGTTAAGCTCGGAGAATAATCCGTGGTTCACAGCCAACAATATTAACAAGGCAATTTCTGCGATCGGACATAGTTTAACTGAAAGCGGGTTAACAAATTGGCTATCCGGTTATAAAGAAGATTTATCTGTGACTCATCATCCACAAACAATTGGAGTTGTGATGGCTGGCAATATTCCTATGGTAGGATTTCACGATATGCTTTGTGTGCTGATAAGCGGTAATAAATTAAATGCAAAACTTTCAAATGACGATCGGTTCTTATTGCCTGCCTTGTATCAAATACTCATGAAGTTAGAGCCAACTTTGGGAGACCAGGTTACTTTTACAACAGATCAACTCCATCGTTTTGATGCAGTAATAGCCACGGGTAGTAATAACTCTGCAAGATATTTTGAATTCTATTTCAGGAATTATCCGCATATCATCCGCAAAAACAGAAATGGACTTGCCATCCTTTCCGGTTCTGAAACCAAGCAGCAACTCATTGCCCTTGGCGAAGATGTGTTCGCTTACTTTGGGTTGGGATGCCGGAATGTTTCTAAAATTTTATTACCACAAAACTATCAGATAGCAACACTTCTGGATACATGGGAGCCGTATTCTTATCTAGCCAATCATTCGAGATACATGAACAATTATTCGTATCGGAAGAATGTGTACCTGATTAACGCCATGCCACATTTTGATAATGGATTTGTGCTTCTGCTACCTTCAGATGCGTTTTCTGCACCCATTGGTGTTGTCAATTTTTCCTATTATGAACCTGATTTCGCATTTCAATCTTACCTGGAAAATAACAGATTATCGATCCAATGCATAGTTGGTGGTGATAGTACACATCCGCAGCATGTGGATTACGGCAACAGCCAGCAACCATATTTGTGGGATTATGCTGATGGTGTAGATACTATCAAATTTCTTCTATCCTTAAGGGTTATGTGATCAATCCGTCAGAAAGTTATTTGATATAATAAAATGGGAAAGCCCTTGTATAAATGAAAAAATAAATTAATTTTGCAGTCCGAAAAAATAAAGCTTATTGCTATGAGAAAAGACATTCACCCTAAAGAATACCGTTTCGTTATTTTTAAAGATATGTCGAACGAGTTTACGTTCATGACCAAATCTACTGTAAACACAAGAGACTCGATTGTATGGGAAGATGGGAAAGAGTACCCTCTTGTGAAACTTGAAATTTCAAACACATCTCACCCTTTCTATACTGGTAAAATCAAACTTATTGATACAGCCGGACGTGTTGATAAATTTAAGACAAAATATCAAAAACATTTCGAAAACCGCAACAAAGCTGAATAAGCAAAATAGCTGCTGCATAACGAACATAAAGAGGTTGGCAAATCGCCAGCCTCTTTTTTTTAGTCAAAATGATGGGCCAGCCAAATAGTTTTCCTTAATTGAACGTTTATTACTAAACTTGCAGTCAGTAAAATAAACAAAACAGCTCCATATGAACTTCATACTTTTTGATGACAACCGACGAAATAACCTTCGCCCATTAACCTTTATGCGACCAATAGCAGATATTCGTATTGGCATTCTCACAATACGCCAGAAATGGGAGCATTATCTGGGAACTTCCACCTCTACACTTACCGAGAAATACCTTATCCCAAAATTCCCAATTCTTAAAAAGCCGGATAATATCCTTATCAATGGAGCGGTGTGCCCAACAAAAGAACTTTTGTCGGCCATAATGGCATTAAAACCAAACCAGGCTTTAGTACGCAAAGAAAATGTAGTCGCTATGCGGCTTACCGAAGAAGCATTACAAACAGGTAGTGAATCTTATAGTAAATCAGTTGAAGAAGTTGAAACAGAACTGGATTTTATTGAGATAATAAATACCTGGGATATATTTACACTTAACGAGAAAGCAATAACTGATGATTTTGCCTTGTTAACAACAGGACGAAAAAGCCAGAAACTTTCTACTACTAACAGGATTGCTGGTGATGCCATATTTATTGAAGAAGGTGCTCATGTCGAATTTGCCACCCTAAATACTACAACCGGACCTATATATATAGGCAAGGATGCTGAAGTGATGGAAGGCGCTATGTTGCGGGGGCCACTTGCAATTTGCGAACATTCAACTGTAAAAATGGGTGCTAAAATTTATGGTGCAACCACAATTGGCCCTCATTCCAAAGTTGGAGGAGAGATAGCTAACTCTGTAATATTTGGTTACTCCAATAAGGCTCATGATGGTTTTATGGGAAATTCAGTATTGGCCGAATGGTGCAATATTGGAGCCGACAGCAACACTTCAAACCTTAAGAACACATACGATACTATCCGGATATGGAATTATGCCGAACAAACATTTGTTGACACTGGCCTTCAGTTTTGTGGACTGATCATGGGCGACCACTCCAAATGTGGCATCAATACCATGTTTAATACAGGTTCTGTTGTTGGAGTAAGCTGTAATGTTTTCGGCCCAGGTTATCAACGGAATTTCATTTCTTCTTTCCAATGGGGAGGCACAGCAGGTTTTGCTCCATTCGATGTTAAACGTGCAATAAAAGTTGCAACTACTGTTTACTCGCGAAGAAGTCTCCAATTTTCACAAATTGATAAAGACATTTTCGAAACCGTATTTGACCTTACACATAATTTCCGTCAGTTGTAATCCTTGCCTTTGGCATTATAATTGACAAATGCAGATTCGTAACCAAATTAATGTTATTCAGTCATTCTGACATATACTATATGAATATTTTCTCAGATAAAGCAACTTTGAATTTCTCCGACCTTCTGGAGGACGAAACTGAATTTATCCCACTATTATCGGCAGAGGATGAAGAACAGATCAACGCAGAAAAAGTTCCTGATTCTCTTCCCATACTTCCACTGCGTAACACTGTTTTGTTTCCTGGTGTAGTTATTCCTATTACCGTTGGTCGCGATAAATCCATTAAATTGATTAAGGACAGCTACCGGGGCGATCGTATTATTGGTGCTGTAGCTCAAAAAGATGCTGATGTGGATGACCCGTTATTTAACGATCTCCACAATATTGGCACTGTTGCCTATATTATTAAAACACTGCAAATGCCTGATGGCAGTACAACTGCTATAATACAAGGCAAAAAACGCTTTGAAATAGGGGAACTAATTCAGACTGAGCCTTATTTTAAGGCTAATGTGAAAGCTTTTGATAACCCTAAAGCCCCGGCACGAAAGGATAAACCATTCGCGGCACTTATTGCATCAATCAAGGATCTTTCAATTCAGATTATAAATCAATCTCCTAATATTCCATCGGAGGCTGCTTTTGCAATAAAAAACATGGAAAGCTCTGTTTTCCTTGTAAACTTTGTTTCGTCCAACCTGAACATCAGCCTTACTGAGAAACAGCAACTTTTGGCCATCTCTGACCTGCGCGACCGGGCGAATGCTGTGCTCTCTATGCTTACTAAGGAGCTGCAGATGCTGGAACTAAAAAACCAGATTCAAAGCAAAGTTAAAGTTGACCTGGATAAGCAACAACGCGACTACATGCTAAATCAGCAACTCAAAACTATACAGGAGGAATTAGGCAACAATCCTCATGAGCAGGAAATAAACGAATTAAAACAGAAAGCCAAAGGAAAACGTTGGCCTACATCCACAGCCGAGAGTTTCGACAAGGAATTGAATAAACTAAGCCGGATGAACCCCGCAGCAATGGAATATTCAATCCAGCTTAACTACCTCGAAGTAATGGTGGACCTGCCATGGCAGAGCTATACTTCGGATAATTTTGATCTTAAACGTGCGCAGCGAATCCTCGACCATGATCATTTTGGTCTCGAAAAAGTTAAAGAGAGGATTATTGAATATCTGGCAGTGTTAAAATTAAAAGGTGACATGAAATCACCAATACTTTGCCTGGTTGGCCCTCCGGGAGTCGGAAAAACATCTCTGGGTCGTTCAGTTGCAAAAGCATTGGGCCGCAACTATGTCAGGATGTCACTTGGCGGATTGCATGACGAATCCGAAATCAGAGGCCACCGCAAAACATATATTGGCGCCATGCCGGGACGTGTTATCCAAAGTATCAGAAAGGCAAAATCATCAAACCCGGTATTCGTGCTTGATGAGATTGACAAAGTCACCGGCGTAACAGTCAATGGCGATCCATCGGCAGCACTGCTCGAAGTGCTTGACCCGGAACAAAACAGTGCCTTTTACGATAATTTTCTGGAAATTGAATATGATCTTTCGCGGGTAATGTTTATAGCAACTGCCAATACAATGAGTTCAATACACCCTGCCTTGCGCGACCGCATGGAAGTGATTGATATAAGCGGTTACCTCCTGGAGGAAAAAATTGAAATTGCACTCCGTCATCTTTTACCAAAGCAACTGAAAGAACATGGAATGGAGAAAGAACATCTTGTTTTTTCACATAAACTTATTGAAAAACTGATTGAAAATTATACCCGCGAATCCGGAGTTCGGACACTCGAAAAACACATTGCCAAGATTCTCCGGCATTATGCGCGCTTTATTGTTATTGATGAAAAGAAAGCTCCCCGTATCAAGGAAAGTGCTCTGGAAGTTATATTCGGACCGGCACTTTTTCAGCAGGAAAAGAGCTTTACTAACCGAGTAGCCGGCGTGGTAACAGGACTTGCATGGACTTCGGTTGGTGGTGAAATCCTTTTTATTGAAGTGAGCCTGAGCCGGGGTAAAGGAAACCTGACCCTTACCGGAAACCTTGGCGATGTGATGAAAGAATCGGCTGCACTGGCGTTCGAATACCTAAAAGCGCACTCCATGGATTTGGGAATAGATGCAGGAGTATTCGAAAAGTGGAATGTTCATATCCATGTTCCCGAAGGAGCTACACCAAAGGATGGACCTTCTGCCGGAATAACTATGTTCACTGCCCTGGCATCGGCCTTTACCCAGCGAAAAGTAAAAGAAAAATTAGCCATGACGGGAGAAATTACTCTCCGTGGTAAAGTTTTACCTGTAGGTGGCATTAAGGAAAAAATCCTGGCTGCAAAACGCGCAAGAATTTCGGATATTATCCTTTCCAAAGAAAACCTTAAGGATATAGGTGAGATTAAAGCAGATTATATTCTTGGCGTTAATTTTCATTATATCGATGAAATGATTGAGGTTATTGACATGGCACTGCTGAAGGAGAAGGTTGACAGAGCTATCGAGATCAATTATTAATCTCATTTCATGTATTTTGCAAACTCAGGCAGTTTAAATATTGAAATTTATTTTAGACTTTAATCATAGTTTAAAATGATAGTTCAATAAAATCATGCCAACGGAACCAACGACAATTTGATTTTCTTCGGTGTTTGCATTTGGATCAAATGAACTATTATTTCTATAGATATAATAATACAAATTCAGTTTAATTTCTGATGAAATTGAAAAGTGCTTGCTAAAATAATATTTAGCACCTATAAGTGGCTCAATACCTGCTCTATATATTCTATTTGGTTGCAGATTATTTTTTGAATAGTAAAACGACAAATCAGAACCATAAAATAAACGCCAGTTCTCACTCTGTTTACCATATTCAAATCCAATACGTGAATTTACATAATATCCATTCTCTTTTGCTGATGACAAATCCAGATTCAAACCACTTCGGATAGCACTTTTGGAATTAATATAGTATTTGAAATTAATCAGATATGATTGCGGATTTTTTTTTAGAAACGTCATTATATTCGCTAAATCAATACCTAATTCGTTTCTATAAACACCCACTGTGTCTTTGTTGAAATTAAATATTTGAGATCTGGCAGTTAAACTAATACTCAATAAAAATACTGCTATTGTGATTTTAAAACTATTTAAACCAACCACTTATCTTACTTTTTAAGTTTATAATTTTCCGGTTCAGGAAATACTTCGATACTGATTTTTTATTAAAATCACCAAAATACGGTTTACACATGGCTTTAAAATCGCTATAAAATGGATCATAGTATAACGAAGTGTTTTCCGATGTCCCATCCTTGTAATAAATAAATAATTCCCTTTCGCTACCTACATCTTTAAATCGCAAATCACCTATTTTTTGAGAATTATAGTTTACAACAAAATTGAGGGTACTATTTAACTGGTCCGTTGTTGGATCATATAAACTATTATATGTTTTTGCATCCCATGTCCCGCTTATATTTATATCCCCCTTTTTATAGTTAAACTGGATATTATTCAAATCCTGTTCCAAATCGAGATTTTCATAATCGTCATTTGCTAAGGATATTTTTGAATACAAAGTTGTTGAGCAGTCTGAACCTGAAAATATCCCGGCATTTATTTCAAATTGAGTTGTAGTTAAACGCTTAATTTTAAACGTATAGGTAAACGGATTAAGTCCAATAGTAATTGTTGCGTCCACAGGCACAGGAAAACCAGAACTGTTATATGTGCAGGCCATATTCAGATTGAATATTTCACTGTTAGTTTTAATCAGGTTAGCTTGTACTGAAGTTGGTAAATAAATAGTTTCATTATCCACTAGAAACGGAGCATCCGAATAGTCGGTAATTTTAAATGTACAATTATTTGACTGTTGTGTTTCTTCGGAAGGAAAGTTTACAATCACCTGGCTATTAGTAGTCTTAGTCCAGGATTGAGCTGATTTATTCCATTCATAATTTCCACCAAAATAATTCATGCTAAATCTGCTGTTTTCATCAATCCAATTTAGATTTGCAACATTGTCAAGTTCTGTGCTAAGATTATCTATCCAATTTTCGCTCAATACATCACCATTTTGAAGGTCAAGGAACTTTACAAACGCCTGAAAAAAGGCTCCATCCCTGATCTGCATTGCACAATTCAGAGAGTTATCGAAAGTTGCTCCAATTTTCTGTTTGTCTTCTGCCACAGTTGTTGACGAGGCATCTGGTTTGCTATTGTCTTTCGTACATGATAGAATACTACCAAGCAAAAAGACCAAGCAAACGATTGAAAATTTAAATTTGTTCATCTTTTTTTGGTTTTTAAGATTACATACTTACTTCTCTTTTCAAAGGTAATGAGTTAAATTAGCTTTCATATTCATCTATATGTAATTTATTTATATTCTAAATAGCAGATATCCACAAAGAATAACAGACAGACCGAGTTGTAATTGATCAAACAATCAGTTGATATGAACAAGAATGTTTTAGGTCTTAAGCAGCACTTTCACCCCATAAAAACCCCGGTCAAAGCCGGGATTTTTTACTTATTTAAGAAGCAGTTTTATAGTTTCTGTTTTTTCGTTTGTGACCAGCCGGCATTGATATGTTCCCTGAGAAAGCCCTTCGGCATTAAACTGAACCTGGTAGTTCCCTTTAATTTGTGTTGTGTTAACAAGCTCGCGTACTAGTTTTCCGTAATTATCATAAACATTGAGGCTAACCTGACCTGTGGCAGACAGCTGATAAGCCAATTGGGTGTTGCCCTTGAAAGGATTGGGAGAAACAGCCAACAGTTTTGCTCCCATATCTATTGCTGAATGATCATCAATTCCAACAATGGTTGTACCTTCTTTGAGAACAATTTCATTGTTTGGGTCAAAAATAAGGGAGGACGGCTGTTTGTTAAATTCAAAAGCAAAAACCTGACCATTAAAATTATTAAATACCGTAATAAGTGTATCAGTTCCATCCAGAAATAAAATCTTTAATTCCAGAGGCATCTGAAAAAAGGTTATCCCAATCTGACTTGTTTGGCGGAAAGTAATATTCACTTGCCAGTCAGAATTAGGTAATTGCTCAATATAATATACATTCTGATAAACCGGGTGATTGGGTTGAAAAACCCATTCGTTAAAGTACCAATTCAAATCCTGTCCTGAAACTTCTTCCATCTTGTCGCGGTAATCGTTGATGGTAGAAGATTTAAATTTAAAATTCGCTGTATCGGTAGCATAGGCATGCATACCGGCGTAAAAGAGCGAATCGCCAAGCACATAGCGCAACTGGTGAAGAACGCAGCTACCCTTCATATACGTTATGGCATAATTAAAAAGCACATCGGTTGAAGGTGTATTTACTGCCCAGTCGGGATCCGAAATAGCCCAATGTGGATTAGCCGAAATATAATAATTAGCATTTCCTGCAATTTCATCCATGTAGGCCTGGTGTCCCTGCTGGTTTTCTGTCCAGGTAGCTTCTACAAAAGTTGCAAATCCTTCATTTAGAAAAATATCAGCCCATGTTGCACATGTGATCATATCACCAAACCATTGATGGGCATACTCATGAGCCACCAGGCTTTCGCTCCAGCAGTTAGGGCAAAGGCTTGTGAGCGATTGATTTTCCATCCCTCCCCATGCGAAGTCACTGTTTAATGTTGCAAAGCCATTTTTCTCAAATGGGTGTTCACCAAATTGTGTTGAATAAAAATCTGTCATAGGGCCAATGATTGCTTCCATACCTGAAGGATCTTCGCCTGGATTGAAATAGAAGCGCATCGGAACGCTATCTAATGGATTAGAAAGTTTATGCCAGTAGTAAATATCAAGATTATAATTTGTACGTGAAGTAAGGACAGTAAGGTAAGTAGCTACCGGATCGCGGCTGATCCAATGATAAAAAATTGCGGTTCCCACGATTGTGGAATCCTGAAGACGCCCGTTTGATCCAAGTTTAACACTCAGGGGAACCTTAGCAGTAATATCAACGGTTGCTTTATCTGAAGGCTCATCCCAGCATGGGAACCATTTGCGCGCACCTTCGGGTTCACTATCGGTGAATACAAAACCACTTTGGGCGTAAAAAGCATTATCAGACACATTCTTATGTCTGTAATAAATTATTACGTCTGCTGTTTCGCCCGGATTATATTCGCGGTCGAGCATAATTGTCAGAATATTCCCCGAATGAATATATGATATGCCTGCCATTCTAACCGAATCGATAATAAGCGAATTATTAACGGCGTTAAGTTTGATCTGACTGAGTGTTGAATCAATCTTAAACGTGATATGATTGCTTGCCGTAAATGATTTCGGGAAAGGACTGGTATAACAACTGAAGATATCAAAATTTAACGTGTAATTGATCACATCGAATGAATGCTTTGGAGCATTTGGGGACAAACGATAGGTTTCAATGTTTTTGAGAGCTTCTGTTTTGCCTTTGTAGCAGTTCCAGGCACCTTCAGAGCCACTGAACGTTTGAGCAAAAAGCATTCCCGCTGACAGGAAGACCAGGCTAATCGAGAAAAGTAAATTCTTTTTCATTTTCATCACATTATTGAGTTATGCAGGCAAAAGTACACAAATTACTGCCGGACTCGAATCAATTTGTTATTTTTGGGGACCAATGCAAAATCAACACAGAACTTATTTTATCATTCTGGCAGGTATCATTCTTATCCAACTGAATGGATGCAGGCCAAAATATCCGGAAGAAGTAAGCAAAACGGTTTTCCGATACAATGAATCAGCAGGAATTACTTCTCTCGATCCTGCATTTGCAAGGAATCAGGCAAATATCTGGGCAGTAAACCAGCTGTTCTGCGGGCTGGTCCAACTAGATGATTCACTGAAAGTACAGCCCTGTATTACCAGTTCCTGGGAAATCTCTGCCGACGGAAAGGAATATACTTTTCATTTGCGAAAAGATGTATCATTTCATGATTCATGGGTGTTCCCCAATGGGAAAGGAAGAATAGTAAAGGCGTCCGATTTTGTGTATAGTTTTGGAAGGATTACCGATAGTACAGTAGCGTCGCCAGGCGCATGGGTGTTTGCAAATGTTGAAAAAAAAGATTCTCATTATTCATTTGAAGCCATTGACGATTCTACCTTTTATATAAAGCTTGGCAAGCCTTTCCCGCCTTTTCTAAGCTTGCTGAGCATGCAATATTGCGCGGTGGTGCCATTTGAGGCCATTGCAAAATATAGCAGTGATTTTAGACGAAACCCTGTTGGGACAGGACCTTTCCGGCTTAAATTATGGAAGGAAGGTGTTAAGCTGGTTATGGTAAAGAACGAGAAATATTTTGAAACAGATAAAGGTAAGCACTTGCCATTTCTGGATGCTGTTGCTGTTTCATTTATCATCGACAAACAAGCGGCATTCCTGGAGTTTGTAAAAGGGAACCTGGATTTCATGTCGGGCATCGATGCAAGTTATAAGGATGAAATGCTTACTCCTGATGGGAAGCTGAACCCAAAATATACGAAGGGTATAAAACTCCTGACCGGGCAGTATTTAAACACTGAATATCTGGGAATACAGGTTGATCCCAGCCTCTCTGTCGTAAAACAAAGTCCTCTGCGGATGAAAATGATTCGTCAGGCAATAAATTATGGATTCGACCGCCGGCGAATGATGCACTATTTGAGGAATAGCATAGGTGTGCCTGGTACTGGCGGATTCATTCCTCCCGGGCTTGGCGGTTCTGATACAGCTAATAATTCAGGTTATAATTACAACCCCGGAAAAGCATGTGCATTATTAGCTGAGGCTGGCTTCCCTGGGGGCAAAGGGTTGCCACCAATAACTCTCACAACCAATCCCTCCTACCTTGATCTTTGCAAATATATGCAAAGCCAGCTCAATGAAATAGGGTTTGATATACGCATAGACGTTACTCCTCCTGCCACTCTGCGGGAAATGATAGCGCAGGCTAAAGTGAATTTTTTTCGTGGTTCGTGGATTGCTGATTATCCTGATGCGGAAAATTACCTTTCATTGTTCTATTCCGGAAACTTCTGCCCTGACGGGCCAAATTACACACATTATTCAAATAAGGTTTTTGACGAATTATATAAAACAGCACAACAAGAATCTGATGATCAGCTCCGTTTTGAATACTACCGGAAAATGGATAGAATGATGATGGAAGAAGCGCCTGTGGTGGTATTGTATTACGATCAGGTGCTGCGGTTTACCCGGCAAAATATCACTGATTTTGGTTGCAACCCCATGAACCTGTTAAATCTTAAACATGTTAAAAAAACAAATAATTACTAGGACTCCTTTCAAAGTCATCAAACCTGAACATATTGCTGACAATCCATTTAAATTGATTAACAAAGAATGGATGCTTGTTACAGCTGGTGAAATAGGATCTTTTAATACCATGACGGCGAGTTGGGGTGGTTTTGGAATCCTTTGGAATAAGCCAGTTGTATTTTGTTTTGTCCGGCCAGTAAGGCATACATATATTTTCATGGAAAAGTCAGGCTACTTTACTGCATCATTCTTTGACAAGGAATACCGCGAGGCACTTAACTACTGTGGCAAATACTCAGGTCGCGATGTTGACAAAATAAAAGCCACCGGACTCACACCTATATCTTCTCCGGCAGGAAGTGTCTATTTTAACGAAGCAAGATTGTTGCTTGAATGTCGTAAACTTTACTTTTCTGATATCATTCCTGAGAATTTTGTACTACCGGAGATAGACCTCAATTACCCTAATGCCGACTACCACCGCATGTACATTGGCGAAATTACCAACTGTTTGGTTCGGGAAATATAATCATAACTGTAAAAATCAATACTCCGGTAACTTTTCATTTCTCGCAACTTAGTGAAGCGTTCTCATGAGCGCAGCGAACTTAGCGAAGCATTCTCACGAACAAAGTGAGTAATAAAGACGCAAAGGCGCAAAACGTTGATTATCAGCACTATGCGATACCGAAAAAATCGTATGTAATATTTTGATAATTAGCATATTATAAAATATTACCGGACTGTTGAAAAATGAATATTTGTTTACTAAATCCGCAAGAGAACCAAATGAATCATTAAACCATCTTTTTTTATCTTTGTCCTCCGTTGTGACATTATGTTTCTTACATTTATAGCCCTATTCTCCGGGCTACATTCGTATTTTAAACTTGAGCTAACTAATTAAGAAAGTGAATCTTATTAACAATCTGCGACGACGCGCCGGAAACCATGCTTTAGCCAGTGATCTCACCCGGCAGCATCGCACAAAAAGAAACTGTAGCCTTACAAATGCATCCAGCATTGGATTGCTCTACTATTTGGCAGATGAAGCCACCTACCATATCATCGAGGCGTTCATCCAAACACTTAATGAAAATCGAAAAAAAGTTCGACTGATTTGTTACACTGAGGCTAAGCTCATCCCTCATTATTTTATTCCTAAGCTTGCACAGGATGTTCTGACAGTGAAAGATCTAAATTGGTTCCATAAGCCTACCAGGAGTTTTGTGAAGGAGTTTATTAGTGAAGAATTCGACCTGCTGATCGATCTGAGTCTTAATGACTATTTCCCCCTGCACTACATTGCTGCCATGTCAGCTGCATCACTCAAAGTGGGACGATTTGAAGAAGACCAAACCGACCATTATGATTTAATGATACATGCCTCTCCTGATACTAACCTGAATGAATTTATAAGCCAGATCGACCATTATCTTAACATGTTAAATCAAAAACCTGATGGACAATAGATTTAAAGGCACTGGAGTTGCCCTGGTTACTCCATTCCACAAACAGGGAACTATTGATTTTAATTCGCTGGAAAAACTTGTGGAACATACTATCACAAATGATGTCAACTATCTGGTGGTGATGGGAACAACCGGCGAATCAGCAACCCTTTCGAAGGAAGAAAAGCATGCATTAATGCAGTTTGTGGTGGAAACCACTAACAAACGTGTGCCAATTGTAATGGGTATTGGCGGCAACAACACCCAGGAAGTAATCAATAACCTACGCATTAATTGCCTTGAAGGAGTTGATGCTATACTGTCGGTTGCACCTTATTATAACAAACCACAACAGAAAGGATTGTATCTCCACTTTAAACACATAGCTGCTGCAAGTCCGCTGCCAATTATTTTATACAATGTTCCAGGCCGCACTGCTGTTAACATCAAAGCTGAGACAACCCTTACCCTTGCATCTGAGTTTTCGAATATAATTGGCATCAAGGAGGCTTCGGGCAATCTTGAACAAATGATGGAATTATTGCGGCTGAGATCGAAAGATTTTCTTGTAATATCCGGCGATGACATGCTTACTTTGCCGTTACTGGCTTTGGGTGCTGATGGAGTAATTTCGGTTACAGCCAATGCATTCCCAAAAGAATTCTCAGAGATGGTTCAGTTTGGGCTGAAAGGAGATTTTAAAAAATCCCGCGAAATACATTTCAGGTTATTTGAGCTAATGACCACACTCTTTGCAGAGGGCAATCCCTCCGGTATCAAAGCTGCCCTTGAAATATTGGGATTAATTTCCAATAACCTGCGATTACCTTTGGTTAAAGTAGAAAAGAATATATACAACCAGTTGAATCTTTTGATTCAGGAACACCAGAAATAGATTTTTGAATATAATTCCACCCATTAATAAACTGACCATCTTCAATATTAAATATCATGAAACGCTTGTTAATATTCACATTTGGCTTCTTACTTTCGTTAAATACTTTTTCCCAGCAACAGCTTAAAGCAGCAGATGTGTTTGCGAAATTTGGCGAAGTATATTTCACGTTTCAAATTAGCGATAAGGAGCAAATTCATTCACTCACTAAAGTAATTTCTATCGATAATGTATCTGGAAACAAAGTGCTTGCCTATGCCAACCAAAAGGAATTTGCCGCATTTCAGAAAACAGGATTGCCTTATACCTTACTGCCACATCCTTCGGAATTAATTCAGCTTGATGTTTCTGATAATCCAAAACAAGTAATGGAATGGAATTACTATCCTACTTATGAGGCTTACGAAAATTTAATGTTTCAATTTGCTGCTGACCATCCTGACATTTGCAAAATAGAGACCTTGGGCACATTATTAAGCGGGCGTAAAATATTGGCAGCTAAGATCAGCGACAACATCAATGTGGATGAGGACGAACCGGAATTTATGTACGTTTCTTCTATTCACGGTGATGAAACCACCGGATACCCATCCATGCTGCACCTGATTGACTACCTGCTTACAAACTACGGGACCAACCAACGGGTTACTAATATGGTTAATAACATGGAGATTTATATTAATCCTTTGGCAAACCCTGATGGTACTTATCACGGAGGTAACAGCAGCGTTAACGGAGCTACACGTTACAATGCTAATTCGGTGGATCTGAACAGGAATTTTCCCGACCCTCAGAATGGACCCCACCCCGACGGTGAATCCTGGCAACCGGAAAATGTTATATCAATGAATTTTGCTTCAACGCATCATATAAATATGTCGGCAAATTTTCATGGAGGGTTCGAAGTAGTAAACTATCCATGGGACACCTGGCCCAGATTGCATGCCGACAATAACTGGTGGGATTATGTCAGTCGTGAATATGCTGATACTGTTCACCTGCACAGTCCGCTTGGGTATCTGACCGAAATGGACAATGGTGTAACAAACGGTTACGCCTGGTATGAAATTGATGGAGGCAGGCAGGATTACATGACCTATTTTCAACATGATCGCGAATGCACCATCGAACTTTCATACACTAAATTAATTCCAGCCTCTCAGCTTTTAAATTTTTGGAATTACAACTACCGGTCATTTCTCAATTATATGGAACAAAGCCTCTACGGAGTGCGTGGCATTGTTACCGATTCGGCTACCGGAGAGCCCTTGTATGCTAAAGTGCTTATTATCGGCCATGATATAGATAGTTCCCAGGTGTACGCAAATTTACCTGTTGGCGATTACCACCGGCTTATCAAGGCAGGACAATATTCATTCACATTTTCTGCTCCCGGATATAATACTAAAACAATAAACAATGTTACGGTAACAGATAAAAACACAACATGGCTTAATGTTCAACTTTATAATGGCAGCGTAATCCCGGAATTTACAGCTGATGTTACAAGTCTGCCAATAGGTAGTACAGTTCATTTTACTGATCTGTCTTTTGGAAATCCAACAAGCTGGCATTGGACTTTTGAAGGCGGAACGCCCTCTTCATCCTCGGAACAGAATCCTGCTATTACATATCATACACAAGGTCTATTTGCTGTTTCACTCACTGCAAACAATTCAAGTTCGTCCCATACGCTCACAAGGAACGACTATATTATGGTTACAGAAGACTATACTATGGGAACTTCGACAGTTACAACATGCACAGGAACTTTTGCTGATCCGGGAGGTAATAACAATTACGGGAACAATCTTGACGAAGTTATGACTTTCCTGCCTGCCGATGCTGAAAAGATGATTAGAGTGGATTTCACTTCCTTCCAACTTGAGCCGGATGCCGGATGCACAAAGGACTGGCTCCGTATATTCGATGGTGCCGATACAAATGCTACACTCATTGGAACATATTGCGGAACTGATTCACCGGGATCAATTTTAGCTACACATAGTGGCCTTACTTTTCAGTTTCATTCTGACAACGCTAATGATGCTCCTGGCTGGACTTCGACGGTGCAATGCGATTCCGGTGTTGGTATTGAAGAGCCTGTTTACCAGTGGCTCAGAGCATATCCAAATCCTGCGGCAGGCGATGCCGTTGTGATCGAAAGCCAGGTTCCTTTGCGGGAAGTGATGCTAATAAATTTGATTGGGCAGGTTGTAAAACATCTTGATATCCGGGGGAACCGCTGCGTTATACCGCTTAGTGGGCTCACAGAAGGTGTTTATACGATTGAAGCATTTTCTCAATTCCAGACAGTTGCACGGCAGAAATTGATTGTTAGCAGGGTGCGGTAACGAATTGCGGCTTGGCGCAGTGGCGGGAGGTTTGCTCCGAAATGCCGCGTAGTTCTACAGTTCAAATATACACTTCCCTGTCGGGCGGGCACCAAAACCCGGCTTAGGGCTAGGTGCTGTTATAGCGCGTTTATCTTCATTTGTGTCAAAGTTTCCCGATAAGATAGTTTCAATTTATTATTCAATGAGTATTAAACTCTCTTTGGGATTCTTGATATTATACTTTATATCAATTGCCTTAGTAAAATTTGATTTGTAGATGCCAGACACAAATTTCTGATATTTCCCTTTATTAAAGAAATTGTTTGTATTCGTATACGATTGTGTATTAACTTTATAAGTAAATAATATTTCGTACGAATAAGTTGATATTCTTTGTCCATAAAAACCTTGAGTCAAAATCTCTTTTCTTTTTATTGATACGACAGTTCCAGTTGTTCTTTCTGTATAGTCTAGAGCATGTCTATCTCTAAAATATCCTGGTAAAAAATAGAAACAAATCGAGCCGCCAAAAAGTAATAGGACTATAAGAATCAATCCATTTGTCGATTTTCTATCCCAAATGGCTTTTTCAGTTTCAGGTTTCTTCTGCTGTTTCATAAAATGCGCTATAACGGCTGACGCTATGGCAAGTGCGGGAATAAATTGTTGCTCAACTGTCTGCCAGCACAAATGTATATAAAGATTTCAAATGTTTCAA
>Ga0268283_1000407_pt1 | contig 30465 bp, 22 predicted proteins | sample saktaG_13_FD_190140 | JGI IMG/M metagenome (GOLD analysis project Ga0268283, IMG submission 190140) | Saline water microbial communities from Sakinaw Lake, British Columbia, Canada - sak_2013_06_06_36m | ecosystem: Environmental > Aquatic > Non-marine Saline and Alkaline > Saline ... | reverse complement strand
GGTTGGCATTAACATGCTTCTTGATGAGTTTGTGGGCGTGATGGTAGGCTTTGGTCATGAGTTGGCCTGTTTCGCTGGTTTCGGTATGGGTGTTGCCAACATAAGGGCCGAAAGTATCAATCAGTTGATGCTCAATAGGTCTGTAGAGGCGTCCGCTTGCCACCCAATCCGCATATAGCAGAGTTTGTATGCCATAGGGTGTTTCGTACCGCAGTTCATTGCCGATAATTCCCTGGCGGAAGGATTGAAAATAATCTTGTTGGCTTGCCATGGGATTGCTTTTGTGAAAATACATTTGACGCAAATTTGCGAATTATTCCGGTATATAGTCATGAACGGAAAATAAAATGTTGAAGGGTATAATAGAATAAAAAATAACCGCAGAGGGCGCGGAGGAGGCGCGGAGGAGGCGCAAAGGAAACATTCAGCTCTGCGCCTTCTCTGCGCTCTTTTTCTCTGCGTACTCTGCGGTTAAACCTTTTGTGTCTGATGATCTTCATAAACTTTCCACTTCCCTCACTTCACCCGGTTTCAGATCGCCCAGATGAATATCCCCGATCCTCACCCGGATCAACCTTAACGTAGGGAAACCAACGGCTGCCGTCATTTTCCGTATCTGTCTGAATTTACCTTCGGTGAGTGTTATGGAAATCCAACTTGTGGGGCCATGGCGATCGTCGCGTATTTTACGGGTACGTGGAGGGAAATCAGGGGCGGTACCGAGGCGAAAAGCTACGCATGGCTGTGTCATATATTTCACATCCCTGATGCCTATTTCCACGCCTTGCCGTAGCTGCGTAACTGCTTCACCAGTAATCAAACCATCAACCTGCGCGTAATATTCTTTCTCTGTTTTTTTGCCACGGATGTATTCGCTCACAAGGCCATCTGTAGTGAGCAGGAGCAGGCCTTCGCTGTGTTCGTCCAGCCGTCCGATAGCCATAGTTCCTTCCGGGAAATCATACAACTCATCAAGCAGTTTCTTCTTCTTTAATTCGCACACAAACTGGCAGAGGTAGCCGTAGGGTTTGTGGATGAGGAAGTGGTGGTGACCAGACATTAGGCTGTTAGGTTGTTAGGTTGTTAGGCTGTTAGGCTGTTTTATTAGAAATTTTCTCAGTTCTTTAAGAAATTTCTGAGCAGTGCAATCGTTTCGGCAGGTTGTTCTACCTGTGGGTTATGCCCGCTATATTCAAACATTACAAATTTTGCCTGGGGACAGTATTCTTTATATTTAACCATCATCCATGGAACGGCAACGCGGTCGAAGCGCCCGCCAATAATGAGGACAGACATTTTAAGATCCCTAAGCTGTTTCCTGAAATCGAAATTGCCGATATCATTACCTACAAGGAAATCACCATCTTTACCTACCATCTGGTAATAGAGTTTCATGTTCATATTATTCGGATAAGGTTTTCCCGAGCTGCGTGTGAATTTCTCAGGATTGTAAGCATACAAAAATCCATAAGGCACTTCACCATATATTTCCTGATGAACTGCATCACTTGACACGGCGCCCTGCTCACGTATTTTCATGAGTTTATCCCATACTTCCGGATAATTTGTTTTTATCTCGTGGTTGCTGTTATCATCGTTTTCCTGCCACATTATGTAGCTGTGAAATGTGTTTGAAAGGATAAGGTGCTTTACTCTTTCAGGATATTTTATGGCATAGCCTTGCGCCACAAGTCCGCCATAGGAATGACCAAGAATACTGATTGAAGGGAATCCCATTGCTTTCCGTAATCCTTCCAAATCCTCAATATCGCGCTCAAGCGAATATTCTTTTATATTGGTTGCAGTGTCTGATTTCCCCCTGCCAAAACCATCGAAAAAGACCAATGTATTTGCAGTAGACAGTGAATCAAATTGCCGCATGTAGTAGTGTGAATTTCCGGGGCCACCAGGGATCAGGAAGAGGGGATCACCTTTTCCGAAACTTACTGTCCATATTTTTGCACCATTCACGGTATAGTATTTCCCGTCGGTATGGCTGTCGGGAAAAGTTTGTGCTATAAGGGATGAAGTATAAAAAAGGATGAAGATAATAAATGTTGATTTTTTCATAATCGATGCGTTAGGATTAGCCTGAGAATATGAGTCAAAATTAGATAATTTGAACATAGTGAAGCGATCTCAAGAATGAAGTGAGTATAATTGAAACGATAAGTACGTATTATTACTAACCACAATAGGCACATAGGTCACAATAGAAAAACACATAGCTAAAATCATAGGTTGTCTTGTTGTGCCTGTTGTTGAAATAATTTCCTGACCAACGGCTTCTTCAGATATTAATTCATCAGTTTTCTTTCTTTCATCCAGTCTTGCAGCCGGTCTGGCCATGTTTCCACCGGTCCCAACCCTTTTTTCTTAAGAGCATAACCATGCCCGCCTTTTTCATAAATGTGCATTTCGACAGGTACATTGTTTTTTCTGCAAGCCTGGAAGTATAAGATGCTGTTTTCAGGTTCCACGAAATCGTCAGAAGTACTGATCAGGAATGTAGGCGGGGTTTCCTTTGAAACGTGCTTTTCGTTTGAAAAAAACTCAATTTTGTCAGCCGGAGGATTCTTGCCAATCAGATTATCTCTTGAACCTGAATGCACTATTGAATCATTAAAAGTAATTACCGGATAAATCAAAATTGAAAAGTCAGGTCTTACACTTATTGCAGGGTCTGTTATTTCGCCAATTTGCTTTTCAAAATGTGTTGAGGCTGTTGCTGCAAGGTGTCCTCCGGCAGAAAAACCCATTATCCCGATTTTATCTGGTGAGACACCATATTTCTCCGCATTTTTACGCACAATTCTGATTGCCTGTTGTGCATCCTGCAAAGGCCTGATCTCTTTATCAGAGAACAGATTTTCCTGCGGCAGCCGGTATTTTAGTACAAAGGCTGTTACACCACGTTCATTAAACCACTTTGCAATTTCATATCCTTCATGATCAATTGCCAGAATGCTGTATCCTCCGCCAGGGCATATAACAACAGCAGCATCAGAAGTTTTGCTGCGGGGCTGAAATACATACAAAGCCGGTTGCATAACATTTTTTACCCGTGTAATTCCATCTGTGGTTTTTGATTCTTCGTCAATCTGAATGCCTTTTGAACCGGGCACGCCATCAGCATAAAGCACAATGGTTTCATTCTGGCCAAAAACAGTTGACAAAATGGCTATAAAGGATAAAGTTAAAATAAGCTTTTTCATCCGGATAATATGGTGTTAACAGCGAAGGAATAATGGATTGCAAAAGCGAAATTAGCTATTTCACCGTTTCAGCAAAGTTAACCAATTAGCTTAATTGGCAAAGAAAAGCGAAACTCAGGTATGAATTACAATACAACTAAATGTATTGATCAGCAAGTATTTCCCACCTGTTTAGAAAAGCAAATACTGTTAATTGTCCACCTTCTTTTTTGCCCCGGAGATTTTCTCAATCCTGTTTTTGGCATAGTCACCGTATGAGTAGGCGAAATCACCGTTCTCATTTTGTGCAACACCTGCAACGGGTGTTGGCATGATAGCCCCTGATTCCTTAAGCAATTCGGCGATTTTCAGGTATTCCCTGTAATACGGCAAGGCTTCATTTGGCTTATGAAGGTAAAAGTCGAACTGGTAGGCAATTTTGAACCTGAGGGTGTTATTCCGGGGATTCGCTTCCAGAGCTTTTTGAAATAAAACGATAGCCGTATCAGGATGCGAATAGCTGGTATAAGCATTGGCGATCTCAGTGTACAGGGTTGAAAGGAAGGGGGCAGAAGGCATAAGTAAACGCAGCGTCCTGTTTAGATAAACCAGGCTTGTGTCGATACCAAACGAGCGGGATTCACATACTCCATAATAGAAACATACTTCGGCATCGGTGGTATCTTTGCTAAAAGCTGCCCTGAAAAAAGGTGCTGCTGTATCATATTTTTCCTGGCGGTAGTAGGACAGGCCCAGGAACTTATAAGTGAATTTCGACGCGTCGCCCAACGCCTGGCATTTGCGGAATTGCTTTACAGATGCACGGAAATCAGAGATAAAATAGCTGCAGTACGCGTTTTGTTTGAGGATCGGGATGTTAGTTGAGTCCTGTTTAATGTAATTTCCTGTGAGGGTAAGGGCTTTGTCTGTTTTTTTCTGGCGGATGTACAGGTTGGCGAGTTTGCCGGTCACAATTGGGTCGAAGGGATTGATTCCCAATGCCCGTTTGTAAAATAGTTCCGCCGAATCGGAACGCTTCAGTTCATCAAAGGACAGTGCCAGTTGTTTTACTACATAATAATACGCAGAATCAGCTTTAAAAAGTGGCAAGAGTACTTGTATAGCTTGCCTGTACTCGTTTTCCGAAAAGAACAGATTAGCAAGTTGCAGGCTGAAATACCGGTTGTCGGGAACCAACTGTGTAATTTTAAAGCTGGTGGCAATGGCATTTCCGTCATCACCAGCTTGTTTATAAACATTAACCAGTTCATTGAGCACTTTGATATTTGTGCTGTCTGATTTTTGTGCTTTAAGCAGGGCTGCGATAGCCTCTTTAAATTGGAAACAGGCTGCCAAAGCTCTTCCTTTAAGCACGTACAGATTGACATTGGTACTGTCCTGAGCGAGATAACGGTCAGCAAGAGCAATCGCCTGGCTGTACTGGCAGGATTCCATAAAGGAACTCAGTTTTTTTTCCGGTTCCTTGTCCTGCGCATTGATTATGTCCGGGATAAATAGAATCAATGAAACGATTATTACCAGAAGTCTGTTCATAGGATTAACTCACTTTTGATATAGTGGAACGCATTACTTATCCGCATATTTTCTGATATTTTTATTGAATGCCTGAATATCTTCCTTATGCATTATTTGTCCATGTCCTCCGATAATCAGATCAATATTTGTCCAGCGGTTCTCAATCCATTTCACAACTTTTAACCATCTTTCAGTATCTCTTTTTTCGCTATCAGCCATGCTCAACCTTCCGTAGCGGGAGAATAGGTCCCCGGTCATCAGGATTTTCAATTCCGGAATATGAATAATAATATCACTCCCCGAATGCGCTCTCCCGAAAAAATATAAATTCAGTTTTGCATCACCCATCTCAATAGTGAGGCTATCATTGAAGGTTAAAGTTGGTGGTGTAATGCAGAAACCGTTAGCTAAATCATTATAAGCACTCTCATAACGTATTTTCTGGCACATTAATTCTTTATAGTCTCTTGAGTAAGTATTTAGCGTATCAAGGTTTTGAGTATATTGATTGATGGTTTTTATCCAATCTGACTTTACCTTTTCACGATCTTTCCAATATTCTGACATTTCTATCGCGCAATTTTCGTGACCGATAATTATAGCATCAGAAAACATTTGGTTGCCACCTGTATGATCAGGATGCGAATGTGTATTTATGAGGTAAGCGAAATCATTTCTTTTAAATTCCTTCTCAATTATACTGCGATAATTTGAAGTTAACGAATTTGAAATTCCGGCATCAATTACAACAATACCTTTGCGCGTGGCTATGGCCGTTATTACATCAGATCCCAGTTTTACTATGATTACATTCTCTTTGAGCTTTACTACTTCAATGTAGTTGCCGGTTTTTTTACAAAAAGCGTTGGTTTGGGCTCTCAGGTTATTCCATGCCGGTAATGAGAACATGCCTGCCATGAACAAAACTATCAGACAAATAGGAATGAATTTCGACTTCATTATAGTCTTCCCAGTTCTTTAATGTACGTTTAGCATTCAATTGTATTGCAAATATACAACTATAATATTAGTTAATCAACTAATATTATAGTTGTAGAATAAATAATTTATAATAGAGGTTTGGATTTCAACCCATTGTATGTGTTAAAACCTTTCAGATTAAGTAACCGCCAGCAATACTCCCGCATGCTATCCTATTGGTTACGCTAAATTGATTATAGGTTTTAGAGTTGGCAGGTGTGATACGTTTCGGTAATGACCAGGAATGTAGAATTGAATTCCATGGTTTACGGAATGTAACATCTTAAAGATTCTGGATATCTTTTCTTATCCGGCAATTACAGAAAATGAAATTATTGATAGTATCAATAAAACTGAGAATACTGCCAGGCCTATTAGAATTTTGTCCGTTTTCATACTGTTTTGTTTAAATTGTGAATGAAATCTCTTAGTACAAAGCAGGTGTTCAGTCTTTGTTCTAAGAACAATAAAATAACTTTTTGAGAGTGTTATTTCGCGTACAATTTATCAAATATGATCTGGTTTTATAAAGGTTAAGTGATTTTAGCAAGAACGTAATGAGGCATTTATCCTGTTCAATATAATCAAATATATTTCATTCCTGAATTAACAGGGCAAGGCAATTACACTGAAGTTTTGTGATATGTGTTAATAACTCTTTTACAAGCTCAATATTGTATGCCACTTCAAAATTGTTTAGTTGCCTTGCCCTGTTTGTAATTTCTGCATTTTAATCTTCGGTGCTATATTCTGAACTTAAAAATATATTTCACCTGATTTTAAAATAGTCTGTTCTCTATTTTACAACAACCATTTTTTTTGTAGCAACCACTTCGTTACCAACCGATAATTTGTAATAATAAATACCTTCCGGCAAATTGCCGGCATCAAATGTCGTATTGTGTTCCCCTTTTAATTGAAACCTGTTGATCAGATTTTTTACTTTTCGGCCCTGCAAGTCAAACACGCCGATCGCAACCATGCCGTCAGCTTTCAGATTATAATGAATTATTGTTTCCTTGCTGAAAGGGTTTGGTTCATTTTGGCTAAGTTCTGCATGTAACATACCTTTATGTTCGTCAATACCAACAATTGTGTTATACGGAGCTTTATACAGAACGCCACCTGCATTTGCATCGCGGCCCTGATTTGCCCCTGCAACAAAAACAAAGTCTGCATTAACTGCAGCTTCTGTTATTTCTCCGCCTGCATATCCATCCAGAGCGATAGTTTGCCAGTTTTGAAGATCCATTGAATATAAATTACTTTCACCAAAAATGAAAAACACCGGGTTTGACACCCCCGTGGTCACAAGCATTTTATTAATTTTCAGATCAGGAATTAATGTAGTCCATGTATCACCAAAATCCTGGGAATAGTACATACCTGCATGTGTGGCAATAAGAGCGATAGCGCCTAGTGCATAAGCTTCAGTAACAACCAGTGCATCACCGGTAAGCCCATTATTCTTCTGCGTCCAGGTTGCACAATCATCATAGGAGAAATACACGCCTCCATTGGTTGCCAGTATAGCATAGGAAACATTTGCAGGGTCGTGATACCCATTCAGACTGTTGATAAAAAGACCATTACCGGTGATGCCTGAATTTCCATCGCTCCAGGGCCCACTTGGGTTTGCAGAAGTAAAAATTCCTCCGCCATTGGTACCAATGATATAAAAGTTACCACCGGCTTGTTTGCTCCCAAGGCCATAAAAAGTGACATCAGTACTTGAAAGACCGGTAGAAGTACAATCCATGTAGTTTGCAAGATCCACTGTTAAAAACGCCCCGTTTTGTGTGCCGACAAGCAGAATAGGTGTGGTTCCAGCAAGGCAGTTAATGATTTTATTTCCAATATTTCCGCTGATGTCAGTAAAATTGGATCCATTATCCAATGTTCTGAACAGGCCGTCGCCGGCTGTGCCAACAACGAGGCTTGTATTATCCGCAAACAAACAACTAATTGGCGAATTGCTGTTGCCTATCTGTACCTCTGTCCATTGGGCAGAAGCCAGCATAGCGATAAATAGCAAGCTTGAAAGAAGTGTCAGTTTTTTCATAGGAGTGTGTTTTTAAATTAGTTAGATTAATATTTATACCATAAACAAAAATACGTAATATTTAGCATATGACATATGTCGGTTATTAGCCAGCTGAATTTATATTTTGAATTATATAAGTATTGTGGCCTCTATTTCAAAAAAAACTCCGACACAGTATTCGCGCAACAGGGACTATGCCTAGGCTCTTTTTGGTATGTGAATTTATTTCATATATTTGATTCTATTTTGTGTGATTGTTCCATTTGGAGACGAGTTTACATTCAATTGCAGCCGAAAATTGCAACGAACAAATAAATGTGTATCATCCTTCAAATCAATTTATCATGAAAAACAAAACCAGAATTTTCATTTACACGTTAATGCTAATGTTAGTTTTATTAATGCTTGCAAGCAGTTGCAAGAAAGACGACACAACACCATCCTTATCAAAAACAGACCCAGTAATAACCTGGGCAAATCCTGCTGACATCGGTTATGGAACATTGTTAAGCGCCACCCAATTAAATGCTACTGCCAATGTGCCTGGGAGCTTTATTTACACACCTGCATCAGGAACAATACTTAATGTAGGTACAAACCAGGATTTAAAAGTGGTCTTTACTCCCACGGATGCCGCAGCCTACAATTCCATAAGTAAAACGGTGAAGATTAATGTAAATGTTTCATCCTGGAATGTCATTATTTTTAATCCCAACTTAAGCTATGGAACAGTAACTGATATTGATGGAAATGTATATAAAACTATTACCATTGGCCTGCAAACATGGATGGCCGAAAACCTGCGCACTACCAAATACTGCGATGGCTCTGCAATACCCGAAGTAACAGACGGCATGATATGGGGCAATTTGACCACCGGTGCATACTGCAATTACAATAACACAAGCAACAGCGATGCGATTGCTACTTACGGCAGGTTGTACAATTGGTACGCATTAAACGATAGCCGCAAGTTAGCTCCTTCCGGCTGGCATGTAGCCACCGTTGTTGAATGGAATACTTTAACTGATAATTTAGGGGGTTATGAGATAGCCGGTGGCAAATTGAAAGAAACAGGAACAACGCATTGGTATAGCCCAAATGAAGCCGCTACGAATGTGAGCGGTTTTACTGCCCTTCCAGGTGGCTATCGTTACTACGATGGTACATTCCACTACATTGGCAACTACGGCTTCTGGTGGAGTTCTTCTGAGCACTATACGAGTATCGCCTGGTACCGGCACCTGGACTACAATGACGGTGATTTTGGTTACAACATCATCAGTGAGGTGGCTGGTTTTTCTGTTCGCTGCGTTAAGGATATTTAGGCTATTTTTACCCTAAGTACTGAGTTTGTCGAAGTGCCGAAATGTGAATTATAAACAGACTAATAACAAGCTATTATTGAACAATAAAACTCCTTGTAATCACTTTTTCATCAGTACGGAGTTTGCACAAATACAATCCTTTTTCCGATTTTGGTATTTCTTTCTCAGGAATACCAATAGTTTCAGTATTTGAACCTGCCCCAACCTGCTTACCGGGGATTGAAATGAGCAGCGTGCCCATTAAATCATAAATATCAATCTTAAGGGTTGTTGCCTTGTTTGCGGTAAAAGCAACAGTCAACCTGTCAGTAGTTGGATTGGGATAAATGCTGAACTGCAAATCCTGGTTTTCGGGTAGGGAATTACTGATGCCGGTATGCGTTGGTGGAAATGCAATATCCGCGATAAGGCCTTCAATAACGGTGAGTCCGTAAGGTATTTCGTCGGGCAGGAGATACCAACCGTTGTAAGCCCCGCCCCAGCCAAAATTGAGGTGAAAGTAATCATCAGTGTTGTATCCGTCCACCACAACGTTGTGGCCCGTAGTCCATCCCGGATCAACAATAGCGAGATGGGCAGGCCTCGCGTCCTTCATGTTCAGCGATAGGGCATCGTAAAGCGTGAGATTCGTGTTTTCAAGAAAAGTAATCTCCGAAAACCCGAAGCGCAGATAAGAGTCAACTGCCTGGCTAACCCCAAATGTGCCTGAACCCTGGGAGGAATAAACCTGGTGGGCGGCTACCCCACAGGCAAAAGTAAGTGCTGCCTTGCCCGGGTTTTTTAGTACGCCGTTACCGGCATAACATGAATTAACAGTATCGAGATGGGCATTTAATTCAGGAAAGGAGGGAAAATCCCTTGCTGCATAATCATTGTCGATCCAGTAATTTCTTCCTGCATACTGGTGATAATAGTCATCCTCATCAGTAAACTGAGTGCCATTGGTGGTTTTGTAATAATTCAGGATTTGCGCCATGGCAGTTGCCGGGCAACCTGCAAAACTTCTTTGGTTTGTTATTGGATCCATAGGGCACATATCATCGTAAATTCCATCCTGCGTCCAGTTGGTTTCTATCCAGCCGCCGGTAGCCGTGGAGCCTTCGGGTGGCCATTGCTGCAAAGGTTTTTTATAGGAATTACTTGCCAGCAAAGCTTCCCAATCATTCCTCCGATCTTCAATTATATTCGGAGGCAGGTTGTGAATATTATGTAAGCGCAAAGTCAGATCTGCTTTGAGCATACGGATAAGTGTATTGGCTTCATTATCCAGAACACCTGCGCCATTTGTAAAGGAATAGGCAATCACTGGTGGTAAATCGTTATCAGCGCTTACAGCCATATAGCCGGCGGGATTCAGTTCAAAAATATAAAACAAAGAATTTCCGCCAGAATCGAGAAACCGGTTTTCATGATCAGTAATACTGAACCATTCAGATTTCTGAAGGGAGATTAATTTATTGGATGCCGCCGTTTTAGCTTGTTGGTAATCCACCAGGCGCGCTATGGCTGAAAATCCGGAAAAGGCGGATAAGTAGCTTACTGTAAGCAGGAAGTAAAGCCTCTGTTTCATGATTTTGTTATTTTGATGCAATTGTCTGACAAATATAGCCTGAATAATTCATCTCGCAAAGACGCAAAGACGCAAAGTTTTGAATTGGAACAGTTTAATATAAGGGATGCATTCTGTAAATACTTTTTAATTTATCAAATATTTTCAATCAATTACTTGTACTTAGCGGCTTTGCGGCTTTGCGGCTTTGCGAGAAATTTTTATGGAGAATATAGGATAGAAATTACTCTTTACATGTTTATAACTAACATGTTATCCGGGGAGTGGGATAGGTTCGTGATTTATTAAAAAGAGAAATTCCAAATCTCAAATTTCAAATTTCAAGGGAGGAAATAAAATAAAATAAAAACGCCAAAACCCTTAACTTTACCGGATTAAACCAAAAAACAAATGAGAATAGAATACGATATAAAGTTAGGATTTAAAGATGTGATGTTCAGGCCCAAGCGCTCTACTTTGAGCAGCAGGTCGCAGGTAAAACTGGAGCGCACATTCAGGTTGAAGCATACCGATGCCGAATGGGCAGGAATACCTGTGATGGCAGCCAATATGGATACTGTAGGCACTTTTGAGATGGCTCTGGCACTCTATGAAAGGAAGTTATTCACGGCTGTTCATAAACACTATACTGTGGATGAATGGAATAAATTTATGACAAAGGCACCCAGAGGAATTGAAAATCATATTGCCCTCAGTACCGGCACAGGGTTGTATGATTTTGATACAATAACCAAAATTTTAAATGCCAATCCTCAGCTTCGGTTTATCTGCATTGACGTTGCCAATGGTTATTCCGAGCATTTTGTTGCGTTTGTGAAGCAAACACGTAAAAAATTTCATGATAAAGTGATCATCGCCGGCAATGTTGTAACAGGTGAAATGGTTGAAGAACTATTGCTGGCTGGTGCCGACATCATAAAAGTGGGAATAGGTCCCGGATCGGTTTGTACAACGCGTGTTAAAACCGGTGTCGGCTATCCGCAACTTTCTGCCATTATTGAATGCGCCGATGCTGCTCACGGACTCGGTGGCCAGATTATTAGCGATGGTGGATGCACCACGCCCGGAGATGTTGCAAAGGCTTTTGGTGCCGGTGCCGATTTTGTAATGTTAGGCGGCATGTTAGCCGGACACGACGAAAGCGGTGGCGAACTCATCGAAAAACAGGGCAAAAAGGTGAAGCAGTTTTACGGGATGAGTTCAACAACGGCAATGGATAAACATATGGGTGGAGTTGCCGAATACCGTGCCAGTGAAGGAAAAACAGTAGAAGTGCCTTACCGTGGCCCGGTAGAGAATACCCTGTCGGACATATTGGGTGGCATACGTAGCACCTGCACTTATGTGGGTGCATCCCAGCTGAAAGAGCTTAGCAAGAGGACTACTTTTATCCGTGTTTCTGAGCAGGAAAACCGAATTTATACGGAAGATAATGATTAATTCTAATCAGTTGCCGGATAAACTGCATTGGCGTCCCGGGTTAGTCTATAAAGATTTGGTATTCTGTCTGCCATATAATAATAGCAGGATGTTTTCTGGATTTTAGCGGTTTTGACTTTTCTCCGTTTATATACTGGAGAACCGCTATCTGAGCCGAACTGCGATATACTATACTTTGTTTAGGAAACCCTCGGGCAAACCGGGGGCGGTGTAGTTCCATTTCCTCCTGGTTCTCGAAATTACTTCACCTACAAATATTAATCTCATAGGCCTGATAGTAAAGAAGTAATGCCCGCCTTTTTTATGCGTTTTCCAATACCGGCCCCAAAAGATTGTATTCTGTTGCAAAGCAACTATTATTTCTTCATTTCCAGGTAAGCCAGCAGTATGAAGCTCGAGATGCTGAACACGCTTTCCACTGAGTTTATAACCTTTCTTATTTCCATGCCACATTTGTTCAATCACTCTGAGCATGACGGAAACGTCTTCGATTACAACATTCCATTCAGCCAGAAGTTTTAGCCCGGCTTCAGTAGGGGAACCATTTTCGTTGCAGAGGCTTTCATTCATATATAAAAGGATTCTGATTGTTTTATCAGTATTTCGGGAAATAGAAATGTGTTTAATAAATTAAACAGCCAGGAGTGTTAATAAAAATTGAATAACTATCAGGTAATCTATTCTTTAATTATCTTTTCGGAATAATTTGCCTGTTCTGAAGTTAATTTTATAAGATACATTCCTTTCGGGTAAGAAGATAAATCAATTGAATTTTCGGCACTGTTCAATTCATTGACAAAAATCCGATCCCCGAGTAAATTGTAAATTGATAATACTACAGAATTTGAGTTAAAGCTGCTGCAATTTATGAACAGATTGTCGGTTGCAGGATTAGGATATATCTTTATTTTCTCGTTAAAATTGATCTTATCTATGTCAGTAACATTGGTCAAACACCTCACAGATAATCCAAATTTTTTATCACGTACCGATTTACTAAGATTATAGGAATCATAAAAAACTGTTCTTCCCCAGGCAATTGTATTGTCAATTCCAGTAGAAGACCAGAAACGTCCATTACTTGTATTGCTGCTGAAACTGCTGTTTACATCACGATAACCACCTGGAAGTGCTGTGAAGCCGGATTCATTGGTGGCCCCGCTGTTAGGACTAATCCAGTGATCCAGGCCAGCTTCTTTCATTTTTCCTCCTGCTACTGATTCAGTTCCAAGGAAAGTACTTAATACAGTCCAATCAGAATCTGTTGGGATAAACCAGCCCGACGGGCATATATTACCAGCACTTGCAGCATACCAATTATACAATGCCCCATATGTATCTTTATAAGTACCCGGATCGTTATTATAAAAGCAGTATCCAGGTGTTGATAAGCCAGACCAGGTCGTATTATCCGTAACTAAAGTAATATTTGAGTTATCGTTAAACCGGGAGGTCTTTAAATTCTCTTTCATCCAGATTTGATTTCCAATAGTAACAGTATTATAGACATTGTTATCAATATCCTCTACTGTTTGAGCCTGGATTTTAAAACAAAAGACCAGACCGATTACAAAAAATAGTACGTTTTTCATAAGTTTTTGATTTTGAGTTAATTTTCGGTTTAGTTAAAATTATTTTTTTGTCTGATAACATTCAGATCAAATATTCAGGAAAAGGGTTATTCGTGCCGACATTCTACCAATAATCTGAAAAAGCATATGGTAGTTAATTTTCGAATTATTGAATGTTTTGTTTTATGCTGAATTCTTTTTTTGGAAATTATTTGCTGCTATTCATTTAATAAATTACCCGCTTATTAACAGTTCATCAGGCAATACATGAATCAGGTATTAGTAGCATCCAAGACAGGGGGAGTTCATTCAAGGCCGTCTTTTCAGAAGGAAAATAGCTCAATGGCATACGGCTTACATGTTCAAAGGTAATCATGTAATATTAAAAAGCAATAGATATGTGAATTATTTTATTAACAATCAGTAGTCAGCTTGCAGTTAATCGCATTCCGGAGCCATGCCTGAATGGCTTATCAGCGGAATATGAGCAGGAATCAGACTACATACCATTAGAACAAATGCGGTAAGCGAATATCTGCTACCATCAAAACTCCTTCTCACCTGAACTAAAAATCCTTATTCTTCATTATAATCAAGGTCTTTATGATAGGTTTCTTCCAGGAGGTATAGAGAGATGAGCGCGAGCCCGATGCAAACTGCCCCGACAATAATACCTGCAGTAAGTAAGTCAAATTTTGTCTTAAGGTAAAGAACAGCAAATGTTATAGGAACTGTAGCTCCCTTGACAAAATTGGGTACAGTGGTTGTAACTGTCGCCCTTAGGTTCGTCCCAAACTGTTCGGATGCTGTTGTGACAAATACGGCCCAATAGCCTACTGCAATTCCAAGCAAGACTAAGATAAAGTAAAATGCAACTACTGAAAAACCATACGAAGAGAAATAAAGTATTGTAAAAATCAGTAGCAATATAAAGGCAATAAATAAAGCTTTCTTCCTGGATCTAAGCCATTGGCTGAGCAGCCCGGTAACAAAACTGCCTATCGAAAGCCCGACATAATGCCACATCACTGCTGCGCCTCCATCAATGTTTCCTTTTATATGAAGGACTTTTCCAAACTCAGGCGACTGTATTACCAGTATTGCCACAACGTACCAGGTTGGAATCCCTATCATGATACAAAGAAAATATTTCAGTAAACGTGCGTGGTTTGTAAACAAACTCAGGAAATTTCCGCGTTTAACATGCATATATTCTTTCTTTGTTTTTTCAAACATGCCGGATTCGAAAACGGAAGCCCTCAGAAGCAAGAGCAATAGCCCCAATCCACCGCCAACGAAATAGGCTACGCGCCAGTTAAATAAATCAGCAACAAGGAAACCCAGTACAGCTCCCACAATTCCGACTCCCGAAACAAGGGTGGTTCCGTAACCTCTGGTTTCCTTGCTCATCACTTCGGCAACAAGCGTTATTCCGATGCCTAATTCACCGGCTAATCCAAGACCTGCAATGAAACGAAGTGCTGCATATTGCTCAAGAGTAGTGACAAACCCATTTGCAATATTGGCAACAGAATACAGAGCTATAGTAAAGAACAATACAGGAAGCCGTCCTTTTTTATCTCCCATCACCCCCCACAAAATGCCCCCGAGAAGCATTCCGATCATTTGCATATTCAGCAGGTAGATTCCTTTTTCGAGCAATTGATCAACAGGTACGCCAATCCCTTTCAAACTCGGCACTCTCACTATTCCAAAAAGTATAAGATCATAGATGTCAACAAAATATCCCAATGCAGCAACAATAACTACTATGTTGAAAGGATTCTTTACAGCAATATCTCTTGTATTCATAATTTTTATTCTTTCTTTGGGTATAATTCCCCGCAGCCTAACTGCCTTCAGGCAGGCTTGTTGCGTTTATTATTTTATTTTTTAAGAGAATGCAGAATACAGAAGTCAGAATTTAAAAATTCCGGATTCTGGCTTCGGGGTTCTTATACTCTGCTGCTCTGCGGCAGAGTAATTCATTTTTAAAAAAATAACTACTCCTGTTTTGCTTTAAAGAGAACGGACGTAATTAATTCAATTAAAAAGCCATAAATCACGCCCATTACAAGGGAAGAAATAAAGATCATGTTGTGGTTAAATTCAGGGTTTTCAGGCGCCAGCATGGCTCCAAAAGCCATGGGCAGGCTAAAGATAAAACCCATTAGGATACCATGCAAAGCCCAGTGTTTACAAGAAAAACGGTTTATTCCTATGGCCACGCCGATAAGCGTGCGGCTGAGAATTATGTTAAGTGCCAGGTAAATTGATACTTCGTTCGACCCGCTTGAGGCAAAACCGAAGCAAACAAAACCGAATACTACTCCCAATAAAGTGCTGATAACTAATCTTTTTGTTTTCATAAGACCTTCTTGTTTAAGTTTGTTATAATACAATGTAATGCTGATTTGTATAAACCTAATTTTCGCATAACGAACTGATAAGAACAAAATGCGTATCCAAATAAGGCGAGCATATCCACACCCACTCCCTTCCGGAAGTACTTTGCAGCAGACGAGCGGTTAACAGTATGCTAATTTAGGGAGGTTATATTAAAAAAACAATGGATAGTAGGAAATAATTTATTAACAGTCAGTTTGTTCTAAATTCTACGCTATTGCCTTCGACTCCGTTCAGGCTGACAATACGCAGAGAGAGGCGTTCAGGGTGCCAATCCGCAGAGAGAGTCGCTAAGAGTAACATTGCTAGAATAAGCGAACAGAGGTCAGCAGTCAGCTGATGTTTTGCATTCTGCATTTTGCACTCTTCATTCAAACTCTAAGTACTCCAGGAACTTTAGCGCACTCCTGACTTCTTCCTACTCGTCCCCTTGAGCAATCTGTATTGACGACAGTTCAATATCTCCTCCTTCGGCAGTGATCCCGATCCAGTTATTATCCTCCCGGTACCATTTATCCTGTACGCTGATTCGGATGATGAATTCTTTATTTACGTCGCTGGTGATACTCCGCATAACGATGCCACCGTTCTTGGCGTTATCCTTTCCATAGTTAAGATATACTTTAGGCTTGGAGGCTCCGGGGTTGCGGGCTTTTATCACAACGTAATTGTTTTTACGTACACGGGCATCAACAGATTTAAATTGATAACGCTTCTCAGTGTTGTTACGAACCAGGAATGTCTCGTTGGTGATGTTAACGATGGAATGGTCTGCCATGTATTTGCGTATTTTGGCAATCATTTCTTCGGGGTAGGTTTCATCGGGCTTGGCATTGCGGGCATTCTCATAAAAGTCAATCGCCTGGTCGAATATGCGGGTCGCATAGGCTTTGTCGGCATTCATAATTATAGCATCGTATGCATCTTTCATCTCCTTGTTGCGGGCCTGCAGCACGTTGGTGATCTCGGTAAGTTTGTCCTTTGGATAAGTTTCGCCGGGTTTCATTGATGAAGCCTGCTGATAGGCTGAACGAGCATCGGCATAGTTCTTTCCGGCATATTCTGCATCGGCCTGGCTTATCAGCCGGGCATATCGCTGGTCAGTTGCTTCCTTATCGGCTGCAAAAATGGCGTTAATAGCAATAATCTTTTCCTGCGGATAACTTTCGCCGGGTTTAAGGCCTTGTGCATTTTGGTAACTGGTAAGCGCCAGAGAATAGTCCTTGTCAGCCAACGCTTTATCTCCAGCAGTAATTGCTTTGTTGTATCTGCTATCAAGGGCTTTTTGCTCATCCATTATTTTGTTGATTGCCGTTATGCGTTCCTGTGGATATGCGGTGGCGCCTTTACCATCGAGCTTTTTTTGTTCTCCATTTGCAGCATTGGCGAAGATATATGTGCCAGGCGTTAATTTAATACCCAGCGCAAGCTGGTAGCTTATAATAGCTGCACCATAATTCTTCTCACCAAATGCTTTGTCGCCATTAGCAATGGCCTTGTTGTACTGGTCCTCAATAGCCTTTTGCTGGGTCAGCACTTCTTTGATCGCGGTAATCTTTTCCTGTGGATACTTCTCGCCGGGCTTCAGCACCAATGCTGATTCGTAACCGGTCAGCGCAGTGGAGTAATCGCTTTCAGCCAATGCTTTATCGGCGGCGGTGATCGCTTTGTCGTAATCTGCCTGTTTGGATTTTTGGTCGGCAAAATACACGTTGATGTCAGCAATTTTATCCTGTGGATATTTCTCGGAAGGTTTAATAACAAGTGCGGCTTTGTAACCCGCCATTGCCTGTGTATATTCCTTATCGGTGAAGGATTTATCGGCGGCAGCCAAAGCCTTATCATAGCTTTCGTCAATAGCTTTCAGTTTGCCGAGGATTCCGTTAACTTCTGTAACCTTTTGTTGCGGATATGTTTCGTCAGGTTTTAACGTAAGTGCTGACTGGTAAGTGCTTAAGGCATTGGAGTAATTCTTTTCCTTAAAAGCCTTATCAGCGGAAGCAATAGCCTTGTCGTAGTTGGCATTCAGCGTTTTTTGCTGTTCAAAGATACCGTTGATCTCATCAATCTTTTGCTGCGGGAGTTTTTCGTCAGGTTTGATGGTCAATGCCTGCTGGTAGGAAGTGAGCGCAGCCTGGTAACTCTTTTCGCTGAAAGCTTTGTCAGCTGAAGCAACTTCCTTTTCATAGCCGTCCTGTATGGCTTTCAGCTGCGCGATTATCGTATTGATTTCTGTAATCCTATCCTGTGGGTATTTTTCGCCGGACTTTATGCCGAGAGCCGCCTGATATCCGTTGATTGCCTGTGGATAATCCTTATCAGTGAAGGATTTCTCGGCTGCCGCAATTGCTTTGTCAAAGCTTTCCTGCAGAGCTTTTTGTTGACCCAGAATTCCATTTATCGCGGTGATTTTATCCTGCGGATATTTTTCGTCAGATTTCAGGCTGAGTGCCGATTGAAATCCAGTGAGGGCATCGGTATAGTTCTTCTTTTCAAAATATATGTCAGCAGAAGCTATCGCTTTATCGTAGCTTTCCTGAAGTGCTTTCTGCCGGGCGATTATACCATTTATTTCGGTGATCTTTTCCTGTGGATAAGTTTCACCCGGTTTGATGGAAAGAGCAGATTGATAGCCGGTAATTGCTTCGGGGTATTTTCTTTCAGCAAGTTCTTTATCAGCGGATGCTATCGCCTTGTCGTAACTTTCCTGCATTGCTTTCTGCTGTCCGAGGATGGTGTTAATTTCCGCGATCTTTGACTTTGGATAGGTTTCATCAGGTTTCAATCCACTTGCTGACTGGTAGCTGGTGAGTGCAGCTGAATATTTTTTTTCAGAAAAACTTTTATCAGCATCAGCGACGGCTTTGTTGTAGTTCTCCTGGAGTTCCTTTTGCTGATTAAGGATTGTAGTGATTTCTGATATCTTTTGCTGCGGATATGTTTCTCCGGTTTTAATCGTAAGTGCTGATTTGTAACCAGCCATTGCTTCATCGTATTTCTTTTCAGAAAAGTCTTTATTGGCAGAGTTTATTACTTTATCGTAATTATCCTGTGTTGCCTTTTCAGCAGCAAGAATACCATCAATTTCGGTGATTTTTCCCTGTGGATAGCTCTCTCCAGGGATCAGTGAAAGTGCCAACCGATAAGCATCAAGGGCTGCGCCGTATTTCTTAGCGCCAAGCGCCTGATCTGCATTTGCTATGGCTTTATTGTATTTATCCTTCACATCTTTTTGCTGGCCGAGTATAGCATTGATCTCCGTAATCTTACCCTGCGGATATTTTTCGTCTGGTTTCAGTCCAATTGCTGACTGATAACCGGTGAGTGCCTGGGAATAGTTCTTATCACCAAAATCTTTGTCGGCAGCAGCGATGTTCTTTTCATAGCTTTCCTGCAGCGTTTTTTGCTGAGCCATGATTCCGCTTATCTCCGTGATCTTTTCCTGGGGATATTTTTCCTCTGACTTTATCATGAGCGCCGATTGGTATCCTGTGATTGCATCGGCGTATTTCTTAGCTGCAAAGTCCCTGTCTGCTAATGCTATTTCTTTATCATAGCTTTCCTGCAATGCTTTCTGCTGTCCTAAAATGCTGTTGATTTCAGTGATTTTTATTTTGGGGTAAGTTTCAGAAGGTTTTAATCCACTTGCTGACTGGTAATCCATGAGTGCAAGTGAATAACTCTTTTCACCATATGCTTTATCGGCTCCGGCAATGGCTTTGTCATAATTCTCCTGTAAACTTCTTTGCTGATCCAGAATTGCATTGATTTCTGTGATCTTTTGCTGAGGATATAATTCGCCAGATTTGATAGTCAATGCTGACTTGTATCCGGTTATTGCTTCGGTGTATTTCTTTGCAGCAAAATCTTTATCTGCGGCAGCGATAGCTTTGTTGTAATTGTCTTCAACTGCTTTTTGAGTAGCAAGAATGCCATTTATTTCGGTTACTTTTCCCTGTGGATATGTTTTACCGGGAATGAGTGTAAGCGCTGACTGATAGCCGTTAAGGGCTTCGGTGTATTTCTTATCTTCAAAGGCCTTATCAGATGAAGCAATTGCTTTATCGTAATTCTCCTGTTTCGATTTTTGCTGGCCAAGGAGTGTGTTGATCTCAGTGATCTTTATTTGCGGGTATTTTTCGACTGGCATCAGTTCGAGTGCCGACTTATATCCTGCCAAAGCTTCTGTGTATTTCTTTTCCCCAAAGTCCATATTTGCAGAAGCGATAGCTTTGTCGTAGCTTACCTGTAACGTTTTTAGCTGATCAAGTATGCCATTGATTTCGGTGACCTTTTCCTGTGGATATGTCTCGGAAGGCTTGATTCCAAGAGCCGACCGGAAACTAGTTAGTGCAAGCGTATAGTTTTTCTCTGCAAAGGCTTTATCAGCAGCTGCAATTGCTTTGGTGTAGCTTTCCTCCATCGCTTTCTGCTGACCGAGGATGCCGTTTATTTCAGTGATTTTTGTCTGCGGATATTTTTCGGTAGCTTTAAATCCTTGTGCTGCTTTGTAACCTGCCAATGCATCGGTATAATTCTTTTCGCCAAAGGCTTTATCGGCTTCAGTTACAGCTTTATCATAATTCTCCTGCACAGAGCGCTGATTGTCGAGGATGCCATTGATTTCGGTAATCTTATCCTGTGGATATTTTTCGACTGGTTTCAATGTTATTGCCAACTGATAACCGGTGATGGCTTCAGGATACTTTTTGGCAGAAAAATCTTTATCGGCAGCAATGATAGCTTTATTATAATTATCCTGCAACTCCTTTTCTTTAAGAAGGATAGCCTCAATTTTCGCAATGCGCAACTTTGGGTAATCCTCGTTTGGCTGAAGCGAAAGAGCATTTTTGTAATCGCCCAAAGCTTTATTATATTGAGTAGCATCAAAGGCCTGGTCTCCATTTGCAATAGCTATGCGGTAAGCATCCTTGCGGCTGTTACGTTCGCTTACGATCTTGCTGATCTCTGCGATTTTTGTTTTCGGATATATTTCATCGGGCATTATGCCGGAAGCAGACTGGTAGCCTATAAGTGCGGCATCAATGTCAGCAGTTTTATAAAGGTTGTCGGCATTTGTAATTGCAGCATCGTAGCGCTGGCGGGTGGTGCGAACAGTTGTTTCACCCATGTCGGCTTTTTCGAGCATGCTTTTAGGATAGCGCTCGCCGGGCCTCATTTTAAGAGCTTGTTCGTAGCGGATACGTGCATTCTCGAAATCGCGGGCAATATATAATTTGTCGGCTTCAGTGATAAGGGCTGTGTAAGCATCATTACCGGCTTTTTCGGCTGCAGCCATCTGATCAATAGCAGCTATTTTCCCCGAAGGATAAGTTTCCCTGGGCAATATGCCGATAGCTTTAACATATTCTACGCGGGCTTCAGGATATTTTTTAGCATCATATAGTTTGTCGGCTCCGGAAACGACTTTTGTATATTGATCTCTTTTGGCTTCAAGTTCAGCTTTAAGACGTGTAGCTTCAGTAATCTGGTTTTTGGGATACTTTTCGAAAGGCTTTATTGTAAGTGATTGTTTATAGTAATTGATGGCCTCGTCATAGCTTGCTTTGCCGAAAGAGTTATCAGCACTGGTAATTGCACTTTTATAGAGGGCTTCATCTTCGGGATCGGTGTAGAGTTTCGAAATTTCCAAAATCTTATCTTTTGGAAATTGGGCCTCCGGATCGAGCCGCATGGCGTTCATATATTCCGTTTTGGCACTCTTATAGTTCTTAGCATTAAAGTACTTTGCTCCGTTGGTGATGGCAGCATCAAAGAGTTGATTGTTCAGTTTGGTATCCGATAATATTTTTCCAATTTCAGCAATCTTCTCCTGGGGATACTTTTGGGTAGGGGCAAGGCTCTGAGCTTTTTCATATTCCTTAATTGCAGCAAGATAGTCGGCAGATAGCAAAAGTTTATCTGCGTTTTTAATTGCCTGATTGTATGCTTCACCTGGTTTGTCATTTGCAGGTTTCTGAGCGTAGCCTGATAATAATAATGCAAAGAGGAGTAGAATCAGGGCAGGTTTTATAAAAACTTTTAAGCTGTGTTTTAACGGGGGGAGCGAGAAGGACATAATTTTTTCAAGAGTCTTAGTTAATGGAATTCTATAACAGCATTGATTTATCAATGTTTATTAAAGGATAACGGACGATGTTGTGTTTTATTTGAAAAGAGAGTTGGCCTGTTTGTTATTGAATTATTATTCCGTCGCGCATAATAAGCCGGCGATCGGCCATAGTTGCAAGTTCTTCGTTGTGCGTTGCTATTACAAATGTCTGGTTGAATTTATCGCGCAGATCGAAGAAAAGCTGATGAAGTTCTTTCGCGTTTGCCGAATCGAGATTGCCCGAAGGTTCGTCAGCCAGCACAACAAGTGGATAATTCATCAATGCCCTTGCAACAGCCAGCCTTTGTTGTTCGCCACCAGAAAGCTGCGATGGCTTATGCTCAAGCCGATGCCCCATTTGCAGGAAATTCAGGAGTTCACGTGCCCGGGCTTCGGCTTCTTTACGGGACTTCTTAGCAATATACGCAGGGATACAAACATTCTCGAGAGCCGTAAATTCAGGAAGAAGGTGATGAAACTGAAAAACAAAACCTATCTTCCGGTTGCGAAAATCGGATAAAGCGCGGTCGTTCAGCGCAAGTGTATCGGTCATGTCAATATGCATAGTACCAGAGGAAGGCTTATCCAATGTTCCAAGGATATGCAGCAATGTTGATTTGCCAGCCCCCGAAGCACCAACGAGGGAAATGATTTCACCTTCGCTAATCTGAAGATCAATTCCTTTGAGTACTTCAAGGTTGCCATAAGATTTATGGATGTTTTGAGCTTTAATCATTTAGTAATTCATTGGTTATTTGCTATTTAATATAAAATAACAGCGCTCAAAATCAGATGAGATTGAGCAGCATTTCGACTACGATCAATGTGACAAGTTGTATTGGTTAATCTAAACTGCTTTAACAACTCTGTCAGGCTGAACGGAGTTGAAGCCTTCTGTCATCAGGCATCGAACTCAAGGCCAAAATTACAAATTATCAATCAGTTACCATTATAAAATTCAAAATGAGCAACAGGTTATGAAACCAGTGGGAATGACAACTAACATTTAATTTTGTGATTATGTTCTGTTTATGCTTTGTCATCTGGTGAAATCATCTACTTTTGAGCCGTAAAAAATATTCGTTTTATGAATTTACATGAATACCAGGCAAAGCAGATATTAAAAAGCTATGGCGTGCCTGTGCCAATGGGTGTTATAGCTGATACGTCAGAGAATGCCGTTGCTGCCGCTGAAGAAGTTCAATTGCATACGCAATCCGAAAAATGGGCCGTAAAGGCTCAGATCCATGCTGGTGGCCGCGGAAAAGGCGGTGGAGTTAAGATTGTTAAATCTTTGGATGAAGTGAAAGAAAAGGCGGGACAAATACTTGGTATGATGCTTGTTACGCCTCAAACTAGCGCTAAAGGAAAGCTCGTCCGTAAGGTACTTGTGGAGCAGAATATTTATTATTCCGGCGAAAGCGAAGTAAAGGAATTTTACATCAGCCTGCTGCTAAACAGAAAATTAAGCAAAGTGATGTTCATGTATTCCACAGAAGGAGGCATGGATATTGAACATGTTGCTGAACATACACCAGAACTGATATTTACAGAAGTTATTGAACCATCGGTCGGCCTTCGTCCTTTCCAATGCCGGAAAATTGCATATAACCTGAAGCTTTCCGGCAAAGCCCATATAGAGATGCAAAAATTCGTGAAGGCCCTTTATGAGGCTTACATGGGAATTGATGCGACTTTGCTTGAAATAAACCCGGTTGTTAAAACCAGCGACAACCAGATACTTGCTGCCGATTGTAAAATGAATTTAGATGACAATGCCTTATTCCGGCATCCTGATTATGCCGCCATGCGCGACACCAATGAGGAAGATCCTGCCGAAGTGGAAGCCGGGGAATTTCACCTGAATTATGTCAAATTAGATGGTAATGTTGGTTGTATGGTGAATGGCGCCGGCCTGGCAATGGCTACTATGGACATCATAAAACTTTCGGGTGGCGAACCTGCCAACTTCCTTGATGTGGGTGGTACTGCAAATGCCGAACGTGTTGAACAAGGATTCCGTATCATCCTGAAGGATCCGAATGTTAAGGTTATTCTCGTAAATATTTTTGGAGGTATTGTCCGCTGCGACCGTGTAGCCCAGGGTATTGTAGACGCTTACCGCAACATCGGTGATATTCCTGTGCCGATAATTGTTCGGCTACAAGGAACAAATGCTGCCGAAGCCAAAGAACTGATAAGCAACTCTGGCCTGCAGGTATATTCAGCAACCATGCTTCATGAAGCAGCCGCTCTGGTGACAACAGTTCTGTCCAAATAAAACAGCAATTCTTTTAGCGCTTTTTGGTTTGTATATTTATAACCCTGACAGTTTTTAACACACTGCCAGGGTATTTTTTTAACTATTCACACTTTTGCTGGTACATAATCAAATCGTTCCTTCCGATTTCCTATTCCGGATTAACTTGTATATTTACTGTCAGATTTTGCTGACATCCTTGTTTTTTAAAAGAAATCATTAACAATGAATCATTTAAAGCTATTGAAAGCTGCTTTATTAACACTATTCGCCTTACCAGCAATCGCTCAAATGACTCATGTAACTTCAGGTTCAATCAAAAGTTTCGAGAAATTTCCTTCCAAATTTGTTGATGCCCGAACTTTGGATGTTTGGTTGCCAGATGGTTATAATGTGAAAAAGAAATACGCTGTCTTGTATATGCAGGACGGACAGATGCTGTTTGATTCTACTATAAACTGGAATCACCAGGAATGGGCAGTTGATGAAACCATGGAGAAACTTATATCCGAAGGCAAAATCCGCAACTGCATTGTGGTTGGTATTTGGAACAGCAGAGTCAGGCATAGTGATTATTTTCCTCAAAAACCGTTTGAATCTCTTTCCAGGGCTGAACAGGACACCATTTTTAATGCTGCCAGAAATAAATTGGGCAGTACTGATAAGCAACCCGTTTTTTCAAAAAAAATAATCCAATCAGACAATTACCTGAAATTTTTGGTTCAGGAAGTGAAGCCCTTTATCGACAGTAGTTTTTCCACGTTGACTGATCGGGCTAATACATTTATTTCCGGTTCGAGCATGGGTGGCCTAATCTCAATGTATGCCATTTGCGAATATCCGGGAGTATTTGGAGGGGCCGCTTGTTTATCCACGCATTGGCCTGGTATATTCAGGGTTGAAAACAATCCTGTTCCTGCTGCATTCTTCAATTACCTTAAAAATAAATTACCATCACCCAAAACGCATAAATTCTATTTTGATTATGGGTCAGAAACGCTGGATTCCTTGTATAAACCCTATCAGATAGAGGTTGATAAAATTATGGTAGCCAAAGGTTATTCAACCAAAAACTGGATTACAAGGGAATTTCCAGGAGACGAGCATTCTGAAAAAGCCTGGAGAAAAAGATTTTATATGCCGGCAACATTTTTACTTAAAAAGTAGTCTTTTTTGCGAGTGATTTTATGAATGTTTTCCTTGCCCTGTTAGTATCCGTAACTCTTTCGGGGGATTATTAATTACCAACAGTTGGCAGTTGCTTAAGGATTCCCTCCGGATATTTTAAAATATCTATAATTATTCTACTTTTGGCTGCTAATCCGTTGCGTTTTTTTATGAAGAAGTATGATCTGTTTTTTCTCCTGTTCCTTGCAGCGCTTTTCGTGCCATTCATATTTTCAGCTGATGCTTTTGCAATTTACGAGCAATTCAACCGCAGCCATGGCATGGTGATGAGTTTTGTTAAATTCGCTGTTTTGGCTACTTTAGGAGAGATGCTGGGATTACGAATAAAGACAGGGGTTTACTCTTTTCAAGGATTTGGTATTCTTCCAAGGGCAATCGTATGGGGTTTTCTTGGCCTTGTCATTAAGGGAGCTTTTACCATTTTTGCGAGCGGAACGCCAGTATTCCTTGAATATCTTAGCATGGATGGGGCAACCGCTATAATAAAAAGTGATTTAAGCTGGGCAAAAGTCATGGTTGCATTTTGTATCAGCGTTGCTATGAATCTCACATTCGGCCCGATGATGATGACATTTCATAAAATAACAGATACACATATCCTTCAAACTGGTGGCACTTTAGGAGGACTCTTTTCTCCTATCCCAATCCATAAAATAATAATCGATATGAACTGGGATGTACAATGGAACTTTGTCTTTCGGAAAACGATACCTTATTTCTGGATTCCTGTGCATACTATCACGTTCCTGCTGCCCCCGGAATACCATGTGCTCTTTGCCGCATTACTTGGGCTGATGCTTGGGGTTGTACTTTCCGTAGCCAGTCAGATGGGGAGAAAAGCTACTCTGTCTTCCTGAAAATAAAACAGAAATATTTTTTTTCTGAACTATTATTTTCGTTTGGTAAATTTCTAAATTGCCGTATGATTTGCACATTTTAAACAATACGATAGTTGTCTGAAAACCAATCTATTATAGTTATATGAGCCCCGAAATTATCAAAGACTTACCAATCGATTTTGAGATTGTCAATCAAAAGATCGCAGAAATGAAGCTGCCAAGTGTTGGAAAGGCTTCTATCCGTGAAATAAAAAAATTGATTGACACCATCGAGCGTGCAACCGAAAAGAAATTTATCCGTATGGAAATGGGAGTTCCCGGCCTTCCTCCTTCCAGTATTGGCGTTGAAGGCGAAATAGAAGCACTCCGCAAGGGTGTTGCAGCAATTTATCCTGATATCGATGGTGTTCCAATTCTTAAAAGCGAGATTTCGCTCTTCGTTAAAAACTTTCTCAATATCGATGTGAATCCAGAATGCTGCATCCCTACTGTAGGTTCTATGCAGGGTGGTTTTGCTGCTTTTGTGACGTTGGCTAGGATGTACAAGGAGCGCGACACCACATTGTTTATCGATCCCGGTTTCCCTGTTCATAAACTGCAGCATAATGTGCTTGGTCAAAAGTATGAAAGCTTTGATGTGTATGAGTTTCGTGGCGAAAAGCTTCGCGAAAAGCTTGAATCATATTTCGAAAAAGGAAATATTCACTCCGTATTGTATTCCAATCCTAACAACCCATCATGGATTTGTTTTACGGATGAAGAGCTGCAGATAATAGGTGATCTGGCAAATAAGTACAACATTATTATCCTCGAAGACCTGGCATATTTTGGCATGGACTTCCGGAAGGATTATTCCAAACCAGGAGAGCCTCCTTACCAGCCTACCGTGGCTAAATATACCGACAACTATATCTTGTTCATTTCCAGCTCCAAGGTATTCAGTTATGCCGGGCAGCGAATCGGGATGATGGTAATATCCGACAAATTGTTTGCTGTAAAAGCACCTGATCTTTTGCGCTACTACAACAGTGATATTTTTGGTCGTGCCATGATTTTTGGAACCGTATATTCACTTAGTTCTGGCACATCACATTCTGCTCAATACGGACTTGCAGCCATGCTGAAAGCTGCCAACGAAGGCCGGTTTAACTTTGTGGAAGAAGTAAAGGAATACGGCGAAAAGGCTCATATCATGAAAAAACTTTTCACTGACAATGGCTTCCTGATTGTGTATGACAAGGATATTGACAAGCCTGTTGCTGATGGTTTTTATTTCACGATATCGTATCCGGGATTTACAGGCGAAAAATTGATTGAGGAATTTATTTACTATGGAATAAGTGCCATTTCGCTTGCTATAACAGGAAGTAAACGCTTAGAAGGTCTGCGGGCATGTGTTTCGCTGGTAAAGCGTTCTCAGTTTCCTGATCTGGAATTCAGGCTGAAGAAATTTCGTGAGCATCATCCGGTTGCATAGTATTTGGTTTTGTGATGCTGCTAGCCTGCTATAGTTCAAAATTAAGCCAATTTAAACTAAATATAAATTGTGTTTAAGCTCAATATTTCAATTAGAACATTACCGTTTATATCCATTAATATTATCTAATTTCGCCCTCATTAACAATCCGCAAAATACCAGAAGATATGGCTAAGATGAAGGGCAGCATAGTGATTGATACCGAGAAGTGCAAAGGATGCGAAGTATGCATACCTACATGTCCCGAGGAAGTGATCGCGCTGTCGAAAAACGTGAACAGGAAAGGTTACCGTTACCTCGAAACCGTGAATGAAAACTGCACTGGTTGCACCAACTGCGCCATTGTATGCCCTGACGGTGTGATAACAGTATATCGTAAAAAAGTAGAAGTAACCGCGTAAAAATTTCAATAATGAAGGAATTACGATTAATGAAAGGAAATGAGGCCATTGCCGAAGCGGCTATCCGCGCAGGTGCCGATGGTTATTTCGGGTATCCGATTACCCCTCAATCGGAAATTATGGAATACCTGATGGCCGAGAAACCACAGGATCGCACTGGTATGATTGTGCTTCAGGCCGAAAGTGAAATAGCAGCTATCAATATGGTTTATGGTGGTGCTTCCTGCGGAAAGCGTGTTATGACTTCCTCATCCAGCCCGGGTTTTAGCCTTAAGCAAGAAGGAATTTCATACCTTGCCGGTTCAGAATTGCCCTGCCTTATTGTGAATGTATCCCGAGGTGGACCAGGATTGGGAACTATACAACCTGCTCAGGCAGATTATTTCCAGTCAACCAAAGGAGGTGGACATGGCGATTACCGCATGCTGGTTCTTGCTCCTTCTTCAGTGCAGGAAATGTCGGACTTTGTGACATTAGGATTCGACCTGGCTTTTAAATACCGTAACCCGGTGCTTATGCTTTCTGATGGAGCCATTGGTCAGATGATGGAAAAAGTTGAGCTCAATGAACAAAAGCCGCGTTTTACCGACGAAGAAATTAAAAAGAATACCCCATGGGCTACAACAGGTAAAACACCAGACCGTGAGCGTAATATCATCACATCCCTCGATCTTGACTCATATAAAATGGAGCAGCACAATGTTGAGCTTCAGAAAAAATACCGCCTCATGGAAGAAAATGAGGTGCGTTACGAAGAAGTCAATTGCGATGATGCAGATTACATTTTTATAGCCTACGGCACCAGTGCTCGTATTTGCCTCAAGTCAATTCAACTGGCAAGGGCCAAAGGAATTAAAGTTGGGTTACTCAGGCCAATCACCTTGTTTCCTTTTCCAAAAAAACCTATAGCTGCCATTGCGTCAAAAATTAAAGGTATCCTGGTGGTTGAATTGAGTGCCGGGCAGATGGTGGAGGATGTTCGCCTGGCAGTTGAAGGGTGTGTTAAAATAGAACACTATGGCCGTATGGGCGGGATTATTCATACGCCAGGTGAAGTTGTATCAGCATTGGAAAAACTTATTATCGGAGGAAAATAATTATGGCAGAAATAACAAAAGAAGAAATTCGCCAGCCCGAAAACCTGGTTTATAAGCGTACCAGCCTGCTCACAGATAAAGCGTTGAGTTATTGCCCGGGATGCGGGCATGGAACAGCACACCGTATTCTGATGGAAGTGCTCGAAGAAATGGATATCCAGTCTCAAACCATTGGTATTGCCCCTGTTGGTTGCTCAGTACTTGCTTACGAATTCATGAATATAGATATGCAGCAGGCAGCGCACGGGCGGGCACCGGCTCTGGCAACAGCAGTTAAAAGGCTGATGCCGGATAAGTTTGTATTCACCTACCAGGGTGATGGCGACCTTGCCGCTATAGGTACTGCTGAAACCATCCATGCATGCAACCGTGGCGAAAATATAGTTATAATATTTATCAATAACGGTATCTATGGAATGACAGGCGGGCAAATGGCCCCAACTACACTTCCTGGTATGAAATCGTCCACTTCGCCGTACGGACGAGATGTTGCAACCATGGGAAATCCACTGAGAATTACCGAAATTGTAGCTACCTTGCCTGGAACACTGTTTGTTACAAGGCAGGCAGTGCATACGCCATCTGCGGTGCGCAAAGCAAAAAAAGCTATTCGTAAGGCATTCGAAAATCAAAAACTAAACAAAGGCCTCTCATTTGTCGAGATTGTATCTAATTGCAATTCTGGCTGGAAAATGACCCCACTTAAATCCAACGAATGGATGGTTGATAACATGTTTCCTTTCTACCCATTGGGTGACATAAAGGTAAATGCTGATTAACTACAGGAACAGGAACCGATTAAGTTTCCGGGTTCACTTGTCAAAAAAATATTAACATTACAAATTGCAGAGTTATGACCGAAGAAATCATTATTGCCGGGTTTGGTGGACAAGGAGTACTTTCCATGGGAAAAATACTTGCTTATTCAGGCGTAATGCAAAATAAAGAAGTTAGTTGGATGCCATCCTATGGGCCCGAAATGCGTGGTGGTACTGCTAATGTTACTGTAATCATCAGCGAC
>Ga0268283_1000406_pt1 | contig 30584 bp, 26 predicted proteins | sample saktaG_13_FD_190140 | JGI IMG/M metagenome (GOLD analysis project Ga0268283, IMG submission 190140) | Saline water microbial communities from Sakinaw Lake, British Columbia, Canada - sak_2013_06_06_36m | ecosystem: Environmental > Aquatic > Non-marine Saline and Alkaline > Saline ... | reverse complement strand
TAAGATACTAAATATGAGATTTTTATGAAAAAGAAAATGATTCTAACCGCATTATTGTTGATCAGTTTACAATGTTTCTCTCAGACACCTGCCTGGTCGTGGGCACAAAATGCGGATGGTGCAGAGGGCGATTGGTCATATGCCGTAAAAACTGATGGAAACGGGAATGTGTATGTTGCCGGATCATTTAAATCTGCAACGATTACATTCGGAGTATTTACTTTGACCAATACTGCCGCTGGTTTCAATGATCTTTTCTTGGTAAAATACGATAGTACCAAAAATGTCATTTGGGCCATCAGCAATGGCGGAAGCGGGTCGGATGTTACAACAGCCATTGATGTGGATGAATCAGGTAATATTTATCTCGGCGGCAATTTTTCTTCACCAACCCTCGATTTCGGGGAAGGAATAATAATTACAAGAACAGGTGGTTCGGATGCATTTTTTGTAAAGTACAACAACACCGGGATTCCGATTTGGGCAAAAAAGGGAGGCGGTAGCAGCAACGAGGAGGTTGAGGATATCAGTGTTGATTTAAATGGCAATTTATATGGAGTAGGATATTTTGAATCGGCCAGCTGCACATTTGGAACTATTACGCTCACAAATCAAGGCTATTACGATGGATTTCTGGCAAAATACGATGGGTCGGGAAATTTGGTCAGTGCCAATGGTTATGGAGGCTCAATGTGGGACGATTGCAAAGGGATTATTTCTGATAATTCAGGGAACATTTATTTGACAGGATATTATCGTTCTGACATTACTTTTGGTGATACAACACTGATAAACAGTAACGGCGATGCGCACTTATTTGTTGTTAAATACGACAGTTCCGGTGTATTTCTCTGGGTGAAAAATTCTGTTGGGACCTGGGAAATTGGGAATGAGATTGCACTTGACCCGTCAAGTGGCGTGTATATTACAGGCTTTTTCCAGGGAATAACGATGTCAAGTGGGAGCTTGTTATTAAGTAACAATGGACCTTCAGGTACTTCAGATTTTTTTATCCTGAAATACGACCAGGACGGAAATCCACAATGGCTTACCGGTGGCGGTAACTCTGATTATGAAGAGGGCAGAGCCATTGATATTGACGAAAATGGTGATGTATTTGTCGGAGTCTATTTTAATTCCACTACAATTACATTTAATTCCACAACAATAGCCAATAACGGAGCTGGTGACATTTTGCTGATAAAATACCTGAACAACAGCAATTTTAGCTGGGTTCTCCATGCTGGTGGTGATGCCGATGACCAAATACATTCACTTAGTGCAGGTAATCTGGATGATGTTAATATCTGCGGCAGTTTCTCGTCGTCATCCATTGCCTTTGGCACTGATATTCTGACAAATGCGGGGATTGCAGATATGTTTGTTGCAAGCGTGGACGATATTTTTACTGGTATCCGGCCTGATATAATTTCTTCGGAAGCCATTGTATATCCTAACCCTGCAGCTGATAAAATAACAATAGAAAATCTTCCTCAGCAAGCTACAATAGAAGTTTTAAACATACATGGACAGATGACAAAATCTATTGCAGTAAGCAGCAATAAAACAACGATTGACATTTCAGACTTTGCAAAAGGAATGTATTTTATAACAGTGACAACGACCAAAGAAATAATAACAAAGAAATTTATAAAACAATAAAACGCCAGTGCATAAAAAAGGCTTGCTATCAGAGGGGCAGCTGGGTTTTAGGACAGTTTCGTTCTTTTAATTATCCGCAAGGTCAGAAACTAAAAACCAATGGCAGATAGTACGCCAAGACGCAAGGGAAGAATATTACGCAGGTGAAACATTGCAAGACCAAAGCCTGTAGCACCTGCCAGGCAAAAGAATACTGCACCCGCAACCGGAACGGAAGGCTGATAGAACGGTTCGGAGTATGCAGAATCGGTTGAAGAAAAATGATAACAGGGTAAAGGAAAATCTGGATATTTACCGCAAACGACCAGAGATTATAGAACATATTTTTGGCACCATCATACGACAATGGGGATAAGATCATATCCTGCTGAAAGGTCTCGAAAAGAACAACGGGGAGTTTGGACTTGTTTGTCTAATATATAATTTTCGCAGAATTGTCAATATTTTAGGCGTGAAATTGATAAAAAAGTGGTTGAAATCACTTATTATCTTACATTTGATACTCAGGAGCTATATGGAAGCCTGAATAATTATGAGCGAAAATCATTTCATTACTTCTCTATTAACATCAGGAGTGGATAGTAGATTTGAGAGAATTGGTTTTTGCACGAACTGACGTTAGCGGTCATTAAAATGAAGGGAAATTGTACTTTTCACTAAACTTTAAATTTTATGAGAACTTATATCTGGACATTACCAACTAGAATTTTTCATTGGTTACTAGCTATTGGATTTACATCTGCTTACATTTTAGGAGATATTGATAATTTTAGTAATTTACATTTTGCTTTTGGAGCTTTTGTTGGAGCATTGATAATTTTTAGACTATTATTTGGTTTATTTGGTCCAGCCTATTCAAGATTTAAAGATTTTCCTGTGGGATTAAAAAAACAAATAGAATTCTTTAGAACATATTTTTTAAACACAAAATTTTATGCAGGGCATAATCCAACAGCGTCAGTAGTTATGTTATTAATTCTTTTAAACGGACTTATTTGCGGCATTTCCGGCTATCTATTATATGCCACTGAAAGCAATGTGTTAAATATTGGAATAAATGAAGAATTTCTTAAAGAATCCCACGAAGTATTTGCAAATGTATTTTTAGTATTAATTGGTTTGCATTTACTAGGTATAATAGGAGAAACTTTATTTCATGGCAAAACCGGCACTCTTCAATCGATTTTCACAGGCTACAAAAACATTGACACTCAAAACGCCACGTTGAATAATTACCAAAAAGCATATATTATTTTATGGTTTATAGTTCCGTTTTATTTTTTTTATTTGGCATATGGTCTGCAAATTAATGCAAAAGATAAGGACCCCAAGTATGAAGGAACAGAACATTTTGAGCAGGATGATGATTAATAATAAGGCTAACCGTGATTGCTATGCCAACGCTCAAGGCCCACCACAAACCAACCACGCCTAGCCCGGGAACGTTAAAAACATTTATACCCGCTTCTAAACCTTTATAACAATTTCCCCCTTTCCAAAGAGAATAATCATTTGTAATTCCCTCATACTTTTAACCGCACAGTATAGCCAAAACATTCATTGTACCCTTACTTGTTAATGCTCATTATAGACAAAAAAACATTTTACCCGTACTTGTTACTGCAACAGTCCGGTAATATTTTATAATATGCTAATTATCAATATATTACATACGATTCTTTCGATATCACATAGTGCTGAGAATCAACGTTTTGCGCCTTTGCGTCTTTATTACTCACTTTGTTCGTGAGAATGCTTCGCTAAGTTCGCTGCGCTCATGAGAACGCTTCGCTAAGTTGCGAGAAATGAAAAGTTACCGGAGTATTGTTACTGCAAAGTATAGGCAAAAAGAACTTTTTATTGGTACTTGTTAATGCATAGTATGAGCAAAAAGGACAATACATCTGTTCGGGTAAATTTAGGGTTATGTGGTTTAACGATTCGGGTAATTCCTGTATTCTCTTACCGGGCATTGATCAGTAGCTTTACAAGGCGCTGTTCATACCTGAGAGCCTTCGCACCGCACCGTAAAAATGTTTTTCGTCAAAACATGAAGTTAGCTTGCATATTTTCATTATTTTGACTACTTTAGCGTAATTTATTTCACGGATTATTAACTCAATCCAATTATGTGAATTCTTGAGAATTACATTGTGCCGCCACTTGAAGGCATTGTGGTATGAAAAGATTCGCAGGTTCGTTTTTATGAGAGCCACGCGAACAGCCTCATTCAGGCCGCAACAAACGGGCCCCCGTTTACCGACCTGATCTCACCAACCCAAACCGCGTTGGCCAACATCAAACTGAGTTGGAGGTAAATGAGAAATAAACGTAAAAATGGCGTTTACACTCGCGTGAGACTGGCAAAAACACAAATAGGCCAAAAAGAGCCGACAACCTTAAGTGGGAAAAGAAAGATTTTTAAAAAGTGGAGTCCAGGAACCACTTCAAAAACGGGGCGGTATTGAAAAGCCATACGAGTAGAAAATAAAAAAAATAAGATGAAAAAAATAGTGACAATTTTTACTGCTATAATAATAGCGGCAAATGTGTTTGCACAATCCGTTAACTACAATCTTCCACAGAACTGGATGTGTCATCCTGTTTTGAAACATACGGATATAGCCCGGCAGCAAAATTTAACATTGACCGTTAAGAATCCGGACCTTACCATTGATACTGTAATTCATTACGTGCCCTATGCCGATACGTTGGTTGATATCTTTTATGTATATCCTACAATTAGCATGGATTTCCGTCTTGGCAACGTAGCAATGAATGACATTGACACCATTACTGCAAAATTTGTATACAGTGAGCAGGTGGGTATTTATGCGCAGTTCGGCAGAGTGTTTGTTCCCTATTACCGACAAGCGAAAATCGGTGTTTTTATACACGATACAACACAGTCGTTATTGGCCGGCTATATGGAGATAGCATACAACGATATTGATTCGGCCTTTAGTAATTACCTTAAATATTACAACCACGGGCATAAAATTATCCTGATGGGACATTCGCAGGGAGCAGATCATGTCATGTTTTTGTTGCGGAAAAAATTTGATACTAACCCCCAGCTTCAGTCACAGTTGGTAGTTGCGCTTTGTGCCGGGGAGCCCAATTATGCTTCTGTAGATGGTAGCAGAACCGGTGGGGCTTTGCAAAACATAAAAGCCTGCCCTCCACGGGGCTCTGAGCCCGAATGCGGATGCATGATGAACTGGAGGACATGGAACAGGGCATACCCGGTAGAAGGTCTTGCGAGTTTTTCCTTTTTCTTCAACCCTTATTTTGTGAGTAAAGGATTGCTTTATCAAACCTACGATACTGTAAATCATAGTCATCAGGAAGCTAATTATGATTTTGGTTATACAACGCATAAGCCCATAGCCCGTTATATTTCGATTGATAACAGTGGTACTGATTATGTTGGATTTGATAATATGTTCAGAGCTGAAGCTACGCAGGTTGATACAGTTCCCGGCAGCGCGCACATATTGATTGATACGATCTTTACTTTCAAGGACCAGAGAGTAATAGATTCTTTCCCTGACGGAATACCCGGACAGTTACATTCTGTAATACCAGTACCTTTAGACCAGCCGCACAGCAATTACCACATCTGGGACTGGCAATTTGTTCAGAATGATGTTTTGCAACTCTTACCGAAATTGATTGAAATAACCTCTCCATCAGGTGTTCCTGAAGAAAATCACCAGGAAAATACTGTAATTATTTATCCAAATCCATCCAATGGAAATGTTCATTTAAGCATGCACAACCAAAAAATAAAATGCATCAGGCTTTACAATTCACAAGGAGAGTTGATTGAAGAATTTTTTAAGAATGATTTTTCAGTTTCAAATCTTACAGCCGGAATATACTATATTTACACTCAAACTGATAAATCAACTTTCACCAATAAACTTATTAAACAATAATACAGAAACAACTTAATAACCTGGTATGGCAAAAAACAAAGAAACGCTGACAAAGTGTATATGCCATAAAGATTTTAGAGGGTGCCCGGGCATTGTGACCTGCTCAAACTTTTGAGTAAGTATAATGCATCAGCAATCCTCTACGGTTATCAGTACCAACCATATGATCAGGAATGAGAGCAGGCAGGCTGCAGGAGCCGGCTTGCTTACTATGTGATATAGCAAAAAGGAAATGTAAAAAGGAGGAAACCGGAACCCATATTGAAACCATAGCTAACCAACAAAATCAAATAATCAAGGAAATAAATATCAGTAAAATGAAAAACATTATCATAACTCTGATTCTTGTAACCGGAATTACAGTAACAGCAAAAAGCCAGGTGATTAGTCAGCTAATTATCAGGCCGGAAAGCCCAACAGAAAAAGACACTATAAGTGTAATTTCTAATTTTACATTTTATGGAAATTGTTCATTTGGCCTGGTGGGTTACAATACGCATCTTGATGGTTCAACCATACAGATTACACCATTTTATTGTGGGTATGCTGACCCAACGCTTTGTAATAGCATTGATACTTTCAAATTAGGCCCCTTCCCGACGGGTCTTTATAATATTAATATTGAATATCACCAGGGCAGTATCTGCCCGATAAGTGACTTCGATCAAATAATTTCCCAATATGACACTTCTGTAATAATTGGCACATCAAATATTTGGGGTAATCCTCATCTTAATAATCATATTAAAATATATCCAAACCCTACTGATAATAATCTTGTTATTGATTTAAGGAACATTCCGCAAAGGCCTGACTGTCTTTTAAAAATAGTCAATTTTACAGGAAAAGAGGTTCTTTTAAGATCAATAAATCAAAAACGAATTGATATTAGTCTATCAGATTGGGCCAGCGGAATATACTTTGTATCACTAAGTGACAGGCAAGGCAAAACGCTTGACTATAGAAAACTTGTAATAAAATAGACCTGCCTATCACGAGTTGTAAACCCCCGATGCTAGCTGATGTTAAAAAACAGATGAACTCCTCTACCGTGTAAAAGGAATAGAATTAGAAAACAGATGAACAAACTGCCGGCTATCACAATTTCATTTTGGATAATAAAAATATGTGCAACCACCCTGGGCGAAACAGCAGGTGACTTGCTTTCGATGACACTAAACGTAGGTTATGCTGTTAGTTCAGTTATCCTTCTAAGTTTTTTCTTTGGGACATTGTTAACCCAGCTTTCCATAAAAAAACACAACCCGGTTATTTACTGGGCTGTTATTCTTTCAACAAGCACAGCAGGTACAACTATATCGGACTACATGGACAGGACTTTAGGTTTAGGTTATGAAACAGGTTCTTTGATTTTAGTTGCACTTTTAATCACTACCCTAATAATTTGGAAGGCTACAGAAAAATCTTTGTCGGTGACAAATATCAAATCCCTACGTGGAGAAGTATTCTATTGGACAGCTATTTTATTTTCCAATACATTGGGAACTGCGTTAGGAGATTTTCTGGCCGATAATTCGGGTCTTGGATTTTCGGGCGGCGCGATCCTCATTGGCAGTTTGTTATTGCTAATTATTCTGGCTTATCTATTCACAAAAATATCGCATGTAATTTTGTTTTGGCTGGCCTTTGTTTTGACAAGACCATTCGGTGCGACTTTTGGTGACTTTCTGACAAAAACCCATGAGAAAGGCGGATTGAATTATGGAACAATAGGTTCATCACTGATCCTGTTTTCAATCCTGGTAGTTTTAATTTTTGTGGCAGTTAAGAAATTAAATTCAGCAGAGAAGAAAGAACTTGTTTAACAGGTATTCGGGAACAAAGAAACACGAACCGTTCATAGGGAAGTTTTTCAAGAAAACACTTTATACATATGTAATATTTTCTTACATTCACACGTTTATTTGGAATCTCGTCCGACTCGGCCTCTGTAAACCCTCTTTTCTTAATTTTTAAATAAACTTTTCATGAAAAAACTTTTCATTGCCCTGTTAATCACATTATTTGTTGTAAGCCAGAGTGCAATAGCGCAAACGAGTACTGATCAATCCGGCAACATACCTGTAAATTCTGATGTTAAAATTGGAACCCTTAAGAATGGGTTGAAGTATTACATCATGTACAATAAAAAACCTGAAAAGAAGGTCGAGCTTCGGTTAGCCGTAAATGCTGGTGCTATCCTTGAAGATGACAGCCAGCAAGGCCTGGCCCACTTTATGGAACACATGAATTTTAACGGGCTAAAACACTTCCCCCACAACGAATTGGTCCATTACCTTCAAAGTATAGGCGTGGGGTTTGGCAATGACCTGAATGCATATACCAGTTTTGATGAAACAGTATATATTTTGCCCGTTCCAGCTGGTGATCCCGGAAAACTGGATAGTGCTTTTATGGTTTTAGCTGATTGGAGTGGTGCTTCACTCCTGACCTCTGATGAGATTGATAAAGAGAGGGGCGTTATCCTGGCCGAAAGCAGAATAGGCAAAGGAGCAGACGACAGAATGATGAAAAAATGGATTCCCCAGCTGCTAAATGGCTCGAAGTATTCAAGTAGATTGCCAATAGGTAAAGATTCCATAATTGCAAACTTTGACCACGCGGTGTTGAAACAATTTCACCAGGACTGGTACCGTCCGGATTTACAGGCTGTAATTGTTGTAGGTGACATACCTGTGGCCGATGCAGAAAAATTGATTATAGCAAAATTCGGCGATTTTAAGAATCCGGCAAATCCCCGGGAAAGACCAAAATCATTTGACGTAAAGCCCCGTACGAAAAGCAAGGCTATGGTAGTGAGCGACATGGAAGCAAACAGCACATCTATAACCCTGAGCGGAAATACTTATCCACGGAAACCCATAACAACAATAGCTGATTACCAGAAAAGAATGGTTGACAATTTGTGTTTCAATATGTTAAGAGCACGGTTTGATGAAGTGAGGCAATCGGGAAATCCACCTTTCGTTTACGCATACGCATACTTAGGCGGAGGATGGGCGCGCGGTTACGAGAGTTTTAACCTTGGTGCAATGTGCGGCAGCAATCAGATAAAACCGGCAGTGGAAGCACTTGTTACCGAGAGCATTCGGGTGAAAAAATACGGATTTACTGACGCCGAACTCAGCAGAGCAAAAGCTTCGATGCTTTCGGATTACGAAAAACAATACAACGAGCGCGACAAAACAGAATCAGGGCAATTAATATGGGAATATGTCACCAATTTCTTTGAAAAGGATGCCATTCCGGGAATAGCATGGGAATATAATTTTATAAAGGACAATGTCAATGCTGTATCTCTCAAAGACTTTGATAATATTCGCGGGCAAATTGATATTGACAAAAACTTTTTCGCGCTTGTAACATCCAAAACCCAGCCTGATCTGCCTACTGACGATCAGCTGAAAGCCTGGATTGACGCTGCATTATTAAAACCGGTTGTGCCATACGCAGAAAACAAAATCGCCGGGATGCTTCTGGAAAAGGAGCCTGTTCCTGGGAAAATAGTGTATACCGAGAAAAACGAAAAACTCGGCACAACAACATTTACATTAAGCAACAAAGCAATAGTATGCATTAAGTCAACTGATTTCAAGAATGACGAAGTGCTTCTTAAAGGCTCACGCTTTGGTGGGTTTAGCCTTTATGAGGGAAAAGATTACAAGAGTGCAGAGTATTGTAACAATGTGCAGGAGGATATGGGTTATGGGAGATTCTCAGCACCTGATTTAACCAAGTTTCTTTCTGGTAAAAACGTACGTGTTTTCCCTACAGTAATTGAATATACCGAATTTATAGAGGGTGCCAGCAGCACAAAAGATTTGGAAACCATGTTTCAGCTCCTGTATTTAAAATGCACTTCCCCACGAAAGGATGAAGCGGCCTTCCAATCTTTTATCAGCCGGTCCAAACAGGAATTGGAATCGTTAAAACAGGATCCGCAGACACTATTTATGGACACCGCATACAATACATATTATCAGGGCAACAAAAGGGCACACCAGATTGAAAGCGCTGCTAATTACGACATGATTAATATTGATAATGCCATTGCTTATTACAAACAACGTATCTGCAACCCTACAGGGATGTATTATAACATTGTAGGCAGTTTTACGGAAAAACAGATTACGCCGCTCATTTTAAAATACATTGGCGGACTTGTGCCTGCAGAGATCAATGCCCAATACAAGGATATTGGATTGTTTCCTAAACCGGGCAACAATAGTTTTACGCTGCACAAGGGATCAGAACCTCAGGCTATGCTAATGCACTATATTTCAGGCAAAATGCCTTTCAATGCAGACGATAACTTTATGTTGTCGCAATTGAATGAAGTCATAAACAACAAGGTTACAGACACCATTCGCGAGAAAATGAGCGCCATTTACGGCGGTGGGTGTTATGGCTCGCTTCAGAAATACCCGAGGGAAGAGTTTCGTATCCAATCTTATTTCCCATGTAGTCCTGATAATATAGAAAAAGTGAATACCGCATTTTTAGGGATAATTGAAAGCACAAAAGTTACAGGCGGAATCACAGAATACGACTGGAAGCAAGCAAGGGAACCGGCTATTGAGCAGAATAAAGTAAGCTTAAAGCAGAATGATTATTGGCTAAACGCGCTACAAACTGCCTTCCTCAATGGTACCGATCCGGAACGGATCCTTACAAAGGAGCTACGGCTCAAGGCAATTAAACCGGAACAACTGGTAGAAACAGCCAGAAAGTTTTACTCGAACTCATCTATTTTTAAAGCTGAATGGTTGCCGGCAACTTCAAAATAAAGACAGATAATCTTTTGAAATAGAGTTGTTTCAATTAAGCGTAGCCCTTTGGCTGCGCTTAATTTTTTAATAATGGTATCTTGTTAGTATGCTTAAGCAATCATTCATCAGAGAAATAAATACTATATAGTCTTCTCCCAAAAAACTGAGTAACATGAGAAATTTATCAAATAGCATTAACCATTACTGAATTAATCCGGCAAAATGGTAAATTTGTATTTGAGTAGCAACAAACAGCCTTTGTATTTCCACGATTAAAACAATGAACAACCTCTCCCATGCAAGACGCTATAACCGAAACCAATTTCACATTTCCCGGGCAGACAAACCTGTACAAAGGTAAAGTCCGCGATGTTTATAACATCAAAGACGAACTGCTTGTGATGGTCACCAGCGACCGTATTTCAGCATTCGATGTGGTATTGCCACGTGCAATTCCTTATAAGGGGCAGGTCCTTAACCAGATTGCTGCCAAATTTCTCGATGATACGGAAGATATTTTACCAAACTGGAAGATAGCTACGCCCGATCCCATGGTGACCGTTGGAAGGAAGTGCGAGCCTTTTAAAGTGGAAATGGTAATCAGGGGTTACCTCTCGGGCCATGCCTGGCGGGAATACAAGGCAGGCAAACGCTCTATCTGCGGTATAGCGATGCCGGAAGGAATGAAGGAAAATGAAAAATTCCCGGGACCAATTATTACGCCCACTACAAAGGCTGTTGCAGGCCACGACGAAGATATTACGCGCGAAGAAATTCTTGCTCAAGGGTTGGTTTCTGAAAAAGATTACACATTGCTGGAAGAATATACCCGTCGCATTTTTGAACGTGGGAGCGAGATTGCTACGAATATGGGACTAATCCTGGTTGACACAAAATACGAGTTTGGAACAGCGAACGGAATAATCTACCTCATTGATGAAATTCATACCCCGGATTCATCCCGCTATTTTTATCAGGATGGTTATGAAGAACGTCTTAGGGCCAGCCAGCCCCAGCGGCAGCTCTCCAAGGAATTTGTGCGCGAATGGCTCATGGATAATGGTTTCCAGGGACTCGAAGGGCAAAAAGTGCCTGAAATGGATGATGATTTTGTGAGCCTGGTTTCTGAGCGATACATTGAACTTTACGAAAGCATAACCGGGCAAATATTTGAGCGGGCAGATATAAGTAATGTCCTGAAACGTGTTGAGCAAAATACTCAACGATTTCTTGATGCTTATTACAGATAATAAGTGGTAAAAGTTTGGAGTTAAAAAACAAATGCAAATAACCCTTAGTTCTTTAAAAGACAGTTGAAATTTCTTTCAAAAGACAGTTGAACCCCTCTGGGGCTCTTGATTGATTATTATTTTTCACCTCCGGTTGCACCGGAGGTTATTGAAATTAAAGTCCTTCGGACTTTTCTATCTCAAAAACCCTGAAAGGGTTTATTTTTAATAACCGTGGGTGCAACCCGCCGAAAATGAAACAAATACGAATATAGCCCTGAAAGGGCGGAACATTTTAAACAGACTCTATATCCTCTTTACTTCAAACTTAATATACTCCAGATTATAAGTACTACAGGCACTCCAAACTCCAAACTTCTATGATCCCCTTTTCCCCTCCACATATCGACCAGTTAATTGTTGATGAAGTAACAGCCGCACTACGTTCAGGGTGGATCACCACCGGGCCGCGCACCAAACTCTTTGAGAAGAATCTTACAGCTTATGCCGGCCATAAAGCAACGCTCTGTGTCAATTCTGCTTCAGCGGGGCTGGAACTTATGTTGCGCTGGTATGGTGTGCAGCCAGGAGATGAAGTTATTATCCCGGCCTACACGTATGCAGCAACAGCCAATGTTGTGGTGCACACTGGCGCCACCCCTGTATTTGTTGATTCTGGTGACGATTTTAATCTCAATGTCCAACTTGTCCGTTCGGCAATAACATCACGCACCAAAGTTATCATCCCTGTTGATATTGCAGGATGGCCTTGCGACTACAATGAACTGAACGAACTTGTTAAAGAAAGTGATGTAAAAAAACTCTTTAACCCGCAAAGCCCGGAACAGGAAAAACTGGGGCGTATCCTCGTCCTTTCTGACGCTGCACATTCAATAGGAGCAACCTATGAAGGAAACAAAACCGGCAAACTCACTGATGTGAGTGTTTATTCTTTTCATGCTGTAAAAAACCTTACAACAGCAGAAGGTGGAGCCGTGTGCCTTAATCTTCCTTCTCCTTTTGACAACGAAATTGAATACCGCCGATTGAACACAAAATCGCTTCATGGGCAAAATAAAGACGCACTTGCCAAAACGCAGCCCGGGAGTTGGCGCTACGATATTGAAGAAGCCGGTTACAAATACAATATGACCGATATCCAGGCAGCGATGGGCCTTGTGGAACTTGCCCGGTACGACGAATTAATCCTTCCGCGGCGAAGAAATATTTTCCAGCTCTATTCAGAAGCTTTCTCTGCCTGCAGTTGGGCCGAAACACCCGTTTTTGAAGATGCTCAAAAGAGCTCTTCTTACCACGTATATGCACTTAGAATTAAAAATATAAGCGAAAGCCAGCGCGATATTATAATCAGCAGGATCTTTGCGAGGGAAGTTTCAGTGAATGTACATTTTGTCCCTTTGCCCATGATGAGTTTCTATAAAAAAATGGGATATACGATTTCTGATTATCCGGTGGCATTCAACAACTATTCGCGGGAAATCAGCCTCCCTGTTTATTTTAATCTTACTGACGAGCAAGTAGAGCAGGTAGTTAAAGCAGTTGTTATTTCTGTAGAAGAACCCCTTGCATCATAGTCCCATGATTAAACGAAGTTTCGACATATTATTTTCTTCCCTTGGAATACTCTTGCTCTTGCCGGTTTTTCTGGTTATTGGTGCTTTAATTTCTTTTGATTCAAAAGGCGGGGTTATTTATAAGCAGCAGCGGGTTGGACTGGAAGGGAAATTATTCGGATTATTCAAATTCAGAACAATGCGCTCAGGATCAGATAAGCAGGGGTTGCTTACGATTGGGTCTGCTGATGACCGGATTACACCTATTGGCCTTTGGCTCCGCAAATACAAACTGGATGAATTTCTACAACTGATCAACATTTTTAAAGGAGATATGAGCTTTGTCGGCCCCCGCCCTGAAGTACCAAAGTACGTTTTACACTACACACTTGATCAGCGAAAAGTACTTACTGTAAAGCCAGGCCTCACCGACCCTGCTTCGCTTGCCTACCTCAACGAAAGCGACCTGCTTGCCCAGGCTAAGGATCCGGAGCAGTATTATATTCTATATATCATGCCTGCAAAGCTTGATCTGAATCTCAGTTATATAGAGCAACAGAATTTAGTTAAAGATATAAGTATTATCCTGAGGACAATTGGCAGAATCATGCAAAGGAGGTAAATTGCAGCATTGATTTAAAAGGGATTGTTATTAATCTAAGGCCTTCATTAATTGTTTGAATTCGTTTATCTTTTCTATTGCCCCATCTATGATATACAATTGCAGAACTTCATTCATCATTCGCCTGATAATCAAACGGTTGTTGCAGGGTAGGTAATGAGATGGCTGTTGAGTAATCTTCATCTCCCGCAGAAAGTATTCTATTTGCTTTAGTGTAAAAACAGCTCCATTGCTGTAAGGGTTTATATAGAAAAGCACATCTGAAGCTTCCAGCAAAGGTTTCTTTTCATCCGTCAGGGTTCGGGCATAAGCAACTATAAAGTGCTGCGGAAGATCAACACCATAAACCGGCAGCTCCAGGCTTTGCGCCAGTATAATATAGAGTGCGCCAAGCGAAACAGGGTATCCTTTGTGGCTCTCAAGTAGAATATTAATCAGATTTGACTGCGGGTTCCCTTCTTCCCTTTTAGATCCTTCAAATTTATATACCCCAAACAGGAAGTGATTTAATACCTTTATTTTTTCAAGTGACGTGAGGTCGTTATTAAGTTCGAGCCAAACATCTTTTTTTATCTTATTAATAGCATTGGTGAGTGTTTCCAGTTTAAGCGAAGGATATTGAAATCGTGCCACGAGGAAGCATCCCCGCAGCAGATCAGAATGTCCGAAATTTGACCAATTACTTAATTCGTGAAAAAGGGAAACCTGTTGAATGCGGTGGATAATATTTTCGATGCGCTCCTGAAGTGCAATATCAAAGGTATTCTCCCATGCGTGTTCAAGGGGAGGAATAGCTTCTTCGCCATAGGCCAGTAACTGATTGCTGACGAAACCAAGAGCACTGTTGTCCGGTTCATCCAGCAGGCTGATGAGCGCCTTTAGCTCTTGTTGCGTTTCAGAGGGTTTCATACAAAAGATTTATCCTCTAAAATACTACAATCGAATTATCATTCAGTGAGTTTTCTAAGAACAATTTGAACAAGTTTGTCAACAGCAAAATGAGCATCTTTGCTATATGTCCGGCTCACCCTGTTAGCAACTATGGCGCATACTGTAAGTGTTTCGTGTCCAAGCATACGTCCAAGACCATATAAGGCAGAAGTTTCCATTTCAAAATTTGCAATCCGTGTTCCCTGGTAGCGAAACGTTTCGATAAGTTCATTTAGTTGAGGATATGCCAGTGGCATTCGTAACACGCGCCCTTGCGGCCCATAAAAACCGGGAGCAGTCAGCGTCATTCCTTTAATAAAGTCATCGCCTATTTGTTGCATAAAACTTTCGGATGCTTTAACCGCATAGATTCCAGGGAGGTTTTTATTCCAGGAAGTATGCAGAACGAAGGCATCTCCCAGTCTTTTGTCCGTGACTTTTTCATTATCAGCATAGAAATACAGCAGCCCATCCATGCCAATGCCATAGGTTGACATAACGAATGAATCCACCGGGATGTCGGCTTGTAATGCACCTGAAGTTCCGAGCCTGATTATTTTAAGCGATTTTTGTTCAGTAAGCGGTTCTCTGCGAACCAGATCAATATTAACAAGGGCATCCAGTTCATTCATAACAATGTCAAGATTGTCCGTTCCCATGCCTGTTGATAGAACTGTCAATCTGTGATTTCCAATCCTTCCGGTATGTGTTACAATTTCCCTGTTTTGGCGTTTCATTTCTATCTGGTCAAAATATTTTGAAATCTCAGGTACGCGACCAGGATCACCAACTACAATAATTACAGGAGCCAGTTCCTCTGGTTGAAGCCTCAGATGGTAAACGCTTCCATCCGCGTTAAGGATCAATTCCGATTCAGCAATTGGAGCCATATTTGTGAAAATTTGGATTAAACAACGAAATATCTACTTTTGTATTTGCGGGCAAATGTAGCGAATAAAAGGTATTAACATCGATGTAATTCAGCCCTTTTAGCAACAGGACATTGTCATTACTACGCCTGTTTCCTAAACGAATACAAGTATTTGATAAACTCATCTAACGGAATGAAGGCTGAAATTATTACTATTGGAGACGAATTATTAATTGGTCAGGTGGTTGACACAAACTCAGCCTGGATGGCTGATCAACTCAATTTATTGGGTATAAATATACATCAGATCACAAGTATCTCTGATAGCCGCGAACATATTCTAAGCACTTTGAACGAAGCAACGTTGCGGGCAGATATTATTTTGATAACCGGTGGGCTTGGACCTACTAACGACGATATAACCAAGCAAACTTTAAGTGAGTATTTTGATTCACCACTTGTATTTAACGAGGGGGCATACAAACAAATAGAACAACTCTTTGGACAGCGTGGATTCCCTGTAACTCCTCTCAACCGTTTACAAGCCATGCTACCGGGTAGTTGCACTCCACTCCCAAATGAATGTGGCACAGCTGCAGGCATGTGGTTTGAAAAGGACAATACAATCTATATTTCGATGCCTGGTGTGCCTTTCGAAATGAAATCTATCATGACTCAGGAAGTACTACCCAGGCTTGCTTCCTTAAACAACGAAGTAATTGTTCATAAAACCATACTAACACAGGGAGTTGGAGAGTCCTTTCTTGCTGCCACTATTGCTGATTGGGAAAACCGGCTACCGGCTCATATAAAGCTCGCCTACCTTCCTCAGCCAGGCCTTGTAAGGCTCAGACTCTCAGCCTCCGGTTCTGATTTTGATAAACTTCATTCTCAAATTTCGCAGATTACATTGGAACTAGCAAACCTGATCCCTGAATATATCTTTGGTTACGATAATGATACACTGGAAGAAGTGATTGGGAAACAACTTCTTTCACTTAAATTGACTTTGGCAACTGCCGAAAGTTGCACCGGAGGCTATACTGCTCACCTGATCACCAGTATTTCGGGCAGTTCTGAGTATTTTAAAGGGTCGATCGTTGCATATTCCAATGAAATAAAGGAAAATCTTCTTGGCGTGAAACATGACACAATTGTTAAGAGTGGAGCCGTAAGCGAAGAAACTGTAAAAGAAATGGCAGTAGGAGCGCGGATAAAGCTGGACACTTATTGTGCCATTGCAATTTCAGGAATCGCAGGTCCGTCAGGAGGGACTGATGAAAAACCAGTAGGGACAACATGGATTGCTATCAGTTCACCTGCTGGACTTGTTGCCGAAAAATTCCTGTTGGGCGAACACCGCGGTCGAAATATTCGTAAAGCGGGAATTGCAGCATTAAATATGCTACGAAAAGAGCTGGATAAAATTCAACAATGACAAAGTAATTTCTCGCAATAGTCTGAATTTGTGAATAATACATCGTGTTTTTGTATTTGAAAGGTTCAATTACAATAAAATATTTAGAAGAAGATTTGAATATTGGAAAAATAATCCGACCTTTGCACTCCGATTTTAGAAATAATCACCTGAAAATCAAATAAAGATGTCACGAGTTTGCGAACTAACAGGCAAGGGAATGATGGTTGGAAACAGTGTTTCTCACTCCAACATCAAGACCAAACGTAGATTTTATCCAAATCTGCAAACCAAGAGGTTTTATATCCCTGAAGAAGATAAATGGATCACATTGAAGGTTTCTGCCGAAGCCATTAAAAATGTTACCAAGAATGGAATCACTGCCTGCCTTAAAGAAGCAAGAGTAAAAGGGTTCCTTAAGAAATAAACTTCTGTTAACTTTCATGGAAAGCTGTTACTGTATAAAGGTGACAGCTTTTTCTGTTTATCCTGTTTTATGTTAACATTCGTTAAATTTACCGCTTCAAAGCACTTAAAAAGTAATTTTACCGATACATGAGGCCTTGCCTGAATATAATCCTGCTTTTCACACTGTGCTGCAGTGCTTTTCAGGCTACAGCACAAAATCACGAAAATGACCTGGTGCAATTTTCAGGTGTTGTTATTACCTCAGACAGCCTGCAGCCTATTCCTTTTACAAATGTTATAATTAAGCGAACCCATAGGGGCACAACTGCAGACTATTTTGGTTTTTTCTCTATCGTGGCCAACAAGACAGATATCATTCAATTCTCAGCTACGGGATATAAAAAAGTTGAATTCCGGATACCTGATACTTTGACTGAAAACAGGTATTCTCTTATTCAAGTATTGAGTTCTGATACCATTGAGTTGGCCGAAACTGTGATCTACCCCTGGCCTTCGCGCGAGCAATTTAAGCAGGCTTTTATCACCCTTCATATTCCTGACGACGACATAGTAATTGCGCAAAAAAATATTAACTACATGGAGATGCGCGAACTAGCCAAAAACACCGATAAATATGGCATGGATGGCGCCATGAACTACACCAATAATCTGAACAAGCAGGTAGACAAGCTCTATTATTACGGACAAGCACAGCCTATCTCCATTTTCAATCCTTTTGCATGGGCTAAGTTTATTAAAGCCTGGAAAAATGGCGATTTTAAGAATAAAAAGAAATAAACTGCTGTCTTTCCAGTTATTATGAAGCACAAATACTCCTTACAAATCGCCCGGATGCAACAACGTTTGCGCTTCTTTTTAATTCTCCCGGCCTTGCTGCTATTTTCTGCCAGCCTTCAAGCTCAGGAAAAAGGCAAAGTATCCGGCAAGATAACGGGAACTAATGGAAAGCCTATTGAATTTGTAAGTATTTCCATGCTTGGCTCTGTGGGCGGTGCAACAACAGATGCCCAGGGCGATTTTGAGATAATTGTCCCATGCAACCAGAATATTATAATTGTTATTTCTTCGATAGGATACATTAAAGAAACAATCAACATGCGGCTTGCACCGCATGAAAAGAAGTTACTCAACATAAGTTTGCGTGAATCGACCACGATCCTGCCGGACGTAATAGTGGAGGACCGTCAGTTGCGAACGACAAATCTTAGCCGCATCGATCCTAAAAATGCTGCCAGTATTCCCAGTATTTCAGGAGGTATTGAAGCAATGATTAAAACGCTTCCAGGTGTGTCGTCAAACAATGAACTCAGTTCGCAATACTCTGTTCGTGGTGGCAATTATGACGAAAATCTGGTTTATGTGAATGATATCGAAATCAACCGCCCTTTTCTGGTTCGATCAGGGCAACAGGAAGGGCTAAGTTTTCTGAATTCCGACCTGATTTCGTCGATACTCTTTTCGGCCGGTGGTTTCGATGCACGTTATGGTGATAAAATGTCCAGTGTTCTTGATATTCAATATAAGCGTCCAAAGTCGTTTGGTGGTTCCTTTTCGACCAGTCTGCTTGGTGCATCTGCCCATGTGGAAGGCATATCCAAAAGTAACAGGTTTACATATCTGATAGGAATAAGGCAGAAATCGAGCCAATACCTGCTCAAAAATCTGGATACAAAAGGTGACTATAAAACTTCGTTTACTGATGTTCAAGGCATGCTTTCCTTCGATATCAATGAGCAGCTTGAGCTATCATTCCTCGGTAACTATGCTCGTAATGCATATAACCTTACTCCTGCCACCCGCGATACAAAGTTTGGCACGCTGGACACACCACTTCGGTTATTTGTTGTTTTCGACGGACTTGAAGCCGATCAGTTTAATAATTATATGGGAGCGCTCTCCCTTATTTATAAACCAAACAAGAATGCCCGTCTCAAATGGACTGTTAGTGCTTTTCAGTCGCACGAAAGTGAAACCTATGATATTCAAGGACAATATTGGATAGCTCTCCTTGGTAACAGCGGGGATAGTATTGAAGTAATAGAAACAAAGGGAGTAGGCGCTTACCTTAACCATGCCCGCAATTTTCTGGATGCCACGGTTATTAATGCCGAACACAGGGGCTCTTTGTCACTTGAATCTAATTACCTTCAATGGGGAATAAAATACCAACACGAGATTATAAACGATAAATTGAATGAATGGAAGATGATAGATTCTACCGGTTATTCCATTCCCTATTCTACTGGTATTCCAGGCCAGTTAAATACTATCGGGGATCTTAGCCTTTACGAATCCTACCGTGCAAGCAACGCACTATCAAGTAATAGATTAACAGGATTTGTTCAGAATATTTTTGATCTGGATGGCGATAGTACACGCGTTTCTTTAACAACAGGAATACGGGCAAATTACTGGGATATGAACAAGCAATTACTTATCAGCCCGCGTGTTTCCTTATCCTTCAAACCGAACTGGGAAAGAGATATTGTCTTTCGCTTATCAGCCGGATATTATTTTCAACCACCTTTTTATCGCGAACTACGTGATTTCCAAGGTAATATAAATGCATCCCTTAAGGCGCAGAAGTCCATACATTTTGTTGCCGGAAGCGACTGGAATTTCATGGCATGGAACAGGCCCTTCAAATTCGTTACCGAGATTTACTATAAGTTCCTTAATAATATTGTGCCCTACGAAGTTGACAATGTCCGTATCCGTTATTATGCCAAAAACAATGCTCATGGATATGCTACCGGAATCGACACGAGAGTGAATGGTCAATTTGTGAAAGGCATTGAGTCCTGGGCAAGCCTTTCTATAATGGAAACCCGCGAGGACATAAAGGACGATTTTTATTATGACAAAGACAGCATAATTCATTATCCTGGCTACATCCCTCGCCCAACTGACCAAAGAGTTAACTTCGGATTATTTTTTCAGGATTACCTGCCAAATAACCCTTCCTACAAAATGCATATGACGCTCATGTTTGGAAGCAGGCTCCCTTTTGGGGCTCCTGGCTCCCAACGATACAAACAAACGCTGCGCATGCCTCCATACCGCAGGGTAGATATAGGCTTTTCAAAACAGATTAAAGGCGAAAACAGCAAACTGAGGCCAGGAAATTACCTGAACAATTTTAAATCAATATGGCTCAGTGCTGAGATATTCAATCTCCTGCAGATAAATAATACGGTTTCATATCTTTGGGTAACCGATTATCAAAACCTACAATATGCCGTGCCAAATTACCTCACATCCAGGCAGATTAACATTAAATTGCAGGTCGAATTCTGATTTCTTCTCTTCTATATTTAGCTTAAACACTTCCGATTTTTCTCCTCCGGCATGAACTTTTTATTAAGATCAATGTTATTGATGTACATTTTAAACTAATTTACAAATTGATTTAAATACTATAAAAAGGAGGAAAAGAAATGAAATTTGAATTCCCACAGTTACCATACGCTTTCGATGCACTTGAGCCCCATTTCGACAAAATGACAATGGAAATACATTATAGCAAGCATCATCGTACATATTTCGACAAGTTTACTGCAGCCATAGCAGGAACGGCCCTTGAGAACCAGACATTTGAAGAAATTTTCGCAACCATTAGCCAACAACCGGCTGCAGTGCGTAATCATGGAGGGGGCCTATTCAATCACAGCCTTTTCTGGGAAATTCTTTCGCCTGAAGGCGGTGGACTTCCCACTGGCAAACTTGCAGAAGATATTGATAAGAATTTTGGATCATTTGATGCATTCAAAGCGAAATTTAACGATGCAGCCGCAAATCGTTTCGGTAGCGGATGGGCATGGCTGTGCGTAAAAGCTGATGGAAGTCTGTGTGTTTGCTCTTCAGCAAACCAGGATAATCCACTGATGGATATTCACGACTGCCCGGGTAAACCAATCATGTGTCTTGATGTTTGGGAACATGCCTATTATCTGAAATATCAGAATCGCCGCCCCGATTATATAAATGCATTCTGGAATGTGATAAACTGGGAGAAGATTGGCAGTAATTATACAAAAGCATTGGGTTTATGATGGGTTCACCCGATTTTCGAATTGGATAATTTGGTTTATGATTCGGACGGCAGCCGCGCTCAACTGCGGCTGTCTTATTTAAATCTTACAACAACTTGCGCTACTGTTTGTTATACTAAATATGATTTTTACTAACCTTAAAACTTCCTGATAATGAAAAAGAAATCACTATTAATGCTGTTCGGCACAGTCATTTTACTTTCGGGCAGCATGTTTGCACTAAGTTTACATACGTCAACGCCTGTTAAAGAAAATTCTTTCTACACCAGAGGATCGGACGGAGCCCAGAACGGTTTCGCTTTCCCTGTGCTTCCTTACAGTTATGACGCTCTGGAACCCTACATCGACAAGTTAACCGTTGAGATTCATTACGACCGTCACCACCGCAATTACTTCAACAAATTTGTTACTGCCACAAAAGGAACTGAGATGGAAAAAATGTCGTTGGAGGCAATTTTTGCTAACATGAGTAAATACCCTGAAACCGTTCGCAACAACGGTGGTGGATTTTACAACCATACACTTTACTGGGAAAATATGGCACCAAATGCAGGTGGCTTACCAACAGGAACGCTTGCCGCGGCAATTGACAAATCGTTCGGATCGTTCGAAAAATTTAAAGAGCAATTTGGAAATCTCGGGAAATCCAAATTTGGTAGCGGCTGGGCATGGCTAATTGTTGAAAAAACTGGTGCTTTGAAGGTCTCAACAACTTCCAATCAGGACAATCCCCTGATGGACAATATTGCACCTCATGGCATTCCGCTCCTTGCTCTTGATGTATGGGAGCATGCCTATTACCTGAAATATCAGAACAAACGTGCTGATTATGTTGATGCATTCTGGAACCTGATCAACTGGCCCGAAGTTCAGAAAAGGTACGACAAAGCAACTCTTAAAAAATAGCACTATTTGACAATCACAAAAAAGCCGGGTCGAAAGCCCGGCTTTTTTTTGGATTAACTGTTTTTATTCGAAAGAAACAATAGATTCAATAATTATCCGGATAGCATCGCGTAGCTGCGTTTCGGTAATAACCAATGGCGGTGCAAACCGAATAATATGCTGATGTGTCGGTTTGGCAAGTACCCCATTGTCACGCATTTTCATGCATACATCCCATGCCTCTTTACCGTTTTTCGGGCGGATTACAACTGCATTGAGCAATCCTTTTCCGCGAACGAGCTCTATCATATCAGATTTTACAGCAGCCATCTCGCTCCTAAAGATTTTTCCCAGGTATTCAGCTCTTTCGGCTAATTTTTCATCTTTAACAACTTCGAGAGCTGCTATAGCAACCTGGGCAGCCAAAGGGTTTCCTCCAAAAGTGGATCCATGTTCGCCAGGTTTTATTGTAAGCATTATTTCATCGTCGGCCAATACTGCGGAGATGGGCATTACACCTCCCGAGAGGGCTTTTCCTAAAATAAGAATATCAGGACGAACATTTTCATGATCGCATGCAAGCAATTTACCAGTACGTGCAATACCTGTCTGAACTTCATCAGCAATAAAAAGAACATTCTTTGCTTTGCACATGGCACTGGCTTTCGTCAGATATCCATCAGCAGGAACATAAACCCCTGCCTCACCCTGAATAGGTTCAACAAGGAAACCGGCAACGGTTGGATCAGCCAGCGCATTTTCCAAAGCCGGAAGGTCATTATACGGAATAGTAATGAATCCTGGCGTATATGGGCCATATCCCGTGTAAGCATCAGGATCTGTTGACATGGAAATAATAGTAATTGTACGGCCATGGAAATTCCCTTCGCAAACAATAATTTTCGCTTCATTTTCAGGAACACCCTTTTTTAAATAAGCCCATTTGCGGCATAATTTTAAAGCGGTTTCGTCGGCTTCAGCTCCTGAATTCATTGGCAATACTTTATCATAACCAAAATATTCAGTCATGTACTTTTCATAAACTCCAAGTTTGTCATTATAAAAAGCACGTGAAGTAAGCGTAAGCGTGCGCGCCTGCTCTACCATGGCATCAATAATTCGTGGGTGGCAATGACCCTGGTTTACAGCGGAATATGCCGAAAGAAAGTCATAATATTGTTTTCCGTTAACATCCCACACTAGTGCACCTTCGCCTTTGGCGAGTACCACAGGAAGTGGATGATAGTTATGCGCCCCATACTTTTCTTCGAGTTGGATAATTTCTTCTGAAGTCAGTTTCTCAGTGGTTTCGGTGATCATAAAAGATTGATTAAAGGTTAAATATGGCGCAAAGGTATTTATTTTGGACATGATTCACCATGAAGTAAAAAAATATAAGCTTCAATCCGGGCTGCTGACCCGGGCGCCACCAGGTAATGTCAAAGCTCTATAACGTAGGGAAGGGGAAGGAATCAGAACTCCCAGACCAAGACAATCCCATTTGGCATCGATTGCTTTAATAGTATCTACATCCATAGTAAGCACATTAGGCCATTCACGTTTAAACCCATCTAGTTTATCGGTTTTACGGGTGCCGTCAATGACTAATTGTTGGAACGTGTCGGTAATATCAGAAAGAGTGATAAAACAATCGCGCTGGGGGTCGCAATTATTTGCCACCAGCCACGCTACATCAGCCATGTTGAAAACATCTACCTGTTTGTCAACATAAACAACAAACCGTATCCCCTTTGAAATATCCTTTTTGATTAGTATGGAATGAAATTTATTGATTTGCTTAGCTATCGCTTTATCAACCGCCAAAATAAGAAGTCCATGATTGATATAACTTGTGTTAATATGAGTAATTCCTTCACAATCAATAAACTCCTGCTTTGAGATATTGGAATTTGATGGAAAAAGTGAACCAGCTTTTCTTTCGACCGGAAGTTTATCCGTAGCATCAACTCCTAATTTTCCTGCAAAAGCAAACTGAGCACTTGAGTGATCGAGAACGTCCGAAGGGCCTTTACTTAATAGAATATCTGCGGATGGGTCAACTGTTTCTCCTATCACTTCCAATACCCGGGTATAATCAGTAAGTGAAATATCCCGGTCCAGGACAATAAGGATTTTATTAAACATCATCTGACCGGCTCCCCATAATGCATTCATCACTTTAGTTGCCTGGCCTGCATACGTTTTATTTATACGGGCAAGGACGATGTTATGAAAAACACCTTCGCGTGGCATATGCAAATCGATCAATTCTGGAATCATACTAAGGCGAATAGGGGCAAGAAAGATGCGTTCAGTAGCAAGTCCCATAAATGCATCTTCCTGTGGAGGGATTCCAACAATTGTTGCAGGATAAATTGCATCGCGGCGATGCGTGATACATGTTACATGAAAACGCGGGTAGTAGTCGGCAAGGGAATAGAATCCGGTATGGTCACCAAAAGGGCCTTCGAGGATCAGATCTTCGGATGGATCAACATAGCCTTCGATAACAAAATCGGCCTCGGCAGGCACTTCCAGGTCGCATGTGAGGCATTTTACAAGTTCCACTTTTTTCTTCCGTAGAAATCCGGCTAACATATATTCGTCAATATTATCAGGCAAAGGAGCAGAGGCGGAATAAGTGCAGGATGGATCGCCTCCCAAAGCTACTGCAACTGGCATTCGCAATCCAAGTTGCTTATATTCATTGTAATGCCGTGCCGAATTTTTATGCAAGTGCCAATGCATGCCTGTAAGTTCATTGTTAAAAACCTGCATCCTGTACATCCCAAGGTTGCGGATTCCTGTCAACGGATCTTTGGTATGAACGGCTGGCAGTGTGATAAAAGGCCCGCCATCGTGAGGCCAGCATGTGAGTACAGGCAACTTCGAGAGATCAGGAGCTGGCATAACAACTTGCTGACAAGCTCCTCTGCCTTTAATTACTTTGGGCATCCAGGAAGCAATTTTACCCAAAGTTGGCAATATGCGCAATTTACCCATCAGGCCTCCCGAGTTATTCATCATTCCGGCAAAGAGATCGCTTATTTCTTCAGCAGCCTGATCCAAAGACTTTACTCCCAAAGCAAGGCACATCCTCTTCTCGGAACCCATAGAATTGATTAACAAAGGGAACTCAGTTCCATTGTTCGTAAAGAGCAATGCCTTCCCACCTTGCTTGCTAACACGGTCAGTTATTTCACTTATTTCAAGATGGGGAGAAACAAATTCGTCAATAATAACCAGCTCTTGTGCTTGCTGAAGTGTATGAACAAAATGCTGAAGTGTTTTATAGGCCATAGATTGTGGATTTCAACCGGGATAAGTATTATCTCTATTAGTAGCACAAAAATAACCATTACCGAAAAATATAGGCAGATAATTAAAAATATCCTACTTTTGAAGTCCTAAGTTCAACTAATAAGTGCAATTAAAATCCTGACAAAATGAAAAATATTCTTTTTTTTGCTACAATAGCATTAATTATTTCAGCCTGCTCAAACCAGAATAGCAAAAAGACGGAAGGCAATAAGACGGAAAACAGTGTTTCTTTTTCCAACGATATGGAAAATGCATCAGCTCAGATTCCATCCTGGATAAATGAAGTAAATGTAAATGAAGGGATCGCGCATTCAGGAAAATTTTCCTGCATGATGGACGAAACACGCGAATATAGTTATGCCTTCCAGGAAATATTAAGCAATATCAATAAGGAATTACCCAAAATAATTATTGTAAAAGCCTGGGTTTATTCTACTGTTCCTTCCCCGGATGCTTCTTTTATAGCCAATATCTTTGAAGGTGGAAAATCGATCTGGTGGAACTCAGGTGTAATGAGAGACCGTGTACCTAAAGCAAATGAGTGGACTGAAATAGTGTGCTACTTTAAAGTTGACAAACCAGTTTTCCCAACAAGCCAGATTAGGATATTCGTATGGAATCAAAACAAATTGAAGTTTTACATTGATGACATGGATGTAACCTTCCAATATTAGAAACAAAGCGAAGTTTATGACTTCACCTTCGTAAACTCCTTTGAACCGAAAGATTCCGGCTTTTTATTGTTATTGTATTTGGAAGGGCATTTCAAAAGCAAACTACTTGCTTTGAAGGTTTCACCCTCCATTTTACCCATCACCACAACCTGTTCCGATTTTTCAAAATCCTGTGGCTTCGTACCTTTATATACAACTTGTTTGATAAGGCCTTTTTCATCGCTCATAAAAAATGTGAAACGGTTGGCATCAACTTTTGAATCATAGACGATGGGCTTATCCTTGCTCAGTTTTCCGATGATGTGGAATTCCTTGCCAGGATATTTGCCGGCATCTCCAAAATTGGAATACGTGCTCGTATCTGTTAAGGTGCTGATGATCACACCCATGGCCATTACGATGATAACAATGAGTACGATATGATATGTTTTCATTTTAGTCTTGTTTGTCTTTAATTTGTTTTTCAAGCTTACTTATTTTCCTATCCAGCGAAAAAAGATAGATGATAAGACCTGCAAATATGGTCACCAGCGAAGCTATTACGATAAATAATTTATTTTCAATCATTGTTTAACGGTTTATTAGAAGTTAAAAAAAGCAATCTATAGTATCAGATATTCATTTTTTATTTTTTCATGATCATTCTAACACTATCAGGCGTTCATATCCGCCTCCTGTTTCAACCGGATATAACGCACCCTGATATTTAGAATCCATGTCCCTATGAGGATCCAGCCAATTATTGCAGGATAGAACACAAGCCGCATGACATTGTCTAAAGTAGCAACAGTCGAAGGGCTTCCGCCAGCTCCGGGATGAAGTGATCCGGAAGACATTTTTGGCAATATCCCTACAAAAATAACCAGCAGCACAAATGCGAAAATGTTATATACAGCTGCTACTTTCGCGCGCTTATGATCTTCATCCATAGAGTGTCGCAACACAGTGTAAGCAAAATAAGCTAAAATACTCACTGCGGCACCGTTAAGTTGCGGATCATTAACCCAGGGAGCTCCCCATGTAAAATTGGCCCATTCCATTCCGGTAACTATGCCCAGCAAACCAAATAACAAACCCACGTTAACGGCCTGCGCTGCCAAAATATCCTGCCGGATATCGAACCCGGAAAGATAGCGGATACTGTAGGCCAGTGACACTGTGAAGATGGCCATCATGGCAAACCACATGCAAACGTGAAAGAACAAATTGCGGATGGACTGGTCAATGACTCTTAACTCAGGAACAGGGACTAGAAACCCTGCAATTATTGAATACAATACCAGCGTTACGCCAAGGATTTTCCACCAGTCTTTGGATAATGTCATCGTGAGGTTTGTTTGCGTGAGGTTTGAAATAAAAACGAAATAATTTCCCGGTTATTATTAACAGATTTTGTTATCCTCATGTTCATTCAATTACAATTAATCTTTCCATAAATAAGGAAACAGAAGAAAAGCCAATGTAACAACAACCAGATTGATTAGCATTAACACAAGTATAAACTGATAATTCCCATCCCAGGAATTGGATTCCAGCGCCTGTTTAGAAACTTTCATCAATGTAATTAGCAATGGCATCATTATCGGGAAACTCAGGATAGCCATCAATGCAAAGTTATTGTTTGTACGCGACGAAATGGCTGATATCATAGTGAGCACCGATGCAAATCCAAAGCTGCCGAGCAGAAGCGACAGTACAAAAAGTGGCATGTTCCGGATAAAGTTTCCCATAAGTGCTGCAAAAACAATAAGGCTAAGCAGCGAAAGCACACCCATTAAAAGAATGTTATAGATTATCTTGGAGAGGATGACAGCCTGCGGGCTCGACAACGTGTAGTAATATAACTGCCGCCCCTGGCTCTCCTGCACAAAACTTTTACTTACGGCATTAACAGATGCGAAAAGCATGATAATCCAAAACAGTGAATTCCATGTAGGAGCATCAATAATGTGGGTAAACGAAAGGTAGCAAACGAAAATAGTGGAAACCACATAAAGCAGTATGCCGTTCAAAGCGTATTTCTGCTTGAGTTCAAGCCTCACATCTTTAACGATCAGGTGTTTTATTTCCGCTACCAGCATTCAATTTTCTTTGGTGCAAAGATATAAAATACTACATATATAAAAGATTGAAACATGTAGTAGCCTCAAGATAATACTGAAAAAGCAGCAATGAGGGAAAAACCGGAGATAAATTATTTTACTTAACCGAAAATCTGGTCAGGCCAGTTTTTATATTTCAGTTTTTATTCTGAATCCTTGCTCATCATTGGAGATTCCCGGAGCTGTGTGGATATAAATATACTGAATATCATTAAACCAATTATTACAATCAAAGGATTGGTCATAGAACCTGATATTGAGGACTTAAAACTATCCATGCCAAAAATGAATGCAATGCCTGAAATCTGACCCATAAGCAGAAGAATCCCATTAGACGTGCCTTCAGAAGCCGGATAAGTTATTTCAGCACCATACTGGAACCCGATGGGGCCTGAACTAAGAAGGAAGAATCCTAAAGCTGCCCCGGAAGCAAGAACAGCCCAATAACTTGTAGCAAAAGTAATCACCGCAAGGCCTAAAGTAGCTCCAGTTAATGCAATGATAATGAATGGAGTTCTTTTCCTATAATGATCCGAAAGCATTGGAATAATAAGTGCACCAACAATACCACCAAAAATCATCATTCCACCGGTAACTCCTGCTTGTGTGGCCAAAAAACCTCTTGGCCTGAGAATATCCTCAATCCAGGTTGTAACACTATTAAAAACTCCTAATCCGATGAAGAAAATCAGCATCAGCCAGTTAAAATCCCGTGTCCGCAATGTACTCTTAAAGCCATCAATAACGAGGGAGCGCTCCTCCTGATCCGGACGACAAGGGGCTGTTGGAGGACCTTCTTTCGCTAAGACTATAAATACAACTGCTCCAAGAACTGCTATAACTCCGTATATGAAGAGCATAACACTAATACCGTAACCTAAGGTAAGAAAAGGGGTTAACGTCATGCCGGCCAGAATACCGATATACATAGCAAGCGTGCCCAAACCAGAAGCAGTGGCTCTCTCATTAATTGGGAACCATCGGGCTGCAAATTTTGTAATAGCGTTTAAAAGAAATGGTTGACCAAGCGCTATGCCGATTTGCGACAACAGAAGCAAATCGTAGTTTTGAGTAACCATTCCACGCATCATTCCAAAAACAGCGGTCAGGACTACCCCTATTCCAACTCCGATACGAATTCCATATGTGTCGATAATCCATGACGCCGGTATTGAAACTACGATGTAAACCACCATAAAACTCATCGAAAGGATTCCTATCCAAAGATCAGAAACACCATAGTAATTGGTTGCAGCACTGGTAATCGGGGCAAAGGTGATCCAAAGAAGCTGGTTTATAGCCACCACCAACATATACACACTTAACATAACCCATCGATACCCGTAAACTTTAAAATTTGTCGAAATCATAATTCAAATCCTTGAGTTTACTTATATTTAAGATGTTAGCATTGTTCTTATTAAAATATTTCCATTCGGGATTTACAATTCCTCAATTAAACGTGAAAGGGAATATCAATCTTTAGCTCCATCAGCGAATTTAATTAAAAAATGCAATTACATAATTCTAACTTGAGAAAACCAAGAATTTAACTCCTGTCAGATAATAAACTACCCCGCCATAGAGCAAAGGGGTTTCAGAATCCAGAATCCAGAAGAGTTTTCAAATTCTGACTTCTGTATTCTGTCTTCTCCTTTGTAATAAAGTAAAAAAACGCAGCAAACAACGGGGAATCAAACCCAAAGAAAGATTAATAAACGTTAATACCAAAATCATTCTTTTGCCTTTAGAAATTCAGCTGATAGGCCAGACTTGTCGCTAAATGTGGCTCAGAAGAAATACTCCTCGCCAGGAAGGAGAACAATGGAAATGTTATGTTTAGGTTAATTATCAATATAATTAAACAAAGCCAGATGGATTGTGTTAATTTTGTTGTCAAACTCCGCTGTTATGAAGAGATTGTATCTTGTTAGACATGCGAAATCATCGTGGAGCAGCCCTGGCATGGAAGACCTGGATCGTCCTTTACTCGAAAAAGGACTGAAGCGCACACGGTTAATGATTGATTATTTGAAGAATCACAATGTTACCCTGGATCTAATTCTATGCAGCCATGCTGTGCGT
>Ga0268283_1000403_pt1 | contig 30848 bp, 31 predicted proteins | sample saktaG_13_FD_190140 | JGI IMG/M metagenome (GOLD analysis project Ga0268283, IMG submission 190140) | Saline water microbial communities from Sakinaw Lake, British Columbia, Canada - sak_2013_06_06_36m | ecosystem: Environmental > Aquatic > Non-marine Saline and Alkaline > Saline ... | reverse complement strand
AAGGAAAAGATTTGGTGGACTTACTCCACTTGAGGTATTATTAAAGATGACTGGCGTTGCATTAAAAGGTTGAATCTACCATCCACAGGTATGTGGATGTTGTATTTGTTGTAATGTTCAAGCTGTTCTAGTGCAAGAATGCAAAAATTAGTTCGATATATCGAACTAATTTTTCTGTTACATGTTATATGTTATGTGTTACATGTTGATTAACTCGCTCCTCCTCCCCCTCCGCCACCTCCTCCACCCGCACTTCCGCCTCCGCCAGATCCACCCCCGCCTGCTCCTGAAGATGAAAATGCGGATGAAAAACTAGAACTGAATGAGGAAGAAAAACTAGAAGCAGAAAAATTTGAAGCCCCAGCTGAAACACTAGATGCAGTATTTAAAGTACGAGCATGTCCATACCATGCTGGTTCTGATTTAACAATAGAATCAAAAGCTTTTGCCCATTTCTTTTCAACACCAAAAACCATTGCATAAGGAAGATATTTCTCAAATAACTCAGGTGTTAAATTCTGCATTCTATATTTTTCTGCAGTTTCCAAATACAATTTAAAACCTAGCCACTCTTCCCTGAGAATCCTTCCTTCTTTTGAAAGTCGTGGATTATACTTTACAAAATGATAAATTGTTATTAATGACCAAACAATTATCATGATTAAAAAAATATATTTTGCATACACACCAAGAAGTGAAAAAACAAAGAAAGATATAAAAACAAGGACTATCGGTAAAGAATATATAAGCTTATATTTATCGACTTTCAAAAAAGGTACATCAAATGCCGAAGCTTCATCTTTAGATATCTCATTTACAAGCTTCTCTTTAAGTTCCAACATGTGTAAAAACATTTCATTTTTTGTAGAAGGAGATGCATGTTTCATTCGGGCTGTAGAAAAGCTTTCAATGCCCTTAAAAAGAATACTTAGAAAACCCTTTTCGTATTCATGTAAAAAAGGATCATTATCAAAACCTTTCAATCTAAGAATTTCATAATCTTTCAAATTTCTTATTCCAAAAATTGCAGTAGAGGCAAAAAATAGCGTAACAAAAGAAGTAACAATAATAGCATCGTTATTTCTAATTACTCCAAATATAATTACAGAAATAATAATAACAAAAACAATTATTGTGTTTCTCTTTCCAAAAAGATTTTTCAACTCATTTGATGAATCTTCTTTTATCTCAACATACCCACGCACTGCCAAGTCGACAATAGTTGCTGCCCATGCGCGCGGAGTATTTCTTTCCATTACTATGACTTCCGCCATTGCTGGAGGTAAATCATGCGGTGGTGCATATTCAGCAATTATTGTTCCCCTGCCTTTTTTTAATTTTTCTGAAAATAGCCAATATATGAAAAGATAAATTATTGTAATTAAAATAATTATTGTAGCTAAAACAAATGCCCAATTAATAGTAAGCCAATATGTCCAAAAATCAGATTGATGTAACAAGCCCTTTGGCCAGCCAAGCGCAACAGTAAAAGCTTCTTTCGGTGCAAAAGGTCCAGCGCTAAAATATTGAAACATTTGATCAGAATCTCTGTTCCAGTTTCGTGGATTATTATTTGGTGTGGTTGTGTATGCAACTGGCTTTAGGTCTGAAGCTACAAAATTATTTACAGGCAGATTAATATTCACTATTGATGATTCAATTGGAACATCATAATTTGTAAAAATATTCCAATATACTTCATCATGATCTTGATAGAAGCCAATCCCGCCATAAACTTTATATTTTATTATCCAAAGATGATCTGTGTCTTCTAAATTGTAATACCACTCAATTATCATCTCCGCATTCTTTTTATATGCTGTGTACATTCCCCAACTTGCTGCGTTGTATTTTTCTAAAGCTTTTGATGAATATTCAAGGGGTTTTCCCGTCTCACCGTCTATGACCTGCACATCCTTTATATCTGAAACATCCTTAAGTCGAATATTTCTATATCCCATATTAAAACGTCCTTTGTATGAATACAATTGTCTTTCCTCAACAAGAAAACTAGAGTCGCCCTCGACTGTAATATTTACATCAAAATTTTTATAAAAATAGCTATTGCCATCTTTTGCATTGGCAATATGAAAAGAAAATAGTATTGTAAGGAAACATAATATGTAAAGTATTTTTCGCATGAGTTTATTTTCATATCATCCTCAGTTTGTCATTCCTGCGAAGGCAGGAATCCAGTCTGAAAATTTGGACTTGGATCCAAGAATATTTTTTTTCTAAAAAATTTCCTGGCCACACCTCTGCTCGTCAGCCTCCGGTCTTGCGAAAGCATAACCATGCTTTCTCACCCGTTGCTACGAGGATGACAGACGAGGGTAAAAAAATGTTATTAACAACTAGAACATTATAACATCCTAAAACAAATTTGTACTTAAAATGTTTTAGTCTAGAACATCTACAACAAATTCTCCTTCTCCATCACTAATCGTACCAAACGAATATCTAAATATGCTGTATCATCATTTAGAATTTCTTTTACCGGCGTCAAAAGGACATTATCTGAAAGTGCTTTAACCCGCTCAATAGCTTCCCGAATTTTTCCAACACTATTTTGTGATAAATGTGAAAGCAAATATGAAACATCCAAATCCTTATCATCTTCAATTAATTTTTCTATATGAGTTACAATTGTTTCTTTTGTCATACTTCGGTCTTTTGCAATTTGATCAAGAGGTACGCGAGTGAGCACAAAATCTTTTGTAATATCATATGTGCTACGCTTCTTACTTTTCGTTTTCATTTTAACATCTGAAACACTTCCAATAAAGGCTTCTTGTTTTCTTGCAAGTGAGGCCGGATCTGTATCTTTTAATGCCTTTCTGGCGATTTTAGAAAGTTCACGAAGCTCAGAGTCAAATTCTAACACCTCCGGATTGACCTGAAATGCCATCTCATTCATTCCCAAAAGCGAAAGACCAGCTAAAGAGCGTACACGAGAAAGAGCCACATACCCCATGCCTTTTTCAAAGGATTTTGAGAGGTCGACTTCCACAGCATCAAGTGACATCCCTTGGCTTTTATGCACGGTAATAGCCCATGCAAGGCGAAGTGGATATTGATTTATAGACGCTCTGACTTTTCCATTTTCATCCACAATTTGCCAATCCACTCTTCCTATTTTTATTTGAGATCCATTTGCCACACGTATCACAGGGTCTTCCCACGGCTCACATGATGTAACAATTCCCAAAGTTCCGTTAACATATCTGCCTTCCATATTATTTTTTACACACATCACTTTTGCACCAAGTTTTAAACGAAGAGTACTTGGTGCAAGACAGCTTTTTTTCAAAGAATCAACAAAATTTTTAGAACCCTTGTGAGTCATCTCGTAGGAAGTAGCCGAAGAATCTAATTTGTCTAATTCACTTTCGTTTACATTATCCACATCTGCATTATGGGTGTAAAGACGAGTTGGCTCCACATCAACTTCTGGTTTTTTCTTATAGCGTTTTCGCAAATGTTCTTTTGCCTCTTCACTCACATCATTCGCACGAATTGCATTTAATACTGTTAAGTAAGCATCATCAGTTTGACGAAATTGTGTTGTAAGGTAACAAACAGTAAAATCACCATCTTTCCAAGCTTCAGATTTAAATATAAAATGTGCATCCGGCTCACCGTGCCTAGATATTGGCGGAAGCTGAAAAAAATCTCCAACAAGCACAACTTGTATTCCACCAAAAGGTTTTGTATTTCTTCTAAAGTGACGAATTATTCTATCCACCATATCAAGCCGAAAATGATGCATCATAGAAACTTCATCAATTATTAAAACTTTTACATTTTCAAATCGTTTCCAGAGATAAGATTTTGATTCCAAACCATCCAAATCATATTCAGAAAGAGTATCACGCACTCCTAGCCCACTCCAAGAATGAATTGTTACACCTCCCATGTGAGTGGCAGCAATACCCGTAGAGGCTGTCACAGCCACATCCACTTTATGTTCACGCAAAAATGCAATATATCGATTTATGAGATGTGTTTTACCAGACCCAGCCGAGCCTGTTATAAAAACATTATTCCCCGTCTTTAAAATTTCAAAAGCTTCATCTTGGGTCATTGAGAACCATTATAACATATGAATATAGTTAACAAATCATCTGAGTATTTGTCATCCTCGTGTACTCACGGGGATCCAAGTTCATTGTTATAATGGAATTTTTAATTTTGTAATTTTCATGTCCCAGTTTATTGCATTATCTGGGATAATTTTTAAATAATGAATTAATTTTTGAATTCACATTAAAGCATTAGGAAATTATTTAAAAATTACAAAATTAAAAATTTGAAATTAAATTGGTCAGCATATAGTCAATATAAAAACCCGCGCGCGAGTTTTTATATACAACCATTATTTACTACTAAATCTCCACGTGCATCCCCGTCATCACTTCAACTGGCGCTTCCCCTTTATACCCCAAAACTTCTGGATTAAGCATTCCAAAAATCATAGCTACATGCGCCGTAACCAAGAAAAGAGCGACAAAGAAAACATGAGTTTTTAATTTTTGTTCTTTTGTTTTATTTTTCTGAGTCAGGTTCAATTCAAGCAAACTCAATCCAAGAAGTGGAATTATGCCCGCAAGATAAAATCCAACAGCCAACACATCTGCCAAACCCCTCCATTCACCTCCAAAAGTTAGGGGGACAACTGCTGTAAAAAATAAATTAATAAAAACAAACAAGAAATAAATACCAACGATAATACTAGCAGTCCTATTTACCTTCCGAACTGTTCCGCCAAAATTTTTAGTTAATAACAAATATAATTCAGTAATAGCAATAGTTTCTGCAAGTATTACAGGTATTGCCATATAGATAATAAGATTCCACGGCTGATTAGAAGCAAGAAGCTCCATATAATGAGTCATCATAATAATTTATGTTTAGTTAAGTTTTAAATAATAATATAATACTATCTCTAACTAACTTCTCCTGTTTGTCATTCCCGCGGAGGCGGGAATCCATTCTGAATAATGCGAATTAACCTGTGTCACACATAATTTCTTGCAAAAGTATTTTTTTACTAAAAAATCTTTTCCACATGGCTCAGACCGCCGTCTTCCGCCCTTGCACTCAGATACCAATCTGAGCTCACTAGAAATTTGCGCGACCCCGTCTCGGCTCGACAGCCTGCGACTGTGAAATTTGGCACCCACCAGATTCCACCCCCGCATTCGCGAGGATGACAAGAATGCGGATTAAATAATTAGCTATGGTATAAGTTATCTAAAACAAGGAGGTGCATGAAAAAGTATGGCAAGCCAGTTTGTTTTTGTTTTATCTGGCAATATTATTTTTCTTACATACAAAAATAATTTCTGAAAAATATTTAAATTCAATAAATCAACAAAGGATACAAATAGGAAAATGATTGAAAAAAGAAAAATACTAACAAGAGCAAAAAGAAACGCTTGCATGTCTTCAATATGGTTTACAAAACCCGCCATACAACCCTCATGACCGCTTATATGAGTACTCACAATAGGACACAATATAATATTGAGAATTATAAAAACCAGAGTTATTACGGCCAAAAATTTCATTACTGAGTATTGTAACACATTTATAATAAAACGTATTCCCTCTCCATCATTCTCAAATTTTCCTCTTTTTTACTTTGTCGAAGTCTTCGTGCGGATTCTGTTTTCCACTCGTGATTTTTAAGTAAATCAATCGTGGACTTATAAAATTTCTTTTTAGCTTCTGGATCATTTAAATCAATATTTAATTCTTCTGCAACCTTCATCCTTTTTTCAAAATAATCTTCACGACCAAAATTACTCACATCAGCATCTAAAATATATCCGTATAAACTTTTATCCTTAATTAAATAAGGTGACCCATTTATCATTTTCATTTGCGTATCTAAAATATCTGCAATTATACGATTTCGAGCATCCTCTGGTAAACTTTTGTAAGCCATACTTTTCTTAAACATTTTTATTGCAATCGGTTCGTTATTTTCATATTGCTTCACATAGCCAACATCATGCCATGAGGCTGAAATCGCCTGTTCTTTTATTATCTCAGGTAGAGCCCCGTCAGCCACAGCAAAAAGTATTGTTTCTCTTATAACATCTAAAGTGTGCTCTTTATTATGGTATCTTAAATTATTCGGCAAACCATCTAGAATATCTAAAGCTTCTTTAACTTCAGGAATTTGAAGCATTTCTAAATAGATTCCTTTCGCTTTTTCTTCAATCGTTTCCTTTGATTTTTGTTCAATTATTTCTTCCATTTACAGATATTATATCTATTTTTCTATTATGCATGCCCATTAAGTATAAGTCTTAGCTCTCCTCTCACTACTAATCTATCGTCCCATGATGACCGAATACCCCCGATTACAATTGATTGCTCAGCTCCCTTACCTGTAATCAAGACAACGTCCCCGGGATGAGCGATAGATAAGGCCTTCTTAATTCCATCCTTCCTGTCTTCTATCACAAACAAATTAGTATTTCTGGTCTTTCCAAATTTTTCAGCTGCGGTAGCTATGTCCTCAAGAATTTTTTTTGGTTCATCTTCGTAAGGGTCGACGTTACTTATAACTACATAGTCCGCCAATTTTGCACTTATCTCACCCATAATCGGACGTTTCGCTTTGTCTCTACCTCCACCTTCTGCTCCAAGCAAAATAATACTTTTTGCCCCAGAGTTTTTCATGGCATTAGCTGTCGTCAAAACATTCGTAATACTTTCTTTTTCATGCGCGTAGTCAACAAGAACTGTAAACTTTTGTCCTTCTTCTATTTTTTCCATTCTGCCGGGAATTGATTTCAAATTGAGTAATCCCTGTGCAATTGTGCGTTCATCAATATTAAATAAGCGAGAAATAATAATGGCGGGTAAGGCATTATAGACATTAAATTTTCCAAGAATACCTATTTTGAAGACGTCTTTACCAATAGAAAATTCCACTCCACTGGCGGTTTCTTTTATATTTTCTGCGATAAAGTCAGCCTTATCTATTTGACCAAAAGTAATTTTTTTGTCTGCCTTGAAATTAAGAAAAAAGTCATGGGCAGGATCATCGCTGTTTACTATTATGATTTTATTTATCTTTTCTCCATTTATTATTTTCTGCGACGTAAATAGAGTTTGAAACATTTTACCTTTCATTTGTTTATATTTCTCAAAACTCCCCCCGTGAGACTCCAAATGTTCCGGTGACAAGTTTGTAAAAACAGCTATATCGTAGTAAACACCTACATGTCGATGCTGTTGTATTCCTTCTGATGTAGTCTCGACAACACAATGTGTACAGCCCTCTTTAACCATTTGAGCCATCAGTTTTTGAATAGTAAATCGACCTGGCATCGTCATGTGGTATTTGTTGAGAAATTCCTTGTCCCCAATACGAATATTTGCAGTACTTATTATTCCTGTTTTATAACCACCAGCCATTAAACTTGACCAGATAAAATTAATTGTCGAGGTTTTTCCCTTTGTTCCAGTAACACCAATAATGATCATTTTTCTTGAGGGAGAATTATAATAGACTGTAGCAAGTCGTGCCACAATATAGTGATAAAATAAAAGAAAGTTTTTAGGAACAAGTTTTTTTATAATTTTTTTCATATATATTTTTTGATTAGTTTCCTGATGTTATAGAGGCTATACCAAAAAGGTTGTGCAACAACATCAAAAAACTCTGAATGCACAACTTCTCGTCCGCCAAATTTCTTCTTAAAGATAGTTAGACCATCCCAACCTTTATAAATTTTCCCAGAGGCTATGCCACCAAAGTTGTAAAACAAATTACCTGTTTTTTTTGCATGGCAAATTGCCGCCCATTGAGCAAGATATGTTGGCATTAGATTGCGGTGTTCGTCACTTGAACCACCAAAAACATAGTTAGCAACTTGTCCGTAGCAAATGATTAGATCAATCGCCAAAATTTCTTCTTTATATCTTGCCACCGACAGATAGGCATTATTTGGTTGCAGATTTTGAAAAATATTTTCGTAGTAAGATTTAATATGTAAGCTAAAGCCATTACGTTTTGCGGTACCAGACATCAGTTCATAAAAAACAGAGAAGTATCTTACAAAATCTGATGATACAATTTCCGTGGTTATTCCCTTTCTTCCTGCCAAACGGACAGAATACCTTGTTTTTTCGTGCATTTCTTTGAGAATATCGTCTTCTGTTTTATTTAAATCTAAAAACCATTCAGCGCGTGGTTGAAAATATGCTGAATGGTATGTATACATAGGAGCTTTTCTAAAAATTTTTCCTAAAAGCTTTTTGTCATCCAGATTTTTTACTGTAGGTGTAAAATCCAAACGTATGAATACGGCGTTATTTTTCTTTGCAAAATTAGAAAGCTCTGTTTTCAGAAAATCCAAAAATTGATCGGAAGGTTCTTTTATCACCGGACCATATGGAATATAAAAATAGCTCTTATCACGTAAAAGTGGATACCTAATTAACTGAAAATAAGCGACAACTTCCTGGTCGCTTGAAACAACAAACCTTTTTACTTCTTTACCCAGACTTGTTTGCCACTCTCCATAAAATTGAGCTTGAGTGAATGGAGTATCTGGACAAATAATCAAGGGATCAAATAATTCGTCTTTTCCGATTTCTCGGAGTTTAAAGTTTTTCATTGTCTTGGTCGGGTTTTGTCTCTCTGGCAGAATTTCTATAACAGAAAACTCCTCACCAGAAAGAACGACAGTTCTTTCGAACTATCCGTAGCCCTTTCGGAACTACGACCCGACCAAGAGCGTCTCCTGATGAGGAGGTTGCTATCTTGGTCGGGAATTTATTGCCATGCCTCATTAAAAAAAGGTTTAGGCAATTACTATTTTTTTAACTAGTATTCATAATTGTAATATTATCATTTTTCTCAGTATTCTGCTAGTTAATCTCATAATAAAGATTTTTCTGATTAACTTAGCTTCTTTCGCTATAAAACTGGTTACCGCTTCGATAATACATTTGCATAATTCGCATCCTCTCAATTTATATCTTTACCATCCCACTTTTTGGGAAACATTGCTACTACGTCGAGCACCCTTAGCCTCAAGCACCTCCGTTCTTTTTTTGTTTATATCTGCCTCGAGTTCGTTGAATTCTTTCCTGATCACCTTGTAGTCGTCGAGGCTCGGCAAGCTCTCTCTTTGCATTTCGCTTCTGTTATGACCAGGAATGTATTCTGATATCCGTCCGTGAAGTGAAGCGACTCGTAGAGCTAGAGGTTGATCAAAGATGGCTTCTTCCATGTTTTGAACACGGATGTGATCCTCGTATCTTTGGATTGTTTTACCGAATATCTTTTCTTCGATCAATGCTTCGCAGGTGCTACGGAGGTAGTCGAAGGCACTGCCGAGAGCTCGTTCCTGATCTTTAGCTCCAAGAGATTCGAACCCTTTCAACGCTTCGTCGCAATCCTTCTTTAGCGAATTGAGGGAGGTTAGTTTCGGACTTGAGTTTTCTTCTACGCATCCAGGCACGCCGTTTACTTTTCGTATCCAGTGAGCGACTGGGGTGATTCCGTTTCTCTCGGAATGTTTTACCATTTGACTCATGAACATCAGATCGTGTGTAAAGACTACGACCTGGCGGCGACTCGATTCTTCTACGAGACGCTTGGCGATGAGGTCTTTACGATCGTGATCGAGGGATGTGACGGGGTCATCAAAAATGATGCCACAGTTATTTTTATCGAGCTGGACTTCAGTGAGGAAATCCGCTAGGGAGCATACGTTCTGCTCTCCTTCGCTTAGGATCTCACTAGGCGTGTAGTCTTCAGCGAAATCGAGTCGGTATTCTTTTACAGTGTTCCCCTGATCACCACTTGTATTCATTTTTAGATTGAAGTCGCAGCCAAGTTTCGCAAGCTCTTGATTAAAAACCCCCTTATAGTTAAGTGCGACACCCACAAGGAAAGATTCCGTGCGCTTCTTCGTCGTCGCGGCTTTTATGCCTCCAAAGTTGACTCCGGCCGCTTTCGCGGACCACTTTATGAAGGTGAGATATTCTAGTGCCGCGTCCTTTACTGAAGTGGCTTCTTTCTTGTGCTGAAGTGCATTTAGTTGTGCGGTTAATTTTGCGATGTCGCCTACAGGATCGACTAGTTTTCCTTCCTCGGCTTTCTTTGCAGCAATAAGTGTATCAATCGGTGTGAGGTCGATGGCAGGCACATCTTCATTGCTTATCTCGTCCAATTTCCCGATCTTCGCGCTCCAGTCGTCGAGAACGTCCTTGAGGGCCACATATTGTACTTTCAGGCCGGCCAGATATTTAGAATCTTCTTCATGCAAGAGTTTTACTCCGGCATCTGTTGCCAGGAACTTGGGAAATACGGACTTTTTGTCTCGCAAATCTTCGACAAGTGAAGCCTGAGATCGTTTAAGTTGCGCCAGTTCACCCTCGGCTTTGCTCTCCAGGAATTCCCAGTATTTCTTAAACAATGTCTTTGATTCTTTCGTGTGTTTCTGATGACAGAGTACGCAGTGTTCTGGCTCCTTGCCATCATTGGCCTCGGCTTCGGCATTATGGAGTTCTTTTGCTGCGAATATAAGTGACTTCCACTCTGGGTTGCCGATTGTCTTCAGAACGCCGTCATTGAAGCTCTGAATACTTAAGCCTTCCACGAGTTTTTGTTTCTCGAGGATATCTCTAATTATTTTGTTGATCTCCCCTGCTTTAGTCTTTGTGAATCCGACTGTGGCATCCCGAAGGGTTTCCTTTAGCGCGGCTAAGTTCTGGCGATCTGCAGAAAGCTGATTTTTCTTTTTCGGTATATCTAGCTTTCGCTTTTCATCAATCTGTTTTTCGAGAGCTTTTATTACTGCTCCGTCCGTAGTCTTATTGAAATTTACATGATTAAGGAGGTCTGCTTCTTTCGTCGCGCTCGTGATATTTTTGCAAAAAATTGCTGTGGCGCTTGAGTCATCATAAAGAAACATCGAATCAAAAGGGTTGTCTTTTTTCTTAGTATTCCTCTCGTTGGTAAGTCTTTCTTCGAGCTTAGAGATGGTGTCGGCTACCTTATCGAAAATCTTTATTTGGGCTGGGGTGAAGTTGATCTGGTTAGATTCGTCGAGGTGAATCAGTACGCTCGCTGAATCAAAGATCGAGAAGCGACCCAGCTCATCCACGTCATCTTCTATCTCATATTCAACTTCTTGAAGCTCTCCCGATCCGTCGTCAATAACGAATGTTGCTCGAGCGTTTCCGGACCCTGACCCATTTCGCACGTTGGGCAGGATATCTCGTTCGCCGCGAGAGAAGCATGCGTTACAAAGAAGTCGGCCTATGCCGCTTTTTCCACTTCCATTGCCTCCATAAATGAGGGTCACGTCGGGACCGAATTTTATAGAGCAATCCTCTGAAATGGCGTTTACATCTATAAAGTCTTTCACTTCTACGATCTTGATCTTTGTGGCAGCCTCGGTCGCCTCCGGTGCTGTCAGTATCTCTTTCTTGAACGAAATAGGTGCTGGTTTTTTTGCTGGCGCATCAATAAGCCCGAGATACTCGGAAAGATATTTATGCCCCTGGTCGATGTCTTCAGAAGCTAAGGAGTCTTTTTCAAGATTAACTTTCCATACATACTGCTCCCAGTAGGGTTTCTTTGATAGCCAGGTTTCCAGACTTTCGATTTGTGTTTCGTTTGATGTCATACATGATTTTATTCAATCAAAAAATCTAGCTGCTCATCAGGAATTCCTTGTGATCGACCATGATCAACAGCCTCCTTCCATGTAGTCTTATCATCATAATTAAACTCAAATATTTTATCCTTGTATATTGCAATAATATCTCTACCATCCCAGAAATGCATATACCATTTACCAGTCTTAATGTATTTAGAAAGTCTTTCTATGTCTTCTTTTGAAACCCTAACTTTATACAGATGCCAACGTTCAGCAGAATTCTCCTCTTTTGAAATTCTCACTTGAATTATTTCAATATCATTAAGGATACGGTTATCCTCTAGAGATTCTTCAACAATTGTACCAATAAAATCTTTTTGCATATATTATGAAATACTACTAACTTTCAGTTAGCCATTCCCACAAAGGAATAAACTGAGCAGTCACTCCGTCTTTTTGAACTTCTCTCTTTTCATTCCAGGTTAGAACAGTAAGTTTGGTGACATTTAATTCTTTTCCAGCTTCGACTAGAGCTTTTATTTCCCTTTCCTCTACATCAGCGTTCGTTGATTCGTAGGAAACTTGTATAAGTTCGACAACTTCGTATCCTTTTTTTAGTACAAAGTCTATTTCTCGATCATTGCGAGTTTTATAGTAAAATAATTCACGATTTGGCTGATTACCTCTTTTAACAAGTTCAGTAAACACAAGATTTTCCATAAGTTTTCCGCTATTTGGAGAGTGCTGAACGGCTTTAGCTGTTACAAATCCATTATCTACGACATATGTCTTCTTTGGTGAGCGGAGTCTCATACCTGCTTTTGTGGAATGACGCTTTAATGAAAAAATCAAATAGGCCTCATTAAGATAACCGAGGTAGTTTTCTAGTGTAACTTGGCTTTTGAAGCCTAAGACATTAGCAAGCTTTTTAGGACCGTACTGACCTGATATGTTATTTATCAAATAAGATCCGAGATTGTCTATTTGCTCAGAAAAACGTACCTTGTGACGCTTCACAACGTCCTTAAAGAGAACAGCATCAAACAACACGTCTAAATATCCACGTGGATCAACACCTTTTGTAACAACTTCTGGGTAACCACCATTAGTCATGTATTGCGACATGAATCCAAGTAGTTTTGCTTTTTCTTCAGGTAATAAGAGTTTATCTGTCGAAACTTCATACTGCTTAGCTTTCAAAATCTCAGAGAAATTGAAAGGCAATATTTCTATTGGAATATGTCTACCTGTTAGGTGGGTGGCAAGTTCCTTTGATAGCAAACTTGCATTAGATCCTGTTAGAACCAAATTGTATCCGGCACGGTGTAATCGATTTACAAATAATTCCCATTTTGGAAGGTTTTGAATTTCGTCAAAAAGAATGTATTTTGTTTCTCCATAAGCAAGCTTAAGTTCAGTCATCAGTTCATCGAGATCAATCTTTTCCTCACCAGGAAGTGATTCATCGTCAAAATTGAAATAAGCAAAAGATTGACCCTTCAATAACATGAGAGCAAATACAGATTTACCTGCTCGACGAGGTCCTAGTATGACTTTTATCAAGTCTGAAGATAGCCATTTTTGGGCTTCTTTTTCTTTTGTTCTTTCTATGTAAGGAAGTGAAAGAAGTCTCTCCTTATCCTGTTTTTGCTTAGAAACTGTGGCTTTTAGCATAGTATTTATGTTGTACTATGCTTATTACCCTTTTTTAGCATAGTACAAGTAGTTTACTACGGTTAATAAATGAAGTCAATCAACTGTCAATTATGTTCAATTACTTGTTGAACTAACCGTATCTACACAATAAGTGATTGTGGTGGATCGTAATTCATTTTTCTAGCATACTATAATACTTAGATAGGTCCGGAAATACCAACCCACGCTCGTGGTAAGGTACTTAAATTTGAAAAAAATGCTACTATATAAACAATGTCTTATATAATTGTACTTGCATTAATAATAGCTTTTGTTACCGGATACCTTCTTGGCAAAAACAAAAAAGAAGAGATTAAACTCTATTAGATCATCGTCTTCTCTGAACTAATTTTTTCTATCTCTTCTGAATATAATCTAATTGATTTCCCCCTACTCTTCGCGTAGTCAATTTCTTTTTGAGTAGATTCACCTTGATAGCCTCCCGGATTAATCACATAGATTCCATCAGAGATATTAATCTTGTCGAGGTGTAACTCGAAAAGATGTTTTGCTATTTCAGGTGAGTATTCCATTCCTTCGGCCTTTCCATAAAAAGCTGGTGGTAATGGAATTTTACCTTCCATTGTCAACTTTCTTTCGATCTCCCTGAACTGATCTCGGAATCGAGTACTCCCACACAATGTAATTATTTCACGTTTCATATTGAAGTATTGTATCAGACTTATGATAAATCCCAAGTCTGTTATTTTTTCTGCGTCAGTCTGCGTATAGTCCGCGTTAGTCAGCGAGGATGGTACTCCATCCTAAATTCTAAATTCTACAACATCTCCGTCTTTCACAATATATTCCTTTCCTTCTGTACGAATCAAACCTTTTTCCCTAGCGTGGCCATATGAGCCAGCGGAAAGTAAGTCGCTCCAGAAAACTACTTCGGCTCGAATAAATTTATCTTTAAAATCATTATGAATTGCGGTTCCAGCCATTGGTGCTGTCCAACCTTTCCCTAATGTCCAAGCTCTCGATTCATCAGTACCAGTTGTAAAATATGTAATCAAATCCAACAGTTCATATCCTTTGCGAATCAAATTGTTGATACCATCTAAATCTGTATGTGTATTGTCATCCTCGCGAATGCGGGGATCCAGGTTCGAATTTTCAGACTGGATTCCCGCCTCCGCGGGAATGACAGAAGGAGAGGTTAGGACTTTTCTCATCTCCTCCTTCTCATCACCCTCAAAATCTTGGAGTTCGTGTTCGATACCAGCATCTACAATAGTCCACTTCGAGCCACTCTCTTGAAAAAAATTCATAAGTTTTTCCCATCTTTCATCCCCAGGAATTTCGTCCAAATTTACACCTCCGGCTTTTTTATTCAAAATATACATTATCGGCTTCATCGTAATCAAACACAAACTTTTTATCAAAAGCTTTTCTTCATCATTTAATTCGGTTTGATTTGCAAGCTTTCCTGCATCCAATATCGCTTTAACTTTCTCCAATGCTTCTTTTTCTTTTATTGCAATTTTGTCCTGTCGCTTTACATCTTTTTCCACAGAACCCAAACGCTTTTCCACCACCTGCGTATCAGCCAAAATAAGTTCCAAATTAATTACTTCAATATCACTTAATGGATTTATTTTCCCGTCCACATGAATAATATTTGAGTCCTCAAAAATTCGCACCATCTCACCAATCGCGTCTGTCTCACGAATATGAGAAAGAAACTTGTTTCCAAGCCCCTCACCTTCTGAGGCACCTTTCACAAGCCCCGCAATATCCACAAATTCTATAACTGCAGGAATAGTCTTTTCACTTTTTGAAAATTCCGAAAGCTTCCACAAACGCTCATCAGGGACCGCCACAACGCCCACAGAAGGGTCAATAGTACAAAATGGATAGTTCTCACAAGCCACACTCTTTTTTGTAAGCGCATTAAACAGCGTCGATTTCCCAACATTTGGAAGCCCCACGATTCCTATCGATGTCTTCGCCATGATTTCTACATCTTCCCACAAATTACCAATTTATACAATAAAATATTATTTGAAAAAATTACACGTTGACAAAGTTTTTCTTGGTAGTAAAGTTTATACAGAGAGCAAATGATTTGTTCTGTTTATTGAGAAAGGAACACCATGAACACATTATATGTACTTATATTGTTTTTAATTGCAATGACTCCAATCCCAGAGGATAAATGCCCTTCACAGTTTGAAGAGCCCTTCCCTCAAGGAAAATGGGAATGTTGGTCATTACAATGTCAAGGTCACGAATATGCCATTGGTGGGCTGGGATGCAAAACAAACCTAATCAATCAAGTTCGTGAGCTCATGGAAATCAAAGCTAACCCCAAATTTGAGCGGGAGAAATATGTCAACCAGGATTAGCAACTGGGGGGCCGAAAAATTTATTTATTTCGGCCTTTTTCATTTGTTGTAAATATAAATAATATATATAAAAAGCCGAATGAATTTTTCAGTCGGCTTATCATCTTATGGGAATTTTGAAAGTAGGATGGGGTAGGAGTTTTCTGGAACGCCCAAATGATCTCCTTCTACTTCATAATATCCAATATTGGTGTTTTTATTCTCCAAATCTGACTTCAAATATCTTGCTCCCCTTCTAAACATCCAAGTTGACGTACCCACAATGTCAACTGCGCTTTTTACAGTCCTTGGAATCATAACTTTTTCCACACCATCCAAAAGAAAAAGTTTCTCAATAGGAATGCCTTCTTTTTCACAGTTAGTCGCAAGCTCTATCGCTTGCTTTTCTCCAGCGCTAAATCCTGCAATATATATCTTCTGATGATGTTTATACGCCTCCCTTATTATATTCATATGCACATCATGATTGCCTGATGTTGCGCAGACAGATACATTTAGCACGTGAGATAATTTCTCTCCTAATACTTTCATTCTCTCACCTGAAAGCGGTTGCATTCCCTCAATCAATGCGAGGTATGACTTATTTTGAACCTGTTTGCAAAGTATCGCTTGTTTCTCCACCGAAATTGATCTCGGGGTGATGCTACACGAAACTAGTGAAAGTGACATAGCTACCAAAGCTATACAAATTACAACAAAAAAATTCGAGCAAATTTTTGTTTTCATTTTTTCTCCTTTCTTTACAAGAACCAACTATATTAATTTTATTACTATCTATAATCTTGTCAAATTATATTGGTTCTACTCCCCACAAACTTAATCACAGCTTTTTTTAAATATTTTTTTCGCTATTTATTTTTTCAAATGTTTGAAATCAATTGTCGTATTGACTATGCAAGACGCTATAGTGTAAAATAATAACATGCAAGAACCAATAATACCCTCATATGAGAATGATAGGCTAAATGCGCTACATAAATTAGCAATCTTAGATACTGAGCCTGAAGAACGTTTTGATACTATAACAAAAGAAGCGGTCAAAAAATTAAACGTAAAAATGTCGATGGTTAGTATTATAGATTCAAATAGGGAATGGTTTAAATCATGTGTAGGAATAGACGAAAAAGAAAGCCCCAGAAAGATATCTTTTTGTGGTCATGCATTACTTGCTACAAACATATTTATTATAGAAGACACACTCAAAGACCCAAGATTTGTAGACAACCCGATGGTTATTGGATTTCCATTTATAAGATTCTATGCGGGAGTTGCTTTATTTGATAAAAAAACTAATTTACCCATAGGAGTATTTTGTGTAAAAGATACAAAACCAAAAGTTCTTAGTATTGATGAAATTGCAATCATATTAGAGCTTGCCTCTAAAGCTGAAAATGAACTAAACAAAATAGCTTAATCCTAAGTTCCAGCTTTTCCTATTTTCTCAATTTTAAAAAGCCATTTTTGTCGTTTTTCAATTTTTATTTTTCCAACATTGCCTACCCATATTTTTTATAGGCGAAAAACACTTAAAACACCTACAACACTAGAACAGATAAAACATTGAACTACCTCATCATATCTTGGAGTTCGGTTTTGTTCTCCTGCATCACTTCCATCATCGCGGTCATTTGAGGCAAGCCAGAATCAATTTTCTTTTTTACCTTTTCCGCCATTTGTGTAAAAAATTCTGGGTTCTTATCAATAAGACCCATTATCTTTTCTTGCTCTGCTTTCGGCACATTTTTTAATTGCGATTTCATCGCCTGTTTCATTATAAAATTTAGCATAGTTGTTAGTCTTTAGTTATTAGTCTGTAGTGAGTCGTTGGTAAAAAAATAAAAGTCACATAACTATATTATCAACGACTACTGATTTTGTCACTGTCTGTTACATGTTATGTGTTATGTGTTCCATACTATTGGATAATTTTCAAACTCTGGTAACAACTTTTTATTATACAGCAACCTACTAAACGCCTCTGCTTCATAAATAGCTCCATTTAGAGCATTGTGGGGTTTTGGCTCAATGGGTATACCCACATATTCAGAAACTTTCTCCGAATTTATATCTGTTCTTTTATTATGAACCGGCGGAGTAATTCCGGCTTTTATCATATGAGCAAAACAAATTGAATGTAAATCGAGCGAGCGGTGAGGAAAAGGAAGTTCTATATGATATCTTTCTGCTGTCTCATCCAAAAAACTAATATCAAAGGCTGGATTATGCCCCATCAATGTATGCGAATCCCCCGCTTCTACCCAAACAACAAATTTCTTTAAAAGATCTTCGTCTGTTTGTTTTCTTACATCTGTAATTTCTACTTCTGTATAACCGTTTATCAATAAAGCTTCTTCAGAAATTAATGCCCCCTCCCAAACTCTACATTCTTCATAAAACCTTCTTTCGGGATGAGAAAAATCAACAGCGCCAATAGAAACTATTGAGTGTCTGTCTGGATCTATTCCTGATGTTTCTATGTCTACTACAATCATAGATTGATTATAGCAAAAAAATGAAACTAAAGATAAATAATCAAATTATATAATTTAAAAATAAAAAATTGCCAAATTTCATATATAAAAAAGCAACCCCCAGCGACACAATGAAGCATCGCCGGGGGCGGTCTTGAGAAACTCAGACAAAATACAGATGGGCGAATGATCGGTCGCCAATCTGACCAGATGGTCAAACGACGCGGATTATCGCCTCTACCCCAAATTAAACGCGAAAGCGTTAACCTTGAGTAGAACTGGTTTTGTCCAATTACCATTGATTTTGGCAAAAGTTCAAAGGTAGGATTTTCAATCCTCCTTTTTCCCCTCGACTCAAACTCTCTGGCTTTCGGTTATTTTGAAAGGACTCTTTTAACCTTTTCGAGGTCTATATTTTAACTGTAGGAAACCTTCCGCTGTTCGGCGAAATCTAGTAGTTGAGCGGCCTCCCCCAACATACTTAAGACAATGACTTTTGTCTTTCCTGTACCCATGCGATTTTCTCACAAAACACTCACAAAATGTATTCAATAAGACCTAAAGTCTTACTCCGCACATCCTGTTTATGCTTTGCTTAGAATGAATACGCAACAGTTTTAATGTAGTACTTCAACCGTGAACTTTGCACTGAACACGATTGATTTATACAGTATAGCATATATACAGATATTGTCAAGCATTTTCCCAATATTAGAATCATAAACCAAATAAAATACAAAAAACCCTTATTTTACAAGGTTTTACACTAGACGCATAAATACCTTGTGAAAACTATCCCCTTAATGTAGAGTACAGGAAGATAATGTAAGGAGGAATCAAATGAAAACTGGAATAATTATTATTTCAAAACAAGAGAAAAGGGACAGAGAAATCGCAGAAGAATGTGGAATATCTTACGACGAATACCTAGAAACAATTGCGCAGGTCAAAGAAAATGCTGAGCAGGATTGGAATCAAGTAAAAAAGGTCTTGGATGCTATGGATTTCTACGACCTCATTATTTGGTGGTATGAGCTTGAAATGAAAAAGTCATGGAATGAATTCCATATTTCGAATGCCGATAAACGAGAGCGCCTCGAAAAGAAATGCGCACACCATGTTGGAATTTACGGGAGAGCTGTCGACCATAGACTAAAACTTAATTCACTTTACAAATCATCACACACAACAGTTAAAGAAATACTCAAACAAATGTGTATGATGAAAGGTAACGCTTTAGTCAACGGAGTTTTGCTTGCCAAAGGTATTGGTCAATGTTTGTTTAATACATACGACATAAGAGTCTTAGGCAAAGTTCGAAAAGAAGTACTTCTGCGCTTCATTCAAAACCGAGCCGATGTTGCGGAAAGCAAAAACCAGCCAATTACAGAACTCCGTTGAAAAGACGGAGTTTTATTTTGTCTCAGATACTTTTACAAATTTTCCTATGAGCATACCAAACATAGGCTCAAAGCGCTCTTGAATTACTTGGTCTGGCCATTGTTTTCCATATTTACAATCTTTGAGTATCAACGGAGGACCGACCTCCGGAGATTTTCTCGTGTTAGCACGAGTTTGTGACTCTACGAGGAGTATCTCTCCTTACAGTAGCTGTACACCTTTCGTATTTTTTCAAATGATTACATTCTCAAAAATATACTCAAGGTCTCCGATTCCCCGTCGCAAGCACCCAACAAGTATTTTTCTGCTGAAAAATCTTTTTGGCATACCTCGCACCGTCGCGCTCCGGTCTTGCGCTTGGGTCCCTTCCCCAAGCTCACTCTTTGCTTGCTTAGAGTCACAAACTGAAAACTGCTTACGCATTTTATTTTGTGACTCTACGGGGACATCGGTCAGGAATAAATTTTTGTCGTCACAAAAATTTTTCACGACCCTGCCTCGCTCCCAAGCAAGCTTGCTTGGGTCCCGCTGTGGCTTTCGATTCCCCGACGCAAGTGCTACCCAGCACTTGCTTAGAGTCACAAAATAAAAACTGCTTACGCATTTTTATTTTGTGACTCTACGGGGAATCGAACCCCGATTTGTGCCTTGAGAAGGCGCCGTCCTAACCGTTAGACGATAGAGCCAATATTTATTTGTAAATTCAACCTCTCGAAGGCGCCATCCTAACAGTTAGCCTGCCCGGCCAGGGACGATAAGGCCAACAAGCAAAATAATAACAGAAAATAGCTAATTATCAAGGCAAATTAAAAACTCATATGTCAATATTATAGAAAAAAGCACACCCTTTGGATGTGCTTGTTTGAAAATGCTAAACTGATGCAAAATCAGTGCTAACTGATGTAGAGTATATTGATCCTCCTTTTTGAGAGTTGCAAGCTGCAGTGTCGGCTATGAACTTCAAATTCGTAGCCATTAATTGAATGGCCTTCATTGCCAACGTCGCTCTGGTAAGAGCAGACGTTTCTCCATCTTCTTGTATTTCTCGAGTGACAGAGATAAGGTCCCTTGAATCTGTGATGACGGTCACATTCTCCCAGTTTTGTGTTGCGGAAAGCAAGTACGTGAACATCCCCACATCAATGTCGTTTATCCCCGGATTATTTTTGTGATGAACAAAGGATCCTGAGTCTGTGACATTCAGAAAAACAATATCAAAATGACCAAGCTCGTGGTCAAAAAGTTTTTCATTATCTTTCATGTTCTCTGGGTTTGAAAGAAGACCTGATATTATTTCAGAATTTGGCACAGGCCGACCATTCAACCTCCGCGGAAATCCTTTTGGACGTCTGATTTCACAAGGGTTTATCCTGTGCGCTACAAGGTCCTCCGTGATAGAGCCAAATGCAACAATTTCCCAACCAAGGGCTTGAAGTTTTATTAGGTGATTAGAAGCAATAATTAGACTTCTTTGGTCAAGATCTCCCATTACTAAGATACTTCCTGCAATATCATTTTTAGTTCTCATTTTTTTCTATTGTTTGTGTTTTGGAACTTCCAGAAAATTCTGGATCTTGGTCTAGAATTGACCTCTGTTTTAGAGAATAACATTATTTACAAATAAGTCAATACTAGCGAAAAATACAACAAAAAATACCTCCACCCACACTCTCTAACTGCAAAAAAACGACGACCGTTGTTTTTATGCAGGAGAATAATTTACCATACGATAAAACACTTCACTTTTGAAAGTGAAGTGTTTTACAAAAATCTTTCTTAACTTGCGGGAGTTGAGCAATTTTTACAACCTGCTTTGTGGGTGAAAAGCTCAACAAGAGCCGAAACTCCCACAAGTATATAAATAATTATTGACCATGTAGACATTGGGCCCAAGAGCCAAGCCACAAGATCAAAACCACCAAAAGCACCCACTAAAAGCCAATTCAAGCCTCCTATTACCAGAAGTGTGAATGTGACCATATGTAGTCCTTTCATATTTTTAATCCCCTATAAACCTTCTGCCCTTAGACAAAAAGCCCGCCGGGTAGATTACTTATAATAATTAATTATAACATTTTTTCAGAATATGCAACAAGAACAACTTTGGCTTTCCCAAAGTTGTTCTTGATTTTAGATTTTAATTTTTTATTATCGTACCTTCCACTCCTTCTCCTGCCTCACCAAAAGTTTTTTAATATTTTCCTTATCCTCTAAAATCAAAGCTACTGCTTTCTCCATTCTCATACTTTGTGAACCTTTCACTAATATTACATCACCCTCTTTTATAAAATCTTTCAAAAAATCTCCCGCCTCAAATGAACTAGAAAATGACCACGTGGAAGATTCCAGCATTCCAGCCTCTAAAGCAGACTCTTTAAAATCTCTAGCTCTCACTCCTACAGTTAGCAGAATATCAGCACAACCATATACCATCTTTCCTCCTTCCCTATGTGCAGTTGAAGAATGTGAGCCCAGCTCGAGCATATCTCCAAGTACAACAATTTTTCTACCTTTTGTCAAAACTTCCTTTAATGTTTTTAATGCAAACTCAAGGGCTACAGGTGAAGAATTATACGTATCATCAATTATAACTGTGTTGTTGATTCCTGCCACAACATTCATTCGTCCCCTTGGATATTCATGATTTAAAAAAGATTCCGTAAGCTTTACAAGTGGCATCTTAATTGCAAGCCCAACGCAAGCAGAAGCAAGAACCGGATACACATGCTGTATACCAACAACACCTTTTAATACAACTGGAATAATATTTGAGTCATATAAAATTCTAAATTGCATACCTGCTAAATTATCACCATCATACATTAGCCCATATTTATCAGCATATATAGTTGCCGGATTTTCCATACCATAATGTATTACTGTTCCTTTAACGTATTTTCCAAGTGCTAAAATATTTTCATCATCTGCATTTAAAATAGCCGTTCCGCCTTCTCGCAAGGCCTTAAGAAGAAATGCTTTTTCCTCCATGAGTGAATTACTATCTTTAAAATATTCAATATGCACAGGCACACCAGGAATACGCGTCATCACAACAATATCTGGTATAAGCCATTTTGTAATAGATTCAATATCACCTGGTTGATCAGCACCTATTTCAAGCACTAACCAATCTGGATATTTTTCCTGCCAAATACATACCGAAATACCTTTTAAAATATTTTGAAGCCACCTCAAAGGATTTCCCCAAGCATTCTCTAACCCCAAAATAGTTAAAGGGACTCCTATTTCACTATTAAAGCTTTTTTGATTTTTTCGTATCAAAATAAAGTCACACAAAGAAGTATAAATAGCATCTTTTGTGGATGTCTTCCCGACACTTCCAGTTACAGCAATAATTTTCGGTTTATATCTTTTCAACGCAAGCTTTGCTTCTTGCGTTAAGATGTATATTACAATTTTTTTTAGGAATGATTTCATTTTATATCTCGACACAAATCCACGAATGAACGTCACGAGTATTTTTTTGCTAAAAAATCTCCTGACCACACCTCGGCTCGACAGCCTCCGGTCTTGCAGTCGGGTCCCATCCCGACTTCACGAATGACACGAATGGAAGTCCGAATCCTCTCGTATTGTCATCCTCGCGAATGCGGGGATCCAAGTTCTGCATTCAAAATATTGTTTAGATACTTAAATTCAGGACTTGGATCTCCGGGAGTACCCACAAGTATTTTTCTGCTAAAAAATCTTCTGGGCACAACTCGCGCCGTCGCGCTCCGTTCTTGCAGTCGGGTCCCATCCCGACTTCACGAGGATGACAGAAACAGGAGTTTGGTGTTCTGTTCGTGTAATTCGTTGTATTTATTCGTGTATTGGTGTCGTGTTCTTTACTTTATAAACTTTATAACTTTCAACTTTATAACTACCTATCTGGCGCTACCTCATAATGATTTATCAAAAACTTGGCGATTTCACTATATGGCTCCGCCAAAGAGTGTGATGCATATTCTACACCTTGTGGCTCAACAGTAAATAGGAAAACAATATATTTTGGGTCATATGCGGGGAAATAGCCAAAAAATGAGTGCAGATAAGAGTTTTCAAGATACTTGCCATTTGGTCCAGCAATCTGTGCAGTACCTGTCTTTGCCGCCATTGAATAATGTTCCATTTTAATCTTACCTCCAAGTAGCGCTTTATCAAAAACAATTACCAACATATCAGTAATTGCCTTACTGGTCTCTACCTTCAAAACTCTTTTCCCTTCATTAAATTTAACATCTTTTGCTACCCCTATTCTCGATTCTATTCTTTTTACTACGTGCGGGGTAACAAGTAAACCACCATTTCCAAGTGAAGCTAAAGCGCGTGTTGTTTGTATTGCTGAAAATGCAGGGCCTTGTCCAAAAGAAGCAGTCGCGTGGTCAATATCCTGTTTGCTTTCATAATTTGTTATTGATTTACCTTCGTTCGGCAAATCAATCCCCGTTTTTTCATTTAAACCAAATGCATACATATAATCTCTAAATTTTTCATTTCCAAGTTTTGATACAACAAACGCCACACCAGTGTTAAGCGACTGGCTAAGAACCTCCTGCATATTCACAAGACCTCGCCCCTTGAGGTCAAAGTTATAAAAAGTTTTCTTATTTAAAGTAAGAAAACCTTTATCATTATATGTAGTTTGCGCTGTCACAACACCGGCATCAATACCTGCCGCCATTGTGAGTGGTTTTATGATAGAACCCATTTCATATACATTTTCTACATTTGGATTACTGAAAACATTTACATCGGAAACATCTTTAAAATTATTTGGATTAAAAGATGGAGAGGATGACATTGCATATATTTCTCCATTTTGAGGATTCATAATTATTCCCCCAGTTAATTTACCTTTATATTTTGTCTGTAATTCCTCAATTTTATTCTCTAAAACACCCTGTACCACAGGATCAATAGTGGTAATAATATCACCCTCTAAATCCTCCTTCTTCAAAACTGTTTTATTTATATTCGAAAACAATTCAACAAAAAAGTTTGCAAAAACAGCACCTTGATTACGAGTCAAAATAGAATTATATTGTCGTTCAAGTCCATATTGCGCTTTATATTCATCTCCTTTAAAAGACATAAATCCCAGCACTTGTGATGCAAGTTTTAGCCCGGGGTAATATCTCCATCTATCTTTGTATAAACTTACACCTGCAATATTCAGAGCATCAATTTTAAGTCCGATTTCAGTTGGTATATGTTTTGCAACTTCTTCATACGGATCTGTTTTTTTACTAGCTTTTGCTAAAAAATCATCTTTATTGATTGGATATATTGTATTAATCTTTTCATACACTAAATCATCATCCTTTAATAACTTTGGATTAATAGAGAGAGTAAAACCAGATTGTAATGTTGCAGCCGCTATTCTGTCACCATCCTTAGTTTGAAAAAATATTGTACCCCTATCAAATACAGATTGGTTTGGCTTTATATACTGACGGTCGGCTTTATTTCTATAATCCTCAGAGTGAACAATTTGTATTAAATATAAATTACCAATAAAAATAAGTGCAACTACAATTACAAAAAATGAGATTATGCGAATTCTAAATACTGGTGAAGTCGACATATATTAATTCCTTAAGGACGAGCCAAAGAAAGTCGTGATTCTTTTGTAATATATTCTACAGGAAGAGATGCAATATAACCTTTTTCAATTGCTGTTTCTGTAGTTAATGTGTTCTGTAAAGCAACATATTGAAATTCGAGTTGTGCAACATTTGATCTTAATGCAATAATTTTATCATTTGTACCTTGTCGAACTGAAACATTTACCACAGACATTGAAAGAAAACCAATATATAAACTCAAAAGCATAAAAATGAATATAATAGTTGCCCAGAAAATATCTCTTTGCCTATGCGATACTTGTTGTAAAGTTCTTGTGTACATGTTTCAAATGTAAAAATAAAAAATAAAAATTAAAAGTTACCTCTTGTCCTTCTACTCTCTGCTATACCCTCCCACATTGTCATTCCGGCGAAGGCCGGAATCCAGTCTGCAAAATTCAAAACGGAATTCTTTGAATTTGTTTAATTATTTCCATTTTTGAATTTTTGATTTGTTTCGGATTTCGATATTCGTGCTTCGTGCTTATTTCTTCAATATTATTCTCAACTTTGCACTCCTTGATCTTGGATTCATTCCAATCTCTTCTTTTGTTGCAACAATTGGACGCTTTGTAAGTATTTGTGCACCCTCCTCTTCGGCCAGCTTCCTAAAAAATTGTTTAACTATTCTGTCCTCTAAACTATGAAATGATATGACTGCTATTCTTCCTTCTTTATTTAAAACTTTCCATCCCTCTTTTAAAACTTCTTCTAATATCTCCAACTCTCTATTAACCGCAATTCTTAGCGCTTGAAATGTTCGTGTCGCTGGATGTATTTTTCCAAATCTATAACTCGGTGGAACCGCTTTTGAAATTACTTCCACCAACTCCGAAGTTGTTTTCAAAGGCTTCACCTTTCTCGCATCTATAATTGCCTTAGCAATTCTTCTTGAATGTTTTTCATCTCCAAAACCAAATAAAATATCCGTGATACTATCTTCTGCCCAATGATTCACAATATCTTCCGCTGTAACATCACTTTCTACTGCCTCTTTCTTTAATGTCATAAGAAGAGGTTCATCTTTAAGAAAAGAAAGCCCGCGTCCGCCATATTCAAGTTGGTCTGAACTCCATCCTAGGTCGAGGAGGATTTTGTCCACACCAACAAGATTATGCGCTCGCAAAATTTTAGAAATATTTCCAAAGTTATCGTTTTCTAAAATTAGCCGGCCTTCATATTCAAACACAAGTCCTTGCCCTTTATTAATTGCGTCGGTATCGAGGTCAGTCGCAATTATTTTTATATCTTTACCGGAGGCGAGCATCGCCCTTGTGTGTCCACCACCACCAAAAGTTCCATCAAAGACGATGTCATCGTCTTTGAGCTCTAAACCCTGTATTGACTCATTTAAAAGAACGCTTATGTGCATATGGGCTAATTTTAAATTTTTAATTAATGACTGGATCCCCGGAGTACCGAGGACGACATAAAATATAGGCATGATTACATTTCTTATTTTATGTCGATTTAAAATGCTCCCACCTGCCCCAGCTTTTCAGCTAATGCATCCGCTTCTCTTACCACCTTGTTTTTATACTCCTTCCACGCGTTCTCATTCCAAAGTTCAACACGGTTGTGCACACCTGCAAACACAACCTTTTCTTTTATCTTCGCAAAATCACGAAGATACTCTGGAATCAAAACACGTCCTATTGCATCCACATCAATTTCGGATGCCCCTGCGAGCATAAACCTGTTAAAACCTCTCATATCAGCTCCAAGCATACTCATCTCACCCATCTTTCCTGCAATTTTTTTCCACTCAGCGAGAGTATACATAAACAAACAATTATCCAACCCGCGAGTTACTACAATCTTCTTCCCAATTTCCTTTCGGAATTTCGAAGGAACCGAAACTCGGTTCTTATCATCAAAATTGTGTGTATATTCGCCTATGAGCATGTTTGCTAATGTTAAATTTCAAATGATATTATCTGTCATTCCTGCAGAGGCAGGAATCCAGTCTGATAATTCAGAACCTGGATCCCCGCATTCGCGAGGATGACACAAAATATAGTCGTGGGTACCCTTCTTATTTTGTGTCAATTTTAAATTAGAGGGGAAATTACTATTTCCCACTCTACCCCACTTACTTACCATTGTATCCCACACCATACCAAAGCACAACAAAGTTATCCACAGTTTCACATCACGTTATAAAATCCAAAAAAGTAAAGCCAAACAAAAAAACAAGGCTCAGCTGAGCCTTGATTTTGCGTTTATTAATTATTTTTATATATAAAAAACCGTGACAACCAAATTAATAAGCGTCACGGTTAGTATTATCTACATTTCCCTGCATCCACGCTTTCGCTTCAAAAATTTTTTGCAATCTTAATTCCCCAGTCTTGGCCTTAAAATCCAGAAACTCTTTTGAAGTATTGGCTCCAGTCGGCTCAATGCTATCATAAAGTTTTTGGCCCCAATTTGCGATAAATTCCTCAGATTTTTTGAAGCCGTAGTCGAGCATTTTCACTTTACCAAATTCATCAATACAAAAATTACTACCATTTTCGAAAGCATGAAGATTCACACACCAACTAAATCCTGAGTAATAACTTATTTGCATCAATAAATCTGAACCATAGTATTCATCGTCTGTTAAAACTTTTTTAGCATAAGCCATGATATTCACAAGTCCGAAAAATGAAAACCATGTTGGAACAAGAAATATACTCTTTGTATTTTTCCACACCTTTCTTTCTCTCAGATTTTCACCAAGAGCCTTGTGGAAAGCACTACAGGTAGATCGTATATCTACCACAAAATACTTACGGCGATTTGCTGATTTTGACTTTCTCATCCTTTTGAAAGATTGAAGCAAGATGCAAAAACCAAATCTTGCCACCTTCAATACAAATCCGAGCTGAGGAAAAACAATGACAATCCTATCCTCTCCTGTTTTAATAATGTGCATATTTAGCTTTCTGTTGTTTCTAAGAAAACATTACCTCAACACACTTAAAAATGCAAACGAGCCAAACCCGAATGGTTTGGCTCGTTTGCATTTTGTTTTGTCAGGTCACTACCCCGCCCATAAATACAAAGGGATGGGCGGGGCTCAAGAAAAATATAGTCGCTTTGCTTCTTATTTTTCTTGAGGCTTCATCAGCGGAAACATTTGTGTATCTCGTATTGGTTTATCCAAAAGGAAAGAGAAAAATCTTTCACCAAAACCAAATCCAAATACGGGTGGCATACCATGCTCGAGCATTTCAACAAATTCTGTATCTGGCATCATTGCCTCTTCATCCCCTTCTGCAATCAACTTATTTTGAATTTCAAATCGTTTGGCTTGATCAATTGGGTCATTAAGCTCGGCATGAGCTCTTCCAATTTCACTTCCAGCAATTATCACTTGAAACATTTCTGTTTTTCGTGAGTCCTCTTTGTTTTCTTTTGAAAGTGGAGCAACTACTTTTGGATGGTTCACAAGAAATACAGGGCCTGAAATATTTTTCCGACAATATTTCCAAAGTGAGTCCATCATTCTCTCTCTATTTTTCCCATCATACTTCACACCGAGTTTCTGTAGAGCTTCTTCCATCTCCTTCTCTGTTGCATCAAGCACATTTACACCCGTTTGTTTTTCCACTTCAGAAACATAATCAATTTCTCCCCATTCATTACCTAAATCAAAAGTGTGACCCCTTGTTGTAAATTCTGTTTTTCCAAAAACTTCAGTTGCTAATTTAATATACAAATCTCTCACCAAGGCCTTGCCCTGGTCCAAATTCATAAAAGCAGAATAGCATTCCAAATTTGTAAATTCCTGCAAATGATCTGGGCTTGTCCCCTCATTTCTGTAAACCTTACCAATTTCAAATGTTCGAGGAAAACCTCCAGCCATTAATCTTTTTTGCCAAAGCTCCCCCACTGAAATTCTCAAAAATACATCAATATCAAAATCGTTATGGTGCGTTTTAAACGGTCGAGCTTCTGCGCCTCCAGTTGTAATTTCTAAAGTAGGTGTTTCAACTTCTAGAAAATCTTTATCAGTAAAAAAATCACGAGCTGTTTTCCAAAATTTTGATTTCTTTACAAAATAATCACGGATTTCTTCATTTCCAAGCAAATCAAGATATCGCTTACGAAATCTTTCGTCAGCATCTTGAAGGCCATGCCATTTTTCAGGCAAAGGAAGTAGAGTTTTTGTAAGCATTCTCCAAGCTCCAACTTGTATTGTTTTTTGCCCAGTTTTAGTTACAAAAAGCGTGCCAGACATTTCAATAAAATCTCCAATGTCAACGGTATCGAGGAAAAGCTCGAAAGCATCTTTTGTATTTTCCTCATTCTTTAGAAGCGCCTGAAAATTTCCTGTACCATCGAAAAAATTTAAGAAAATTAATGCCCCTTGTGCACGAATGGACATCACTCGCCCGTCAAGTGTTACAATTTCCTGTGATTCCGAAAGCATGTCAAAATCCTCTATAGCTTTTAATACAGTGTGAGTTGCAAAAGTAGTTGAAGGATACGGGTCAATCCCCTTTTCTTTTAGTTTTTCTAGTTTTGCTAGGCGAACCTCGCGTAATTCCTCTATGGATGACATATAATTAATTTAAAAATAAAATGTAAAATGAAAAGTTATACAAACTTCTGTCATTCCTGCGAAGGCAGGAATCCAGTCTGAAAATTCAGAACTTGGATCCTCGCATTAGCGAGGACGACACAAAATATAGTCATGGGTACATTTCTTATTTTGTATCGATTTCTTTCGGCCTGCCCGGCCAGGGATTTCGTGCTTCGAATTTCGGATTTTACCGACTGGATTCCAGCCTTCGCTGGAATGACACGAGGTACTCTACGCTATTGATATTATTTTATAATCAACAACACCTGCGGGTGTAGTTAATTTAAATGTATCACCTTTCTTCCTTCCCATCAATTCTTTTCCGAGTGGAGAAATATTTGAAATTTTCTGCAAAGACATATTTGATTCTTCTGAACCCACAATTGTATATGTTTTTTCAACTTTATCAGCAATTTTCTGTATTGTTACAGTAGAGCCCATATTCACACTTTCACTATGTTGAAAAGTAACTATTTCAGCGTTTTTCAAAATATCTTCAATCTTATTTATTCGGTCTTCCACATTCGCCTGCATTTCTCTCGCCGCATGATATTCGGCATTTTCAGAAAGATCACCGAGAGCTCGTGCATACTCCAAATCCTCCGCAATCTCTTTGCGTTTTTTTGTCTTTAAAACAACAAGCTCTCCTTTGAGCTCTTCTAATTTTTCTTTTGTTAGATAGTGTTTTGATGTATCCATATTTTTGTATAATAGCAGAAAAGCAGAAAAAAACAAGATAAATATTGTTATACGTGTTCTAAATGTTGTAAATGTTCTAATTATTGACTACAAATTTCACATTTTCGCCTTACACACATTTTGCAACACAATTTGACTTTTAGCTTGAATTGGTATATAATTCAAAGTGGGATAGTCCCAAAACAAATCAATAGAAACCAAAGTAAAACAAATGCAACCAAGAATGAACCGTCGCGACCAAGCCGAACTCCTCGACCTCCTCTCCCCCTATTTCAAGAAGAAGCGGAAAATGTTCCCCAAGGGACACAGACCGGTCTTCTGGTTGGATAGCGAGCCGATCGAGCCTGTAGCTTCTGTTGTTATCCGACTCGTCGATAGCACCAACGGCAAGAAAATGC
>Ga0268283_1000402_pt1 | contig 30949 bp, 28 predicted proteins | sample saktaG_13_FD_190140 | JGI IMG/M metagenome (GOLD analysis project Ga0268283, IMG submission 190140) | Saline water microbial communities from Sakinaw Lake, British Columbia, Canada - sak_2013_06_06_36m | ecosystem: Environmental > Aquatic > Non-marine Saline and Alkaline > Saline ... | reverse complement strand
CAGAAATGAGTAGGCTTTTTTGTGCCTAAAAAAACGATTCACTACTCACAATACTACTAGTCTCACTCCCTATTTACTTTGCATATTTCTTGATCTCAATGTCTGCTTCGGGTCGGTAGCTACTAAATTCAATGTCTGCTTTAGGGCCATTGTGGGCCAATAGCGGTCATTAGACATCACTTAAGAATATCAGTATTAAGATTAGCTTATCCGCCAGTATGCGACATAAAACGTATCACCGCTGGTGTAGCACGCTTTAAATCAAAGTCATGACCTTTAGGTTTAGCTTGCATACTAGCTATAATCACTTGCATCAACGGGCCATCGTCATGAGGAAAGTCTCTTAACAGAGGCCTTAAGCTGATTTTATTTTCTTGACCTAAGCAAAGATGCAAATCACCTTGGCAGCTAATGCGCACACGATTACACGATTCGCAAAAGTTATGGCTATGTGGAGAAATAAATCCAATTTTTGTAGTTTTGTTTGGCACCTGCCAATAGCTAGCAGGTCCACCTGTGGACTCTAAGCTTCTAATTAAATCATAGCGAGCCCTCAGCAACATGAGTGTTTCGTCATTACTCACATAGCTTGCAACTCTAGAATGATGCACCGCACCTAAAGGCATTTCTTCTATAAATGAGATATCCAAGCCTTGCTCAATTGCGAATGCGGTTAAGGGTAGCGCTTCGTCATCATTGATGCCACGCATGAGTAGGGCATTAAGCTTAATGCTTTCAAAGCCAGCTTGCTGAGCAGTAGCAATGCCGCGTAGCACTTTATCTAACTCACCTACTCGCGTTATTTTATGAAAACGTGCTGAGTTTAAACTATCAAGACTGATGTTAATGCGACGTACACCCGCTTTCTTTAAGGCAAGGGCTTGGTGCTCCAATTGTGAGCCATTAGTAGTGATAACTAATTCACGCAGACCTGACAATTGACCAATTTCCTCGAATAACTGCAGTGCGTTTTTACGCACTAACGGTTCACCACCGGTAATACGCACTTTACTCACCCCTAGTGAAACAAAAACTTTAACCAAGCGCGCATATTCCTCTAATGACAATACTTCTTCACGTGGCAAGAAAGTCATCTCTTCACTCATGCAATAGACACAGCGAAAATCGCACCTGTCAGTAATTGACAGGCGAATATAGTCTACTTTGCGACCAAATCGATCAATCAACACGCTAGGATAAGTATGGCTTTTTGGCATGCCTAGTCTAAAATTTACGCTTGCTACGCACTATTTGATAAGGACGGTTAACATAACCAAATGGCGCACTCCATACATGTACCATACGTGTGAATGGAAACACTAAAAATACCGTCATACCGAAAAATAAATGTATTTTAAAAATTGTATCCACGCTATCGAGCAAAGCTGGGTTGGGGTGTAGATACACAATACTTTGTACCCATTCTGCCAGTGCTATCATCACACTAGGGTTGCCATGGTTGGCATGCCCTATCGACACAGGAATAGTCGATAATCCAAGCATTAGCGTCACTAGTAGCCAGCTAAGAATAAATTTATCAGACCCGCGACTTGCGGCCGACACTCTGGCATTAAACATGCGACGCACCCATAAAATGGCACCGCCCGTTAAACACATGGCGCCAAAGATAGAGCCAGCCCAAATAGCAACCATTTGGTGCGTCATGTCGCTTACCCCTAATCCAGTAAAGATGCCATGCGGTGTCAATAAACCGACGGCATGCCCACCAAAAATAGCGAGTATACCTACATGGAATAAATTACTGCCTAAACGCATATTGGCTTTAGAGAGCAACTGACTAGAGTCACTCTTCCAAGTATATTGCTCACGATCAAAGCGTTGCAAACTGCCTAGCAGAAATACACTAATCGCAATATAGGGATACACACCGTAAAGAAAGTTGTGTAAATTCATTGTATTCTCCTTAAATGTCTTTCGCTTAAGCCGCCAACTTAGTTAACGTTGCCCGACTATCAATTATTGACAGTAATGCTGCGTAAGGACTACCTGCTTTTTGTAAATTTTCAGTCAGTACACCTAACACTTTTTTAGCATCCGATAAAAACACCGTTGCCTCATTGTCATCTAAGTAAGCAGTAAATTCTAGGATTAGCGGCAGATAGTCAGGCAACTCATTGGTCACCACCTCTACACCATAGTCCTTATAGAGCTCACCTAAATCAATCAATGCTGGACCACGATTTTTATCGTCGCCAAATAAATGATGCGTTAGATGCAAACTGTGTTCCGCCGTCATATCGAAGGTTTGAACGTAATCTGCTTGCAACTCTGTCACGGACAAACTTTGCAAGTGACTTAAAAAGTTTTGCAAAGCTTCTCGTTCCGCATGGTCTATTTCTATGCTTTGTGCGACAAAATCACGCAAATCCGGCAGGTGTTCAATTAAATCCTGATTTGGGTAATCAAGTAATGATGATAATAATTTGTAGATTTGCATGATGCTATCCTGTTAATTTTAAGTGTCTTAACTATTGTTGCTAGAAGGAGCAAGCTCTTTAGGCTCTACTGTATCTTTTCTGCGACGCGGGAATAGGGTGATTTTTGACACCCCGTGTGAACTATCATTACCAAAGTTAAAACCGTTTTGACCTTGAAAACCGAAAGAATCATCCAATGTTTCTTCAGTATGTCCGGTCGGAATCACAAAACGATCTTCGTAATTAGCAATAGCTAAGTAGCGGTACATTTCCTTTGCTTGGTCCTCAGTGATACCTGCGGCGTCAATCGCACGAGTATCTATCTTGCCTTCTACGTGAATTGAACGTTGATAGCTACGCATCGCAATCAATTTATTCAAAGCACTTTCAACTGGCTCTGTTTTACCTGCCGTGAGCAAATTAGCAAGGTATTGAACTGGCAAGCGCATGGCGCCCGCCACAGGGATAGCTCCATCTGGGCCCACGGGTAAATTCCCTTGGTCAATTTGTGATTGCACAGGAGACAATGGCGGCACATACCACACCATCGGTAAGGTACGGAATTCTGGATGGATAGGAAAAGCAATTTTCCAATCCATCACCATTTTCCAAATCGGAGAATTACGTGCTGCCTCAAGCCAATCGTCATTAATCCCTTCAAGACGAGCGGCTTTAATCACTTCAGGATCATTCGGATCTAAGAAAATACTGCGCTGTGCTTCATATAGATCTTGCGTATCTTCCATACTAGCGAATTCTTCAATGCGATCCGCGTCGTACAGCATAATGCCGTTATAGCGTATACGTCCAACACACGATTCAGAACAGACCGTAGGCATACCAGATTCAACGCGTGGATAACAGCCGATACATTTCTCAGCTTTGCCAGACTCCCAGTTGTAGAATACTTTTTTGTATGGGCATGAGCTGATACACATACGCCAGCCACGACATTTATCCTGATCTACCAACACAATACCATCTTCTTCACGCTTATAAATAGAGCCGGATGGACAAGCAGCTACGCAAGAAGCATTCAAGCAATGATTGCAAATTCGCGGTAAATACATATGAAAGGTATTCTCGAACTGACCGTACATCTCCTTCTGAATGTTATCCATGTTTTTGTCTTTACTACGCTTGTGAAACTCACCTGCCAAATCGTCTTCCCAGTTCGGACCCCATGTAATCTTTTCCATGGATTTCCCAGTAATCTGTGAAATTGGTCGTGCAGTTGGCGTAGCCTCTGACAACGGTGCATTTTGCAGATGTGCATAGTTGTAAGTGAAGGGTTCGTAGTAGTCATCTATCTCAGGCATATCTGGGTTAGCAAATATATTGAGTAACTTATTTGTGCGACTGCCAGACTTTAATTCTAGTTTGCCATTTTTAAGCTCCCAACCGCCGTGCCAAATATCTTGGTTTTCCCATTGTTTTGGATAACCAACACCAGGCTTAGATTCCACGTTGTTAAACCAAGCATATTCCACACCCTTCCTGTTGGTCCATACGTTTTTACAGGTGACCGAGCATGTGTGACAGCCGATACATTTATCTAGATTAAAGACAAAGGCGAATTGTGCGCGTACTTTCATAATGTTCTCCTAATGTCCTTTTACTTGGCGCTAATGCCAACAGGGTTGAGTTGTGCTTCACGCTCTGGGGTAAGCGGACGCTCTAACCAATCAATCTCTTTATCCGCTATTTTGTGTAATGCCACCATCGTGTCGCGTTGGCACCCAACGGTGCCGTAATAATTAAAGCCGTATGAAAGTTGTGCATAGCCTCCTATCATATTGGTTGGCTTCATGATGACACGCGTTACTGAGTTTAAAATCCCGCCACGCTTGCCTGTTGATGGCGATCCTGGAACGTTTACATTCTTCTCCTGCGCGTGATACATCATCGCCATACCGCGAGGAACACGTTGCGAAACAACTGCGCGTGCTACCGTAGCACCGTTATGATTTACAGCTTCCACCCAGTCATTGTCTTCAATACCAATTGATTTAGCATCGTCTTCTGATATCCATACATAAGGGCCGCCACGGAACAATGTCAACATCCGTAAATTATCTTGGTAGGAAGAATGGATACCCCATTTAGAATGCGGTGTAATCCAGTTCAGTGCAAGATGTGGCTTGCTGGTAACGCTGTTAGGTAAGGAATTTAACTCCCCTAAATCTACCATAGGCTTATAAGTGCAGAAGCCTTCTCCAAAATCTAACATCCATTCATGGTCTTGGTAGAAATGCGCCCGGCCAGTAAGTGTGCGGAACGGAATATGCTCATGGATATTGGTATAACCGGCCGTATAAGACACATGCTCTGACTCAATCCCTGACCATGTTGGCGCAGTAATAATCTTACGCGGCTGCGCTTGAATATCCTTGAAAGTAAATTTATCTTCATGTCGACCAGCATACAAATGATGATGGTCAATACCGGTTTTTTTCGATAAAGACGTCCATGATTTATGTGCCACTTCACCATTAGTTTCTGGTGCCATGCGCATTACAGAATCACACACCTCAATATCCTCAGTGAGCGATGGCATGCCAAAAGAAATGCCTGGTTCTTTCACCGTAGAGTTATGTTTTTTAAGCTCTTCGTATTCTTGATCAGTATTCCAATCAATGCCCTTGATGTTATTACCTAGCTTGGTCATTAGTGGGCCTAAAGCAATAAATTTACGATAAGTATCACCATAAACTCGTTCGACCAGCTTGATAATCGCCATAGTTTTACCTGGAATTGGCTCGCAATCACCTTCTTTCCAGTTTTTAACTTCGCCAAAAGGTTGTGCTAATTCTGCTGCCGAATCGTGTTGCATCGGCAAGGCAACAACTTCTGTTTTCGTACCTAGGTGCTTCTCTGCCAGTGGCGAGAATGTTTTAGCGAGTGCCTTGAAAATCTGCCAATCAGATTTAGATTCCCATCCTGGTGACACCGCCTCTGATAACGGATGAATAAATGGATGCATATCCGTAGTGTTAAGGTCATTCTTTTCATACCACGTTGCTGTCGGCAAAATAATATCCGAATAGGCGCCGGTAGAATTAAGGCGGAAGTTGATATCTACCATTAGATCTAATTTACCAATTGGCGCATCTTCGTGCCATTTCACTTCTTTGTTAATGCGTCCTGCACCAGATTCCTGTAACACGCCGTTTTGTGCGCCTAATAAATGCTTAAGGAAATACTCATGTCCTTTTGCAGACGAACCAATCAAATTAGCACGCCAAACAAACAGGTTACGTGGCCAATTAACAGGATTATCAGGATCAGCATACGCCACATCTAGTGCGCCAGATTTAAACTTTCCTGCCACATATTTTGCCACTGAAGCTTCGTCGGTAGCGCCATTTTTAAAAGCCTCTTCTGCTAATTCAATCGGATTGCAGTTAAAGTTAGGCGTGGAAGGTAACCAACCCATACGTGCTGCCTTAACGTTGTAATCGGCAATTGAATTGCCCTTATTCTTGCCTTTACCTGCTGGTGATAATAAGCTGTCCGCGTTAAGTGTTTCATAACGCCATTGGTCAGTATGGAAATACCAGTATGAGGTAGAATTAGTGTGACGAGGTGGACGCATCCAATCTAGCGCAAAGGCAATCGGCGCCCAACCCGCTTGTGGTCTTAACTTTTCCTGACCTACATAATGGGCCCAACCACCGCCAGATTGGCCTACACAACCACACATGTGTAACAAGTTCATGATAGAGCGATAAGCTAAATCGTTGTGGTACCAATGATTAATAGCAGCCCCCATAATAACCATAGATTTACCCTTGGTTTTAGAGGCATTATAGGCAAACTCACGGCCAGTACGCTCGATGTCGGCAGCCTTAACCCCAGTGACTTTTTCCGCCCAAGCTGGCGTGTAGGCAACATCTGCATCATCGTAGCTTTTAGCGATATTTTCTCCACCCAAACCGCGGTCTATGCCATATTGTGCAGCCTGCAAATCAAACACAGTAGCCACCAGCACCTCATCGCCATTCGACAGCTTTACTTTACGTACTGGGATATTGCGATAGAGTAAGGCAGATTCACCTTGAGTAAAATGCGGGAAGCCAACAGAAATCACTTCATCTCGATCATCGATGCAAGATAGTTCAGCGATAATTTCTTGACCACTAGACTGCTCTAACAAATTCCACTTGCCGTCTTCTCCCCAGCGAAAGCCAATACTGCCGTTTGGCGCTACAAATGCACAAGATTTACGATCAAATACGATGGTTTTCCATTCAGGGTTATTCGTTTCACCTAAAGCACCATCAAAATCAGAAGCACGTAAAAAACGATCCGACACATAAGCATCGCCTTGTTTACGCAACATCACCTGCATAGGTAAATCAGTGTATTTACGGGAATACTCTTCGAAATAAGAATCTTGCGCATTGATGTAAAATTCTTTTAATGCGACATGCCCCATCGCCAAAAAGGCAGCAGCGTCTGTGCCCTGCTTGATTGGCATCCATAGATCAGAAAACTTACAGAACTCAGCGTAATCTGGAGCCATTGCAACTATTTTCGCACCTTTGTAACGCACTTCTGAAGCAAAATGTGCGTCAGGCGTACGTGTCATAGGTAAGTTAGCGCCAGTGATAATAATGTAAGTCGAGTTATACCAATCAGCGGCTTCTGGTACGTCGGTTTGCTCACCCCAAGTTTGCGGGCTGGCCGCAGGTAAATCACAATACCAATCATAAAAAGAACCGCAGGCCGCGCCGATGAGGGAAAGGTATCGGGAGCCTGCGGCGTAAGAAATCATCGACATAGCGGGAATTGGTGAAAAACCAAAAATGCGGTCAGGCCCCCATTTTTTGATAGTGTAAACATTGGCCGCAGCCATTATTTCATTCACTTCATCCCATGAGGTACGCACAAAACCACCCAGGCCGCGCACTGCTGTGTAGGACTTGCGCTTATACTCATCTGCTTGAATTGCTCCCCAAGCTTCAACTGGATCTTTGCCGGCCATGCGCTCAAGACGATAGAGATCTAGCAATCGACCGCGAATCAACGGGTGTTTAATGCGATGTGGGCTATATAGATACCAAGAAAATGATGCTCCACGTTGACAGCCGCGAGGTTCATGGTCAGGCAAGTCATCACGGGTGCGTGGATAGTCAGTTTGTTGCATTTCAAATGACACCAAACCATTTTTAACAAAAATTTTCCATGAACAACCGCCGGTACAATTTACGCCGTGGGTAGATCGCACCACTTTGTCATGCTGCCAACGATGGCGATAGGCATCTTCCCATTGCCTGTCTTCGTTGGTAACAATGCCATGGTTATTAGAAAAAGTCTCTTTAACCTTGTCAAAAAATTTCAATCTATCCAAAAAGTGACTCACGTTTTTCTCCTTGCAGTCGCCATGTAGCGATGATCGTTAGTTTGTAAGCAGGCAAGCTATACCCACCTTAATGTTTTTAGTTACGGATTTTTTATTTCAGAGCCTGCACGTAAATAGAACCACCAGTTCAATATCAAGCACAGGGCGTAGAACACTGCAAAGCCGTACATCGCCATTTCTGGTGTACCTGCTTTAATTTGCCCCTTAATAACCTCTGGTGCGATGAAAGAGCCATAAGCTGCAACAGCAGATGTCCAACCTAATACTGGGCCAGCTTGTACGCGATCAAAGATAACGCCTACGGTTCTAAAAGTAGAGCCGTTACCCATTCCTGTAGCAGCAAACAACACCACAAAAGTTAGTAAAAATTGGGTGAAGTAGATCTCTGGTGTCGCTGAGTGGTAGGCCAGCATCATGATATATCCGGCATAAATAGATGCCGCAATCATGACAGCCGAAATCACTTGGGTAACGATAGATCCGCCCACTTTATCTGAAACCCAACCACCTACTGGGCGAATGAGCGCACCAACAAACGGCCCGATCCAAGCGTACGTTAAAGCAGAGGGTCCATTTGGATTTTTGACATGTGACCAAAGGCCTGTCGTGGCATCAAACAGATGCTGATCACCAAAAATAACTGTAATGGATAACGGCAGTGCCATGGAAAAACCGATGAAAGAACCAAAAGTCACCAAATATAAAGCGGTCATCGACCACGTGTGTTTGTTTTTAAAAATAGCAAACTGCTTAGCTATATTTTCTTTCATGGTGCCGAAGGCTGCTAACTTCATCACCAATAAAGTGCTGGCAATAATCAGCGGCATGGCTAACCACATATTCAGCAAACCTAAGCCAGTAGGTGCTGGTAAATATAGGTATAGTCCAACAATAGCTGGTAAGAAAGCCAAGGTATACAGCCAAGTTATTTTTACAAAGGCCATTAAAGTACTGCGTGCATCAGCCGAAATTGGTAACAGATTGTTCATCCCCCAATAGCAAATTACCGCTAATGGCAACAAAGACAATACCCAAGCAAAACCGGCATTTTGTATAAACGTTGGCGTGCCTGCAGGAATTTTTCCAAAAATCCAGCCGCTATCTTTCACCAACACTGTCGCGTCACCTCCCAATGCACCAAATACACTGACAGTCATCACGAGTGGAATCAGAATTTGCATCGTAGTCACACCAAAATTACCTAAGCCTGCGTTAAGACCTAACGCAGTACCTTGGAGGCGCTTAGGGAAAAAGGTACTGATATTACTCATGGAGCTGGCAAAGTTACCGCCACCTACGCCAGACCAAAGTGCCATTAATTGAAATGACCACAATGGCCAGTCTGGGTGTTGCAGAACAATACCTGTACCAATTGCAGGACTTAGCAGCATAGCTGTGGTAAGGAAAATTGTGTTGCGTCCTCCGGCAAGTCTGATAAAAAATGAAGCGGGAATACGCATGGTCGCCCCGGCTAGTCCTGAAATAGCCGTTAGTGTAAACAGCTCATCTTTACTAAATGGGAAACCAAGATTACTCATTTGCACGGCAATAATGCCCCACATGAGCCATACAGCGAAACCACAAAGTAGCGCAGGGACGGAAATCCATAGATTGCGATAGGCGATTTTTTTACCGGTAGATTCCCAAAAATTATTGTCCTCTACATTCCATAGTTCTATATTCGTTGGCATGCTGCTCCCCTTAGATTGATAAAGCTTGTTTTGTAGCTTGACGTTCATGATGGCGACCAATTTTTACAGGACGCACTTCTGTCCAATACATCCAAATGAGCGACACCCATACAATGCCAAACATCAACATAAATGCAGATGATCGCACCCCAGTTAAATCTACTAAGGCACCGAATATAATAGGCATCAAAAACCCACCCATGCCTCCAGCTAAACCAACCACACCTGAAACAACACCGATGTTGTGTGGATAATCATCAGAGATATACTTAAATACTGAGGCTTTACCAATCGCAAAAGCGATGCCCATAGTGAACATAATGATGGTGAAATTGGTTGCATTTAGGCCTATGTGGAAGGTTTTCGGGCCATTGATGGTAATGATAGAAATATCTGTTTGTGGATAAGAAAGAAAGAATAGACATACCAGCGATACCCACAAGACCCACCAAGTAATGGTATGTGCGCCAAACTTGTCGGAAAAATAACCGCCAACGGCACGTAACAAACCGCCTGGAATACTGAATGCGGCAGCCATAAATGCCGCTGTTTTAAGATCAAACCCATACTCGGTGATGTAGTACTTAGTCATCCACAGCGCTAAAGCGACATATCCGCCAAACACAATCGAATAATACTGACTATACTTCCACACTTTAGGATCTTTAAGTACGGAAAGCTGTTCTCGCATCGTGACAGTTTTACCCGCTTTATGTGCTGGGTCTGAGAAGGTAAATAGCCAGAATAGAATTGCTGTCACTAACATCAAAACCGCATACACTTTCGGCACCATAGCCCAACCGTAGCCCAGCACAATGATAGGCGCCACCAACTTGGTGACTGCTGCACCGGTATTGCCGGCACCAAAGATGCCCATAGCTAGGCCCTGCTTATTTTTTGGAAACCAACGTGCACAATAAGCAATGCCTACCGTGAATGCTCCACCAGCTACACCAACAAATAAGCCTGTAACCAAAAACTGCCAATATGCTGTACAGCGTGAAATCATGAAAATTGGAATCACGGTTGAAAGCATCAAAACAAAAAACACGATGCGCCCACCAAATCTATCGGTCCACATACCCAAAGGAAGGCGGATTAGAGAACCGGTAAGTACCGGCATAGCAATCAAGATACCAAACTGTGTCTCGTTAAGGCCTAGTAACGCCTTAATTGGAATGCCAATCACAGCAAACATCATCCAAATCATAAAGCACACAGTAAATGATAGTGTGCTCATACCAACCACTGACCAAGCCTTATATTGTTGTGTCGCCATAATCCATACCCTCAAGCTGTTATTAAAAACCAGCGCTAACTTTTAGCTGGCTTATTTACAAGGGCAATTTTACGAGAGCGCTGAAATTTAGATTTGACTTATATCAACTCGAAGTCAATCAAAAGGAGTGGATATATGAAGCAAAAGAACTATATTAGTTTGATAAAATATAGTTCTTTTGGATAGGAGCGCAGGGTGTTACTTGGATTAATTACTTGATGGTGCCATCCCATGCTTGACTGCTAACAGCGCCGCCTGAACACGACTAGACAAGTTAAGTTTACGTAGTATGCCTTGCACATGAATTTTAACGGTAGACTCTACCAAATCAAGGCTGCGCGCAATTTCTTTATTACTAGCGCCACGTGCCAACATAATAATCACTTCACGCTCACGTGGCGTAAGTTTTTCTAGACCAGTCGCAACGACTAGGTTTTCTTTTTGTGGCAGTCGAATGACATCTGCTAATTTACCTGCCATTTGCGAGGACATGACCGATTCCCCAGCTGCCCCACGACGTATTGAGTCTAATAAAAAAACTGTTTCTATATTTTTTAATAAGTAGCCACGCGCGCCTAATCTTAAAGCTTCTAGCAAATCTTCAGAATCCTCAGACACGGTTAGCATAATGATTTGCGCTAAAGGAGCCTCTTCTCGTAATAAGGAAATCACTTGCAATCCACTCGTGCCTGGCATGTGCAAATCCAATAAGACCACATCAGGCTGCAGTTTCTTAGCCCGCTTCACTCCCGCTAAAGCATCTCCCGCCTCACCAACCACTTCAAAGCCTGCTTTGCGTTCTAGCAATAGCTTAATGCCGCTACGAAACAAGGTATGGTCGTCAATAATTAAGACGCGAATGGAATTTATAAGCATAGATTTTTCGTTTGTCATTTGGGCAGTATAAGGCATATATGGGTGCCTTTATTCGGACTGGATTTAAAAAATAACTCAGCCCCTATGCGTTGTGCACGTTCACGCATGATGCGCAGACCTACATGATCATCTCCCACCTCATGCGTCACATCAAAACCAATGCCATTATCATGGATATTAATTACACATTCTTCAGCGCAGACTAATTCGACATTGATTTGACTAGCAGTGGCATGTTTACGCGCATTAGATAGCGACTCTTGTACGATATGCATAATCTGAAGCACATGCCCCTCTTGTAGCAAAGGCACCTCTCCAGCAATGTTAAAGCTAGTTTTAATTCCAGTTTTTTCTTCGAACTTATCAAGTGCACTACGAATAGCTGTTGGCAAATCAGTGCCAGTGATGCGCGTGCGAAAATGCATTAACAGTTCTCGCACGTCATCATAACTTTCTTGAACGCCTTCGCGAATTTTCGCCAACCCTTTTACAGCATCGGCATTATTGCCATTTTGAAAGTCTTCTTGCAATAGCTGCACTTGGATATTAAGAAAAGCCAAGGATTGCGCAATGCTATCGTGTAGCTCCTGCGCAAGATGATTACGTTCTTCAGAAATGGCCATTTCAATATCTAATGTAGCCAGCTCACTGTTTTTTGCCTCAATACTACGTGTCTTTTCTTCAACCCGTCGCTCTAGTGTCATATATAGATCATTTAGTTCATCCGCCATATGATTAAAGCCTACAGCCAATTCACCAAGCTCATCTTGGCTAGTGATTGGCAAACGCACAGAAAAGTCAGCCGTTGTCATGCGCTTAATCCCATCATGCAACTGCGTCACTGGGCGAACAACCATCTTCGAAAACAAATAAACTAGCAAGACTGTGCCTAGCAATGCCAGAATCATCAAAAAAATCTGGAATGATCTTAATAGCAATGTGGCGCTATGGTTGCTACGCTCAACTAAGGTCACTAAGTCATTAATGTCAGCAACATAATGCTCAAGCATCGGCCTATAGCTTTTCAACTCAACCTGCTGCTCTAGTGTGTTAGAACTATTGAGGATCTTCCCAATTTGAGGCTTAACGTCAGCGTACCATGACCGACTTAACTGTGCCATTTTAGAATGCACATCGTCTTCTTTAGGTAAAAATAGTGGTCGACTAGGATTACCATGCGCTAGATCATTCAAAGTATTCTCAAATAACACCATCTCATGCTGAATATCATGATGTAACTCTGCTGTAGGTGCGACTATCTGCTGCTCAAGTAAGTAAGCAATACGATAAGATCGCATGCGTTCACGGCCCGCATCGTTAATGGCAGCAGCACCGCCTTCTAAACGCCATGACGCCATCAACGTAGAGCCTATAGCCACCAGTGCTACTAAAAAATATATCACTAGCACGCCGGTGATCTTGTCGCGAATTTTTAACCTAATCATGGGTGACTGAAACCCCTTTGGCGAGTGAAATATCAGGCACTGTCAATTTGTTAAAGCAATTACCCATGGAAATATCATGGCATCAATTTTAAGTTATGGAATACCAAGCACCTTGAGGTATTCATCAAGCGTGAGTGTGATGCGCTCAATAGAATTTGTGATTTCATCCAAACGGGTGTTTGAATCAAGGTGCAGTTTTTCTAGTAAGGCTTTGTGCTTTTCAATCGCATCTAAATGCACATCGAGTTTAGTGTTTTTTAATTCTTGCTGGGCCATTGCTATTCCCCTTATTTATTAAATATCTACTATAGCGGTTTTACCGCACCGCAGTTTGCATTTAAACATTTGCTGCTAACATCCATTTTTATAAATGGGTTGCCTCTGGCCGAACCTCGAATATTCAGAGCTGACATTTACGACCCTTAGGCAATATTCAGATTCACTCAAAATTACGTAATCCATCTACATTGGTAATTACAATCTCCTTACCATTAACTTCGATAAGCCCTGCACTGTTTAGCCTAAGCATGACGCGTGAAAGCGTTTCTGGAGTAATGTTAAGCATGGATGCAATTGTCAGCTTGCTAGCGGGCAACAGTAATCGCCCTGGGTTGGGTGAGTCTGCGCTCATTTGCAATAGATAACCAATCAAGCGTTGCGTGCTGTTTTGCAAAGAGATTGATTCAATATCGTTAACGAGTTGACGATTACGTGCAGAAATACCGGCTAACATTCGTCTTACTACAGTGACGTCATTATCCAGAATATCAAAGATTGCTTCTCTGGTAATGAGTAATACTTTTGAGTCTGCGGTGGCCTGCGCATAAATTGGGAAAGAACGCTCTAAAAATAAGACGGCTTCACCAAAACTTTGTCCGGGTTGTATTAATCCTATGACTTTTTCATCCCCTTGTGGTGAGATGACCCCCAGCTTTACTTGACCTTCTAGCAGTAAATAAAAACCATGCGCTCTATCGCCTCGGTTAAATAAAGTGCTGCCACGAGAAATCTCTAATAGCCTTGTGCCATTTGCTAGCTGCTCAATCTGGGCTAATTGAAGTTCTGAGAACATGTAAAACTCGGATAATCGCTGAGTGACAAATGTCTTATCCATCGTGAATCCCCTTTTATTTTATTTTATTTTAAGTATTGTCTACTAATTTACTTAAGTTTCAAAACTTGATGCGCATCAAGAACTGCCAATCAATGCTCTGTTAGCATGAACCCTGTAATTTTATTTACTCTTTAACTTTAAAGGAGCAATGTTATGAGCGCAACATTTACCAAATCGATGGCGCGAAACGTTTTTTACGGTGGTGGAGTTTTCTTCTTTCTACTGTTTTTAGCGCTTACTTTCGATACTATGAAGGTCCTTCCAAAGCGCGACAATAGCCAGAACATTACGCCAGCCGTGGCACACGGCAAAAAACTATGGGAAACGAATAATTGTATCGGTTGCCATACGTTATTAGGTGAAGGTGCTTATTTTGCACCAGAACTAGGTAATGTTTATGTTCGTCGCGGACCTGATTTTATTAAAGCTTGGATTAAAGGTCAGCCAACGGGTGTACCTGGTCGTCGTCAAATGCCTCAATTTAACCTATCTGACATGGATATTGATGATTTGATTGCTTTCCTTAAATACGCTTCGGAAATTAACACCAATAAATGGCCACCAAACATTGAAGGTTAATTCGTCATTATCTTAGGAGATTACTAAAATGAAATATACATCTCAAGCAGTGGCAAAGCCTTACTTTATTGCTGCCATTGCCTTGTTCCTCGGTCAGATACTATTTGGTCTGATTATGGGTCTGCAATATGTGGTTGGAGACTTTTTGTTCCCTGCCATTCCTTTTAACGTCGCACGGATGGTGCATACCAACCTGCTGATTGTGTGGTTACTGTTTGGCTTCATGGGGGCATCGTACTTCTTAGTCCCGGAAGAGTCGGAAACAGAGCTGTACTGTCCCAAGTTAGCCATCATTACCTTCTGGGTATTCTTGGCAGCAGGCGCCATGACAGTACTGGGCTATTTGCTAGTGCCTTACGCATCCCTAGCAAAATGGACTGGTAATGATCTTCTTAATACCATGGGTCGAGAGTTTCTTGAACAGCCATTGCCGACTAAAGTAGGTATTGTGTTAGTTGCATTATCTTGGCTATTTAATATTGTCATGACAGTGCTCAAAGGCCGCAAAACTGCAATTAGTTTAGTCTTATCACTTGGCATGCTGGGCTTGGCGGTATTCTTTCTGTTCTCGTTCTACAACCCAGTTAATCTAGTTAAAGATAAATTTTACTGGTGGTGGGTGGTGCATCTTTGGGTTGAAGGTGTGTGGGAATTGATTCTAGGTGCCATGTTAGCTTTCGTGTTAATTAAAGTAACAGGCGTTGACCGTGAAGTAATTGAAAAATGGTTATACGTCATCATTACCATGACATTAGTAACAGGTATTATCGGTACGGGTCACCACTATTACTGGATAGGCACACCAGCTTACTGGCAATGGTGGGGTTCAATATTCTCTGCATTAGAGCCAATTCCATTCTTTATGATGACGGTATTTGCTTTCAATATGGTGAATAAACGTCGCCGTGAACATCCAAATAAAGCGGCGGTACTTTGGGCGCTTGGTACCAGTGTGATGGCGTTCCTTGGTGCTGGTTTATGGGGTTTCTTGCATACTTTGGCACCCGTTAATTACTATGCACATGGTACGCAATTAACGGCAGCACATGGTCACCTAGCATTTTATGGGGCTTATGCATTAGTCGTGTTAACGATGATCTCTTATGCCATGCCAATTCTTCGGGGCCGTGCTGCTAACCCTGAAAAAGCACAAATCATGGAGATGTGGTCATTCTGGTTAATGACGATTTCTATATTCTTCATTACCTTGTTCCTGACTGGCGCAGGTATCGTGCAAATTTGGTTACAACGGATATCACCGACACCAATGAGTTTTATGGCGGTGCAAGATCAAATCTCTATTTTCTACTGGGCTCGTGAAGGTGCTGGCTTGGTATTCTTAATAGGTCTATTGGTTTATATCTGCAGTTTCTTTGTTAAAGGTGATAGTCGCGCAATTGAGTAATTAAATGAGCGGCAAGTAAAAAAAGAGGGGCGATTGCCCCTCTTTTTTTATTACTTGATATGTATCAATGAACAATCAGATGCAACAGTGCATGCTTCAATCTGCTAGCTTATTTAACGTAGTGCAATATATTGGAATTACAAATTGGATGCTCAAAGTACCCACATTAGCTTAGTAGAAATGTCGAATTATCAATTGGCTACCGGCAAAAAAAATCTGCCAGGTGATTTTGCGCTTTGGATTTTTATCTTCGCTGAAATGCTGGTATTTGGCGTTTTGTTTGTGGCTTATGCCTTTACCCGTGCATATCATGTTGAGCTATTCAATGAGTCGCAACTTACCTTAAGTCGTACTTCTGGCGCAATCAACACTTTAGTGCTCATTACCAGTAGTTATTTTGTGGTGCGTGGTGTAACTGCTATTAAACAAGGCTTATCTAAGCAATGTGCATATTGGCTTACTGGTGCTTTTTTGCTTGGTGGCATATTTATTAGCATTAAACTGGTGGAGTTTCATGCCAAGTATGCCGCCGATATCAGCATGAGCACTAACGCTTTTTATATGTTTTATTTATCGCTTACTTTTTTTCATTTCATGCATGTGCTCATGGGCATGATTATCTTAGCTTTCATCATCGTTAAAGTGCGAAGGGGAGGCTACAGTGCGCAAGATTATGTGGGTGTAGAAACAGGCGCCTCGTTTTGGCACATGGTAGATTTTTTATGGATTATACTTTTTCCATTGGTTTACATTATTCGCTAGGGCTATGATGAAACAAGCTAATCCACAATCAAACATTGGTGCTACTGTTATTTGGCTCATTTTAGTGGTTTTGACGCTTACCACATGGCGTATCGGTGAAGCTGGGATGGTGGGTAAAAGTACCATGCTGCTATTACTGTTTATCGCTATGATTAAAAGCCAAATAGTGGCGAATTATTTTATGGCCTTGCGTCATACTAGGTTAATTTGGAGAGCTATCATGTTTGGCTACTTTGTAATTGTTGGCGGCTTAATTGCATTCGCTTATTTAATCAGTTTGGCTTAGTGCTTATTAGCATTATATTTACTCACTTATAAAGTAATACAGGAATCATCATGCAAAACCTACCTTTTTACCAAGTGCAAGGCAGTGAAATTGAGCTGTTTGAACGGGCATGGCGTAACCGCTTACCCTTGCTGATTAAAGGGCCAACAGGCTGTGGTAAAACACGCTTTGTCGCCCATATGGCTGCCAAGCTGGGCTTGCCATTGCATACAGTTGCTTGTCACGATGACTTGACCGCTGCCGACTTGGTGGGGCGCCACCTGATTGTGGATGGCCAAACCGTATGGAGTGATGGGCCCTTAACGCGGGCAGTACGTGAAGGCGGCATTTGCTATTTGGATGAAGTGGTAGAAGCACGAAAAGATACCACGGTTGTGTTGCATCCATTGGCTGATGATCGCCGTATTTTGCCGATAGATCGTACCGGTGAATTATTAGTGGCACCGCCGTCTTTTATGTTGGTGGTGTCATACAACCCTGGTTATCAAAACTTTCTTAAAGGAATGAAGCCTTCTACTCGGCAACGTTTCATTTCGCTGGCATTTGATTTTCCACCGGCGGCCCAAGAGGAAGCTATCTTAGCGGGAGAATCTGGCATTGATGCAATGACGGCAAAGCGCTTAGTCTCTATTGCGAATGCTTTCCGCACACTACGTGATCATGATTTAGAGGAAGTGGCCAGTACACGCTTACTGGTTTATGCCGCCACGCTGATTAAAGATGGCTGTGATCCCACACTGGCATGCCGGGCTGCATTGGTAGAAACCTTAACGGATGATCCAGAAACTGCAGTGGCCTTACGCGAAGTCATAGATGCTACATTTGGCCGCTAATTATGGAAGAATACGTTGGAGAACTTTGGCATAAACTGGTGACACGTGTTGCTGATAAGCAACATACCGAGGCCACGGTCAGCCTTGATGAAATTAGCAAAACTGCGGCTATTTTCTTCCGTGCATTAGGCGGCGATCCCGGTTTAAATTTATCTGCGGCACCCGCAACTCGGCATGGTGCAAGACGTCGTTGGAAAGAACGGTTAGCCACTAGCGGAGAGCGTGTCGAATTATCATGGCGTGATGGGGAGACATTGCGTTTACCTGAACGCATATCAATTTTTTCTGAACGCAGCCTTAATCGTGATTTGTATTTGTGGCTAGTAGCACTTTCAGCAGTTAATGTTGATCATAATTTGCCATGGATACAGCACAATCAGCAGGCTACCTTAGCAACACTAGCACGATTTCCTGGCCTTGTTCCACGCTACCAGCGTTTAGTTGCAGCGTTATTACCTTTAAGGGTTAATCCAGAAAATCTGCCAGCAGCTGAAGCTGCCCAGGAATTTGCAATCCGTCAGGCCTTAATACAACCAGGTAGTGTTAAGACTTTACCCCCCTCAAAAACGCCTTTTTATCCAGTTGCTTTGTGGACACATCCCAACCCGCCAGCTAGCGCTAGCAGTAATATTTCAGCGGGAGATGGTGCGCCAGAAAGAGATTCTTCTGAGGATACCAACATCGCAAAAAGCCGTCGTAAGCATGCTGCTGAACGCACCGATATGCCAGATGGAAAAGATGGGTTCTTAATGATGTTTCGTGCAGAAAGCTTGTTTTCATGGACAGAATACATCAATGTCAATCGCCCACAAGATGAAGAAGACGATATTGAAAGTGCCGCCCTAGCAGCAGAAGATATGGACAGCATGACGGTGGCCAGAGATGGCGAAACCAGTGTGGCTAAATTACGCTTTGATCTTGATTTACCTCCTGCAGGTGAAGATGAAACACCACTCGGCGAGGGCGTATCCTTACCCGAATGGGATTACAAAAAACAATTGATGCAAGTTGATTATTGTCGTCTGCAAGAAATGGTTTCAGCGCAAACCGCACCTTGCGAATTACCAGCACAGTTACGTAGAACCGCGCGTCGTTTACGCAGTCAGTTCCAGGCTTTAGCACCCACCAGAGTTTGGCTTAAAGGGCAGCAAGACGGTGAAGAAATTGATCTTGATGCATGGGTGCGGCAAGAAGCTGATTTGCTAAGTGGTGTTCATGCCGATAGCAGAGGACTCTACCGAGCTCAAGTTAATCAGCAACGGGATTTAGCCTGCCTATTGTTGGCTGATCTGTCACTCTCTACTGACGCTTATGCGTCTGATCATGCGCGAGTGATTGATGTGATTCGAGATAGCTTATTTTTGTTTTCAGAAGCCCTGACAGCCACTGGCGATCGATTTGCCATGTACGGATTTTCTTCACTCAAACGAGGCCATGTACGCTTTAATCATTTAAAGAGTTTTGAAGAACGGTATGACAGTCAGGCAAGAGGACGTATTCAAGCCATTAAGCCAGGTTATTACACGCGCATGGGCGCTGCCATTCGTTACGCTTCCACATTACTTGCAGCGCAACCACAGCGTCAGCGTTTATTGCTGCTACTCACTGATGGCAAACCTAATGATTTAGATCGTTATGAAGGACGCTATGGGATAGAAGATACCCGTATGGCATTGCACCAAGCTCGCCAACAAGGTCTACGTCCATTCTGCGTGACGATTGATATTGAAGCTAACGAATACCTACCCCACTTGTTTGGCGCAAGTGGATTTGCCGTAATACGTAAACCAGAAGATTTACCAAAAGAACTGCCATTACTGTATGCGCAAATGACCTCTTAACAACATATCATTGTTAGTGGCTAGTCCCAGATGAGCGAGTAATCTTGTTGTACACATTATATTTACCTGAAGGCTTATTCATGGGCAGGCGTTTGATTTCTTGTAACGTTTCCGCATTATAAATAACCAGTGCCCCATCATTTTCCCATACGCTAACCAGTGCATATTTGCCATCGCGTGTGAACTCTACATGCGCTGCTGTTTTGCCTGGTGAAGGTTTAAGTGTGGCCGCTATTTCGAGTGTCTGTTTATCAATGAGTTGTAGCGTATCTTTTTCGGCGCCATTAAATACATCCGTCCAAGCATAGCGGGTATTTTCGTGGCTACGCATAAAGAAACCCGGTCCCGGTGTTTTAATTTGCTTAACCACTTGCCAATTTTGCATGTCAATCACCGTCACTACGCCATCTTTTAAGTTAGGTGTAGCCAATACCGGCTTACCCTGCCATTGCCAAGTAATGCCAGAGCCTAAATGTGGCATGCCTGGTAGCGCCAAATCAGCAACTTTTCGGCGAATATCAAGATTAACCACTTGACCTTTTCCTTCACGTGAAGCGCCAATGAGGTACGCGTAACTTTGATCAAAAAAGAAATCATCTAGCACTGTTTCTAGTGGCGTGCGACGTGGATTAAGTTTACCTGGTGTCGCAATAGATTCAGCCATTTTGTAATCATGAATGAGTCCTGGGAAAATAGGCGGTGCATTATCGTCATAACTGACCTCCCAAAGTTCTGGTACATCTTTTAGGGCGACTATAAAACTTTTACGTGGCGCCGCATCGTAAACTGCTGAAACGCGTGAGCTTTGCCCTTTTTCGTCAGCAACAGCGATGGTTTTGATAAGAGTTAGATCTTTTGCATCTAACACCACAATGCTATTGGGCAGGTAATTGGCCGCCATGACGTAGCGACCATCGCTAGAAACGGCAATATTTCTGGTGTTAATCCCCACGCGAATTTCTGCAATATATTCCAAATTCCAGATATCAAATTTAGACACCCAGCCATCGCGCGATGCAAAGTAAACGTAGCGTCCATCTGGCGAAAATTTTGGCCCGCCATGCAAGGCAAAGCGTGTTGGGAAGCGTTTAATTGGCTCAAAAGTGTCGCCGTTGAGTAACGTGGCATGGTGATCGCCAGTTTCAACCACAATAAATAAATTGAGCATATCCGCTTTGAAAATAGGCTGATTTTGCAAACTATCGGGCTTATGTACCTCGATGCGAGAAGCCTGTATTTCAGCATTGCCCCAGTTGGGCGCTTTGGCTAAAGGCGTAAAGATGTAATTGAGTAATGACTGAATTTCTTCGTTTTTTAATTTTTCAGAAAAAGCCGGCATGCGTGTGGCTATTCGGCCCGCTGTTACAGTCTTTAAAGCTTCTGGTTTCTTTAAGCGTTCAAGACTTTCTGGCAGTAAGGCAGGCCCTGTTCCACCCAAGCGATCTACCCCATGGCAGGATGCACAATGCTGTGCAAAAAGTGCCGGTACGTCATCCGCAAAACACTGTAGCCACGGCGTTAATAAAAGTAGAAATAAAATGGCTGAACGCATTAACCCACTCTCCTAATAGGAATGTAAGGCGTCATTTTGATGCGTTCACCCCCTTCAACGACGCCAATTTCTTCATCCGTTAAATAGCAGGCCGGGTCTTCTTGCCATGGGTCGCCTGTCAGTTGCTGTGCCCGAACACGTGTATTACCACCACAGATATCAAAATATTGACAATCGCCACAACGACCCTTAATCCTTCTTGGGCTCGCTTTAAGACCGGCCATTAATGGATCAGACGTATCTTGCCATATTTCTGAAAAGGGGCGGTCTTTTACATTACCTAATGGATGGTGCCACCAGAACGTGTCAGGATGGACCACGCCAACATTATCGATGTTGGCTACATTAACGCCACTACTATTGCCACCCCATTGCGCCAGCTTAGCGCGAATATGCGCCTCTAAGTGCGGGTGGTTTTTACGCACCCATAGCAATAAATATACGCCATCTGCATCATTGTTGCCTGTGACAAACTCGCGATGGCGTCCCTGTTGGATATCGTTCCAGCAGGTATCAAACAATAAATCCATGGCATTTCGTGTGGTCTCCATGACTGCATCATGCTTACGGTTGATGTTGCCACGGCCAGCATAGTTAAGGTGAGATAGATAAAATTTATCTATGCCTTCGTCTTCGGCTAGTTGTAATAATTTTGGTAAATCATGTGCATTGTCTTGGGTAAGGGTAAAGCGCACACCCACTTTAATGCCTGCGTCACGGCAAAGTTTAATTCCGTGCAATGATTCTTTAAATGCGCCTTGCTTACGACGAAACTTGTCGTGTGTTGCTTCAATGCCATCTAGGCTTACGCCCACATAATCAAAACCAATGTCGGCTATCGCCGCAATATTGTCTTCAGTAATCAAAGTGCCGTTAGAAGACAGCCCCACATAAAACCCCATGGTTTTGGCACGTCGTGAGATGTCAAAAATATCTGGGCGTAACAAAGGCTCACCTCCAGAAAGTATTAGCACGGGAACATGGAAGGCTTTAAGGTCATCCATGACAGTAAACACTTCATCCGTATTTAATTCACCAGGAAAATCCTTATCGGCAGAAATGGAATAACAATGCTGACAAGTGAGGTTGCAGCGACGAATCAAATTCCAAATCACAACCGGTCCAGGCGGATTACGCTTGATGCCTAGTGGTGTTGGATTGGCAATTTCTTGCATGTATTGGCTGATTCTAAACATATTGATGTTCCTAAATTCTTAGTCCGGTTTTTTTTAATATTTTTGTGCTGTACAGCGTTGTGTGTGTCTTGCAATATGGCATTAACAGTTCTGCAATTTCTGCAGTTTTGGCTTCCACTTCATTGCGGTCGCGCCCATGCACCATGGCAAATAAGTTATAAGACCATTCGGGTAGTCGGCGAGGCCGACGGTAACAATGGCTGACAAATTCAAGTGCGCCAATTTTTTGTCCTAGCTGGTCTATGTGTTCATCTTGCACATCCCATACCGTCATGCCATTGGCATGCCATCCTAAAGCATAATGATTGGGTACCGCACCAATGCGACGAATGACCCCGTTATTCAACATAGCTTGCATACGTTGCATGACGAGCGCTGGGGCAACGTTAATTTGTGCGGCAATGTCGTGATATGGCCTTGGTGTCAAAGGCAAGCCTGCTTGCGTGGCTTGTATGATAGCGCGGTCAATTTCATCTAACTTGATGTTGCTTAATTCTGTCATGCGGTAAACCTTGCCCCTACAAAAAATTCTTTTTCTTTTGGCATGTTGTAAACAGGGTAACCTGTTTGGTCTTCAATACGTGCAATAACATTGGCAATACCTTCAGGCGTTGCCGTGGCCAGTACAAACCACATATTAAAGGCATGCTCGCGTTGATAGTTATGCGCAACTTCTGACATGGCATTGACGACCTCTGAAACACAATCGTAGTCGGCCTCAGGCACTCGCATGGCCGCTAAGCTAAAAGCGCCCCCCATGCGTTCTATCTGAAACATCGGTCCGAAGCGTGTCAGTACTTTTTGCGTGAGCAAGTTCTCTAGTCGTGAAATGAGCTCTGCCTCACTTATCTGAAATTGCAAGGCCATGGCTTGATAAGGACGTTCGCAAATCGGTAGGCCGCCTTGCAAGCCATTGATAATCGCTTTATCAGTTGCGTCCATTTGCCACATAGCGCGCTCCCTGTTGCTTGAAACGTCGGCAACTAAATAATATCTGCATTTGAAAATCTGCAAGACCCGTGTTTTTAGCAAGGGTATTAATTTGCTCAAGGACCACTTGTCGGTTAGTACCATGCACCATACAGAATAAATTAAATGGCCAGTCTGGCAATTGGCGCGGACGACGATAGCATAAAGTGACGCCTTCTTGTTGCGCCGCTAATCGCCCTATGGCACTCACTTGATCATCCGGCACATCCCATACCACCATAGCATTTTCACGATAGCCTAATTCGTGGTGTCTAACCACCACACCAAAGCGCTTAATTACGCCTTCATCACACCAATTCGTAACTTGCCGAATAATCGCATCTTCGTCTAAGTTAACGTCGGTGTTCAGGCTGGCAAATGGCTGATATTCTAGTTTAATGCCGGATTGCAGTTCGGCAACAAGTGCGGTTTGAGCGGCATCTAATGTTATAGCAGATTTACTAGCAGAGACTCTAGGGTATGCCCCACATTGCCCATGCAAATCAAACCCTAAGTCAATATGAAATGGCTCAAGCATTGGTAGTACCAGCATAGGTAGGCCTACATACTGGTTAATTTTTTCTAGCACCGCATTAAGACCCGGTTGATTTAGCGCTGCCACAACAAACCATAAGTTGTAAGTATGTTCACGTTGGTAGTTATGATTAACCTCAGGGAGTGCATTAATCCAACTAGCTATCTCATCAATATTTTCAACTGGCACGGCAAGCGCTGCAAGCGTACTAACGCCTATGCAACCAGGGCTAAATACTGGCCCTACACGACTCACCACACCTTGCGCACTTAAGTGAGTTAAACGCGTAATGACTTCGTCTTCGGTTATTCCTAGCTTGTTACCAATCGCGAGATAGGGTCGTTTAATCAGCGGAAAATCATGCTGAAATTCATTCAACAAGCGCTGTTCAATGAGATTAAAGCCATTCATGGTTAGAAACCCATCCTGCCAGCACGGTGGGTGAAAAAGATGCCGCTTGGCGATGACGCTGCAAATTCAGTAATCGCTTTCAGGGTTTGTGTGTCGTATACAGTCACTCGATTATCATCGCGAGATGATACCCATGCCGCTTCACCACGAGGCGTAAATTCTAGATGTAGAACAGCCCGACCAGGCTGTAATGTTTGTACAATTTCCTGTGTTTCAGTATTCACAACTTGCACTTGGCCATTATCTGGAAAGGCAAAATTCACCCAAACTTGTCGTCCATCAGGGCGCGCAATCGCAAACACTGGTTGACCTGCTACGGGAATGCGGGCTACTTCTTTCCAAGTTTGGGTGTCGACCACTAATAATTCATGGTGGCCAATGGCCGGTAAATAGGCGTGTGTGCCGGCTACTGCCCAACCACGCAGATGAGGCATTTTATATACCGGCAATTTCTCTTCACCACGTCCATAGCCATCTAATATACGTTTTACCCCTTGCTCTGGATGCCATAAGTCGAGTAGCGCTAGCCCGTCTTCACCAAACAGACCGGCAATGTAATGACGACCGTCTGGTGTGATTAACCCATCGTAAGGCTGCTTGCCTGCAGCGAATTTTTGAATTTTTACTTGGGTAGGATTGCTAATATCTGCAACCCATATTTCACCTGCATCGAATAGGCTAAAAACAAATTGATTGCCTGGGGCATCAACCAAGCCAACAACTTTTGACAATTGCTGATTACCATAAACGGCAGGGATGTCTGCCACTAATTGTAGGGTGGTGGCATCAAATACTTTGACACCGCCTGGGGTGTAATTTTGTGCCGCCACGTAACGACCGTTTTGTGAAATAGCCCCACCAATGCTGTTGCCGGCTTGCATGATACGTTTATCAACCACGCGTTTAAGCAAGTCTACCTTGCTTAAACCGCCATCACGGCCAAATACATAGCCATAGCGGCCATCACGACTAAAGACGACTGAGGCATGAGATAAATCGCCTAAGCCTGCAATGGTAGCCAGTATTGTATTGGCGGTAGTATCAACCACTTGCACACGCCCAACATCCCGTTCAATCACTAAGCCTAAATCGCCAGTGCCTCGTAATGGTGTTGCAACACATCCTGTAACTAGAATTGCGAGTAATGCTAGGTAGTATTTAATGCGCATTCGGAAAACCTTTCATCAACTGCTCTACTATCCAATTAGCTTCTGCTTCATTCATAAATACGTCCCATGGGGGCATGGCAGTAGCTGTTCTACCTCGAAGTATCGTCTCACGTAAACCTTCAGGGGCTTTATCTTGCAAGCTGATCGGGAGTAAAGCTGGACCTAACCCACCTTTAAGTGTCAAACCATGGCAAGACCCACAATCATTACGGACCAAACTCACTAATTCAGCTCGCCTGCTAACACTAATCTCATTGCTTGCTAGACATGAGGTATTCACAAGCATGGCTAAAATCAGAATGAAAGCGGGGCTTACGCCCCGTTTCATTATTGCCAATAAAGAAAACAAGGCATGCCCTACAGTGACAGAATCCAGGCGACAGCACCTTTGAATTCGTCATCACTTAACTTACCAGCATTAGGTGGCATGGGCATAGGGCCCCACACACCGCTACCACCAGCTTTTACTTTTTTAACGAGCATGTCTTCAGCTTCTTTTTGCCCTTTATACTTAGCGGCAATATCCTTAAATGCTGGGCCGAGAATTTTCTTATCTACCCCATGACAAGCTGTACAACCAGCTTTTTGTGTCAGTGCAGCACCATCAGCTGCAATAACAGTTTGAGTTGCCAATCCCAGTAATCCAGCTGTCATGATTGCTAATATAAATTTCATGATGAATGCTCCTAAGATTTAATAAATATCGTGCTGAGTGTTGTAAACATTAAACTTACCGGTTGGCGTGACTAATTTAGGATCTTTAATCACGGCTTTTAAGGTACGCGTTTTGTCATCTACTACAACGATGGCCGATTCTTTATCTTTGGCGCTCCAAACTGAGAACCATACTTCATCACCGGCCTTGTTGTATTCAGGTTGCACGATACGTTTTGCCCCTTCACCTAAACCAGCCCATTCACCAACAGGAAGTGTTACAAAGCCTTTTTCAAGATTGTTGATGTCATATACCGCAACTGATTGGCTTAATTTAGCATCAGGATTAAGCGGTGTATCTACCCACAGGTTATTTGATTTTGGATGGGTTTTGATGAATAAAGAACCGCCACCTTGACCTTTGAGTGAACGCACCATTTTCCATGCCTGGTCTTTATGGCCTTTTGGATCAGTGCCGATTAAGGAAATGGATTCATCACCTAAATGACCTGTTGCCCATACTGGCCCAAATTTAGGATCGATAAAATTAGCACCGCGACCTGGGTGTGGTGTTTTTCCAACATCAACCAAGGCTGTTAGTTTGTCTTCTTTAGTATCGACAACCGCTACTTTGTTAGATGCATTTGCAGCCACCATAAAGTAACGCCCTGTAGAGTCAAAGCCACCGTCATGTAGGAAGCGAGCCGCTTCAAGAGTCGTGGTTTTAAGATTGTTAATGTCGCTGTAATCCACCATCATAATCTTGCCAGTTTCTTTAGCATTGATTAAAAATTCCGGACGATAGTGTGAAGCTGCGATAGACGCTACCCTTGGTTCTGGGTGATATTCAGCGGGTGCAACCGTCATGCCCCGTGTAGACACAATCTTAAGCGGCTTCATGGTGTCGCCATCCATGATTACATATTGTGGTGGCCAGTAAGTACCAGCAACTGCATACTTGTCTTCGTAGCCTTTAAATTTAGAAGTTTCAACTGAACGTGCCTCTAAACCCACTTTAATTTCAGCAACCGTGTCAGGTTTGGCCATCCATAAGTCAATCAGATTGATTTTGGCGTCGCGTCCAATGACATACAAGTAACGACCGGAAGCTGACATGCGTGAAATATGCACGGCGTAACCAGTTTTTAGAATACTGACAATTTTTTTGCTATCGCCATCAATGAGTGCAACTTCGCCGGCATCACGCAAAGTCACTGAGAATAGATTTTCAATATTGATGTTATTTTCTTTTTTCGTAGGCCGCTTATCTACTGGCACAATGACCTTCCAACTCGCTTCCATTTCCTTCATGCCGTATTCTGGTGGGGTAGGTGGCTCTTGTTGCACATAACGCGCCATCAAATCTACTTGTTCGTCTGTGAGCTCGCCAGAAGTACCCCAGTTAGGCATACCGGCAGGTGATCCGTACTTAATAAACACTTTAAGATATTCAGTACCGTTTGCCAGTGTTTTGTCAGTAGTGAGCGGTTTACCTGTTGCCCCTTTACGTAATACACCGTGGCAACCTGCACAGCGTTGAAAATAGATATCTTTACCGATACTAAATTCTTTTTCTGTCATTGCCGGTGCTTTAGGGTTGATATTCTGATGCATAGCTACATCGGCCAAAGGCGAGTTTGCAGATTGATACTGCGCACCTGCATCTTTGCTACCTTCTGCATATACGGAATTAACTGCTAGTGCTATTGGCATAGATAGTGCTGACAGCACCCATGCACTTAATAAACGTTGTTTACTCATCCTCATGGCTCATTAACCTCTTCAAGTTGTTATCAAGATTTTGCCGACAATTCCTGCCGACGATGGATAGCATATTGTCTTAAATAAAATATGAAATCCTTGATACCCGTCAAGATTTTAAAATTTACTTTATGTTTAAATTTTAAACATGGAAGCTAAATCAAATTTACTTAAGTTCGATGGAGGTACTGGTGTGAACTACACGCATGGAGACTCTTTTGCTGATTCCACCACCAAAGCATCTCAGTATGGTGAGGTATATTTAGTGGGTGCTGGGCCCGGTGATTCAGAATTACTTACCATACGCGCTTTACGCTTATTACAAAGCGCAGATGTCGTTGTTTATGATGCTTTGGTGAGTGATGATGTGATGGCGCTTGTGCATCAAGGCGCTGAGCGCATCTATGTAGGTAAAACACGCGCTAACCACACCTTACCTCAAGAAGAAATCAACACGCTATTAATTAAGCTCGCATTGCAGGGCAAAAATGTCGTGCGCTTAAAGGGGGGCGATCCATTCATTTTTGGTCGCGGAGGAGAAGAAATTGAAACGTTAGCGGCTTGGGGTATTCCATTTCAAGTGGTGCCAGGTATATCTGCAGCTAACGGTGTCTCCAGCTATGCAGGCATCCCGCTGACTCACCGTGATTACGCACAATCAGTGTTATATACGACAGGTCATCTTAAAGATGGCACAGTCAACCTAGACTGGACAGCGCTCACACGGCCACATCAAACCGTCGTTATTTACATGGGGCTAGGTGGGTTGGCTGAAATTTGTCAAAAAATGATTGAACATGGCATGAGCCCAAGCTTGCATGCCGCCGCCATTCAACAAGGCACCACCAAACAACAAAAAGTGGTCACAGGTACGCTGGAAACGCTTAATCATCAGGTGATGGCTGCCAAGCTTAAGTCACCATGTTTGTTGATTATTGGCGATGTTGTAAAGCTTAGAGAAAAATTAGCCTGGTTTACACCTAAAGAAACTCAAGATTCGGCCGGTCAAGCTTTAAACCATAGGTCTATAGGTCAACCCCAGCCAGAAGCTGAAGAATTTATTTTAAACGCGAGAGGATATTAATATGAATCGTACATTAAGCATTTACTTATTAACGGCAATTTCCGTCATGTACGCATTGCCAGCTTTGGCCGACGATATGACTAAAGCGGCTGCGCCAACTACGCTAATGGAAGCTATTAGTATGGGTAAGCCTATGACTAATTTTAGATTAAGGTATGAAAATGTTGATCAAGACGGCAAGGCAGAGCATTCCAATGCTTGGACAATGCGCAGCCTAATAGGCTGGCAAACAAAACCACTCAATAATTTTAGTGTGGCTGCCCAGCTAATCAATGTGACTCAATTTAATCATGATTTTTACGATGGTACGCCTAATACATTTGGTCTTACAACATCAACGCCAGCGAATAAAGCCAACTACCCATTAGTAGTTGATCCTGATTACACAGGCGTTAACCAATTATTTGTAGAATGGACCGGGGTGCCAGATACTAAGGTGCGCTTAGGACGTCAATCGGTAAAACTGGATAATGTGCGATTTGTCGGTAATGTTGAATTTCGCCAAATTATGCAAGTATTTGACGGTGTTGCTATTGAGAATAAGAGCGTACCAAATGTTGAACTGTATGCTGCCCACTTTGAAGGCTTAAGAAGAATCACAAGTGAATATTTTAGCAAGGGTAGTGTAGAGATTGCCCATGCGACTTGGAAATACTCACCCACAGAAAATCTCACTGGCTATGGCTATTTGCAAGACATGGCAAAAAATGGATTTAATGCTACTACGACCAATGCTACTACTTTTGGTGGAACTACTCTTTCTGACAATTCCACTCAAACGTTTGGCTTACGTGCCGATGGCGCTCACAAAGTTAATGATAGCTGGAAAGCGCTTTATACCGCTGAATATGCCAAACAAGACAATTATCGTGGTGGCAGTAGCGTCATTGATGCACACTATTGGCGATTAGGCGGGGGTGCTGGGCTTGGTAACTGGTCAGCACGATTAGATCGTGAAGTACTGTCTAGTAACAATGGCTTGTATGGATTTCAAACGCCTTTGGCTACCGGTCACTTGTTTCAAGGTTTAGGAGATTCATTTTTAACAACGCCAAAAGATGGCATTGAAGATACTTTTGTCACACTCAACGGCAAGGTGTTGAACGTGCAACTGTCAGCTGAATATCACTGGCTTAACTCGGATCATAATTTTACCGCAACAGGTAGTCTGCCTAATAGTAGCCATTACGGCAAAGAGCTTGATTTGGTTGCAGGGTACAGTTACGACAAAAACTGGAGTGGAAAAGTGGAGTTCTTTAGCTTTAAGGAAGATGAGCTTTATGGTACAGCCACAACCAGCCGTAAACGTGACAAAGACAACTTCTTAGTCACCTTGATGTACACGTTTTAGAGATTATCTATAAAATATAAAAGCCCGCCAGATTAACTGAGCGGGCTTTTTAAGAAATCCCTCAAATCTAAAATTTTGGGACAAATCTAAAGTCTAACGGGATCCTACACAAACTTTGTAGGGTCTCTTTTAAATCTATATTTCAGCAACTAAAAATCAACAACTTATCTGTATCTCAAAGGGACAAATTAATAAAGTTGTCCCAATTTTCTAAATAATCCTACTTTATTTTAGTATGGTTTTATTTAAACTTCATGCAACCCTGCCTGACATAAAGGCAAAAAATCTAGTTATCTAAATTCCCGAAAGCTGACGTTAGATTTTGGTGCTACCGACCCATAGGAGACATTCGC
>Ga0268283_1000399_pt1 | contig 31133 bp, 30 predicted proteins | sample saktaG_13_FD_190140 | JGI IMG/M metagenome (GOLD analysis project Ga0268283, IMG submission 190140) | Saline water microbial communities from Sakinaw Lake, British Columbia, Canada - sak_2013_06_06_36m | ecosystem: Environmental > Aquatic > Non-marine Saline and Alkaline > Saline ... | reverse complement strand
TGCAGTATGTTAGGTTGGACTTGCAACTGAAAGAAACAAGACAGTCTTTATTTACATAGCCTTGAATGGGGTAATGAATCAGTTTGGGACGACCTGAAACACTACTCAATATTTTGTATTTGCTCGCGCATTTGCTCAATCAGTACTTTTAGTTCAATGGCTATTTGGGTCATTTCTTTGTCGGTTGATTTAGATCCAAGTGTATTGGCTTCACGGTTGAGTTCTTGCATTAAAAAATCCAGTCGTCTTCCTACCGGGTCTTTTTCTTTTAGAACGCGCAGCACTTCAGTAACATGAGTGTCCAGTCGATCCAATTCTTCAGTAATATCCAGTTTTTGTGCAAGAAATACCAGTTCTTGTTCCAAGCGGTCAAAGTCGGGTTGTACAACCAGTTCTGTAATTCGGTCGGTTAATTTATTGCGAATTAACAATAAAACTTCGGGCATACGTTTACTGGCTAAGGCAACAAAGCCTTGCATTTTTATACAGCGCTCCTCAATTAACACTTTTAGTTGAGCGCCTTCCCGTTCTCGAACTTCCAGAAATTGTGTTAATGTTTGTTTGACCAGGTGGGTGATTTCTTCATTAAGGTGAGATTTGTCAGTAGTCGGTTCCTGCTGAATACCGGGAAATGCTAAAACATCCAAAGCTGAAAATGATAAAGATGCCTGCATTTGTTCTTCAATTTGGTCGGTAGCAGCAAGTAATGCAATAACGGCATTGATGTTGATGTTAAAGTGTTGAGCGTCTTTAGGCTGTTTTTTAACACTTAATGAGCATTCAATCTTACCTCTATTGATTTTTGCAGCAATAAGGGAGCGAAGATCAGCTTCAATAAATCGCAAATGATCAGGTAATTTTATGGTTATGTCGCAGTAGCGATGGTTGACCGAACGCAATTCACAATTTAAGGTTGAATCTCCAATACGGGCCTCATTGCCGGCATAAGCGGTCATACTTCTAATCATTATTCACCTGTTCTTGTTAAAGACTTAATGTTATTAGTATAGCATTCAAGACGTTTAAATTTAGGGATTACGGTAATTCAGTTTTTTGCCAAGGGTTTTAAAATTGGAAACCTAATCGTTTATAGTTAAGGTATACTGGTCGGTTTTAATTTTGCCGGAAAATACATGAGACCTAGCGGACGTAATCCAGATCAACTCAGAGATATAAAATTTACCTGTGGTTATACCAAACATGCAGAAGGCTCTGTCTTGGTTGAGTTTGGCGATACCCGAGTACTTTGTACTGCCAGCGTTGATAAGAACGTTCCCCGTTTTCTTAAAGGTAAAGGAGAGGGTTGGATTACTGCTGAGTATGGTATGTTACCCCGTTCAACACACAGTCGAATGGGACGAGAAGCCGCACATGGTAAACAGGGCGGACGTACACAAGAAATTCAGCGTTTAATAGGTCGTTCTTTAAGGGCTGCGGTAGATTTAAAAGCGTTGGGTGAACATACTGTTACGATTGATTGTGATGTTTTACAGGCTGATGGTGGTACTCGTACTGCGGCAATTACCGGTGGTTTTGTTGCCTTGTCTTTGGCTATGGAAAAAATGGTTAAACGTAAAATGATTAAAAGTAATCCACTTCATGGTCAAGTCGCTTCTGTATCAGTTGGTATTTATAACGGGGTTCCTGTATTGGATTTGGATTATGCCGAGGATAGCAACGCTGAAACTGATATGAACGTGGTCATGAATGATGCGGCTGCCTTTATCGAGGTGCAAGGTACTGCGGAGGGACACGCTTTTAGAAAAGAAGAGCTGGATGCGATGCTTGAGCTGGCCAGCTTTGGTATAAAGCAATTACTGCAAAAACAACAAGAAGCACTGGAAAATCATATTTAAAATAAAAACTTCAATTTAGGTTGCAGATCAGTTTTTTAAGATAAAATTTTTACCTTGGGCCTTACTATGACTTTTTTATCATCCCAACAACTTGTTTTAGCCAGCAGCAATCTTGGTAAAATTAAAGAAATTCAAGCTATTCTTGCTAAGCAAGTGATTGTTCCTCAGTCGGCTTTTAATGTTACCGATGCTGATGAAACGGGCTCTACTTTTGTAGAAAACGCAATTATCAAAGCGCGAAATGCAGCTCTACATTGCAATTTATCGTCTATAGCCGATGATTCCGGTTTGGTTGTCGATGCTTTAAACGGTGCCCCGGGTGTTACTTCTGCACGATATGCAGGTGTTGGTGCCAGTGATCATGATAATGTTCTTAAATTATTAGATGAGCTGAAAGGGGTTCCTGACGAGCAGCGGACCGCACGTTTCATTTGCGTTATGGTGTTTATGGAACATGCCAACGATCCATTTCCGGTTATTGCTCAAGGTGTTTGGGAGGGGCGAATTTTGCATCGCCCCGTTGGTGCCAATGGCTTTGGTTATGATCCCGTTTTTTGGGTGCCTGAGCATAACTGTACTTCTGCTGAGTTATCGGCGGATGTTAAAAATTCATTAAGTCATAGAGGTCAGGCGCTGCGCAGTTTGACCAATTTAATCAAGGCTAGATAATACTCAATAATTATTGATGAACACGCTACGCTTTATTGCTCGGCAGTTTGCCAAAACGATTACCAATATATCGCCATTGGGTAACGGTTTAATTAATGATACGTTTCTGGTTGCAACGGAATCATCTCACTTTGTTTTACAACGAATAAATCCCAACGTTTTTCCTGAGCCCAAGCAGATTATGGATAATCTGATTAATTTAAATCGGCATCTAAAACAAAAGCCAACTGTTGAAGTAAAGCTGAAAATTCCGGATCTTTTAAAAACTCTCACCAACCAAGATTTTTATCAGGATCAGCTTGGAGATTGCTGGCGCGCGCTCAGTTTTATAGAGAATACAGAAAGCTTGGAGACTCTTACTCATTTAAGTCAGGCTCAACAAACAGGCTTTGCGCTAGGATATTTTCATCGGTTAGTGAGTGATCTTGATCCTTCTCTTTTACATGATACCTTGCCCGGATTTCATATTGCCCCTGGGTATTTAAGCCATTATCAAGAAATATTAACTCAATCACCCAAACAAATTGAATGTGAGGATATTTATTGTGCAGATTTTATAGCTCAGCATGATCATATTTGTAATGACTTGGAGGCGGCAAAACAGCAAGGATTTTTAGCTTTACGGGTTATCCATGGTGATCCTAAATTAAATAATTTTCTATTTAATAAGCACACTAAAAAAATCGTCAGTATTATCGATCTGGATACGGTGAAGCCGGGATTACTCCATTACGACATTGGTGATTGTTTGCGATCTTGCTGTCATATATTGGAATCCAATCAATTTGATCTGGAGATTTGTGCTGCGATATTAAAAAGTTATTTATCCGAAACTTGCGTGTTTTTTTCAGCCTATGATTATCAATATTTGTTCGCAGCTATTCGATTAATTCCGTTTGAGTTGGGGGTGCGGTTTTATACTGATTACCTAGAAGGTAATCGCTATTTTAAAGTAGCCGATCCTAAACAAAATTTACAGCGTGCAAGCGCTCAGTTTCAATTATGTCAAAACATTATGGCGCAGGAATCGGCAATTAAATCACTAATAGAGCAGTTAAAGACACAGTGAATAATTTAAATGTTGCCGAATTAATGCAAGTATTTCCTTATACTGGAGAGCTTGTTTGGATTGGCGTAAGGCCGGCACGAGGCGAGCCTATGATTACAGTCAACGAAGTTATGGTGAGCCAGCGATCAGGTTTAATTGGAGATCGATATAACGGAGCAGGTGGTAAGCGGCAGGTTACTTTAATTCAATGGGAGCATTTAGCCGTGATTGAGTCATTTTTGGGCAAGGCTGTTGCTCCAGAGTTATTGCGACGTAATTTGGTTGTTAAAGGGATTAATTTGCTGGCGCTAAAAAACAGTAAATTCAGTATTGGTGACGCGTTATTTCAAACAACCGGACTTTGCCATCCCTGCTCCAAGATGGAAAAAATATTAGGCGTAGGTGGTTATAATGCAATGCGAGGGCATGGTGGAATTACTGCACAGGCTTTATCCGGAGGTTTAATAAACGTTGGTGATAAGTTGAGGGCTTTAGCTGAGGGTGATTTAGATTGTCCAATTTAGCTGTAAAGTGATCTTGGTGTGTTATTTGAGGAGTAAAGCTACGCCATGATTTTTATCAATTTAATCATTGTGGTGTAAAATTGTCATCTGAGTTGGTAGGTTCTAACTTTCTGGACAATGATTAAAAACTAGATTAGATTTACCCATCTTTTATCCATTATCATGCAAGGAATTATGAAAAGATTAATCAGCTTCTTTATTTTATTATCAGTAATATGCTGTTCTGCAAATGCTAATTCAGAAAGCGTGGAGAAAACTGACCCCGCCTTTGTATTATTGGATGTAATACTATACAGGCCTGTGGGTTTGGTCATAACGGTTGTTGGTACTGCAGTTTTTGTAGCAGTAACGCCATTAATTGGTTTGGCTTCAATACCTGCGCCGCATGACGCATTTGCCAAAACAAGTAATATTTTAGTCGTCGCACCTGCAACTTATACGTTTGTTAGACCAATAGGTGATCGTGATTTTCCCTATGTTGCTTCGCCTAATCTTTATAAAACAACAGTCACACAAAAGCCCTTACAACCACCAGTTCCTGCTCCAGTTGTGCCAGTAGCTCCAAAAGTTCAAACACCGGAAGTTTTACCTCCATCTATTAAGGGCTTATAGAGTTGAACTTAAGCATTTAAAATAGCAAAAATCCGCTCTTCTAATAAACGGAAAGCGGAGTTTTTGATTACATGTTAAATTAAATTATTCTTTTTTAAAAGTAGATTACTCAATTACAGTCAGCAAATTTAACTTCTTAGTATGCTGTCTGTTAGCTTTTTAAGCCTTAGGCGGCACATAGCCTTCAGGCATTTCGTTATTACCTTCAAATAGGAACTTGGATCTTTCTTCTGCTAAATAATCACGGGCTTTTGGGTCAAAGCTGGCTAATTTGTTTTCATTGATGAGCATGGTTTGCTTTGTTAGCCATTCTTTCCAAGCTGATTTTGATATTTTGTCATATATTTCCTGACCTTTAGGACCTGGAAATGGTGGTTCATCAAAGCCTTCAGCTTCTATGCCCAGTTTTACGCATTTAACCATTCTAGTCATTGTTATCCTTGTGTGTGTTGTTGCAACAGTAATTTAATCGGTGTCGGTAATCCGAGTGCTTTAATCTGGTGTTTGTTATACCAGACAGTTTGATCGGTTTCCATCACAAAATTTATAGGGTTATCTGTTTGGATAAGCACGGGGGTGTAATCTAAATGATAATGGGAAAACGTGTGGCGTTGAAGTGTGAGCGTGTTTGAGCTAACAACACGTGTGTTTGTTGTTAGACACCAATCATGCAAAGATTCAATGCTGCCAAATTCCGGTAGGCTCCATAAACCGCCCCAGATTCCTGATGGCGGTCTTTTTTCAAGTAAAATTTGACGGTTATTATTATTCAGTAACAAGAAAAAAAGCTGTTTAATCGGTAAGGTCTTAGCAGGTTTAGGTGTTGGCAATAGTGACACGGTATTTGTAATTCTGGCCTTGCAATGACTATTAAGTGGACAATTATTACAAGCTGGTTTACTGCGGGTACAAATTGTTGCGCCTAAATCCATTATGGCTTGGGTATAATCAGCTACTCTATTCACCGGCGTTAAGTCCGCGCTGATTGCCCATAATTGTTTACTAACATGACTTATACCCGGCCAACCAGAAACTGCTTTAAATCGGGTAAGTACTCTTTTTACATTGCCATCGAGTATTGGGTGACTTTTTTTAAAGGCGATGCTCAAAATAGCCCCTGCTGTTGATAAGCCAATACCCGGCAATTCCATCAGTTTATCCAATGTATCGGGAAAATGGCCTTGCTCAACTATAATTTGTGCGGTTTTATGTAAATTGCGAGCGCGAGCATAATAGCCTAAACCAGACCAACGATGTAAAACTTCATCGACAGATGCTTGCGCCAAGTATTCTATGGTTGGGAATTGTTCAACAAAAGCATTAAAGTAAGGAATTACTGTTGTAACTTGAGTTTGTTGTAGCATAGTTTCGGAAAGCCATACCCGATAAGGCGTTATGTCTTGTTGCCAGGGCAGGTCTTTTCGACCGTTCTGATCAAACCAAGCGAGGATGCGTTGTTGGTAATCTGACGGGGTCATAATGAGTGAATATTAATAATAATAATGTATGTATGGATGGAGTTCTTACTGGTTTTTGGGTAAAAGTAATATCTCATTCTTTATTCTTTTTAAAAAGTCCCTTTAAAAAATTGCCAACTTTAGGACCAATCTTTTTATCAATTTTATTCGCAATTTCGTCAATTTTTTCGTGATTTTTATCGATAAATTTTTCTATTTTGGCTTTATTTTTATCAGTTAATAAGGCTGCCAAATCAACTGCATAAGTGGGTTTACTGAAAGTGCCCGCAACAGTTATATTGATAGGTGTGTCATTAAGTTGTTCCGGCTCCGTAGCAGTAGCAGCTGTTTTAATGAGGTTGGCATTAATTTTATAATCCAGTTTCTCTGTATTCAGGTCTGCATTACCCTTTCCATTTATTTGTATTTTGGAGGATTTGGCAACCATATCATTGTTTTGAATGAGTCCTTTATTTATCATTGCTGTTCCAGAAATATTGGAAAATAAGGTTTGTTCATTTTTGTTATTAATAGGTAAATTAGATTTTGTGATAAATGTCTTGGCATCATTAATAATTTTTTGCAGATTGAAGCCTTTGATTACACTATCTTTAAACAAAAAACTTAGATTACCTGTGAATGAGGATTTTAGTTCTTTTACTTCGCTACCTTGCCCTTCCAGTTGCAGGGATGCATCAAGTAAACCACCTATTTTAGCTACGCCATTAAAGTCCTTAAGTAAGGGTTCGACTTGAACATGAGATACTTTTTCATTTAAAGCGAATATTGAATTGTTATTACGCATATCGGCATTGATATTGCCGCTATATGAGCCGGTATAAAATTTATTGATAGACGGTTGTATTGCAATTAGACCGTCTTTCGCTTTCAAATTTAATTGAACCCCTTGCAGAGCCATGCCTTTAACTTTAAATTTGCTCAGAGATAATTGCCCAAGAATGTTTAGTTTTCTTAAGGTTTCTATAGGAACAGTAGAAGCGCCTAGTGCCAAGGCAATGGCAGGAGTGGCAAGAGATTGGGAAGATTTATCGATGACTGGTGGTAAATAACGATCTGCATCTATAGCATCAGCCGCTAAATTAAAAGCTATAGCCGGGTGAGTAAAATCTGAAATACTCGTTGAGCCTAATATTTTGGTGTCATCCAAGCTTAGTGTGATATTTTGTAAATCACAAGAATTAGGGTTTGCCACAAAGTTAAAAGTGGCTGCTGCCTTATTTAAGACTTCGGTATCTTGCATAATAGGCGTTCGGATACCGAGCTGTTTTAATACGTTAGCCGGACTGAAGGGGGCAATAGTTATAGGGCCTTGAAAAGTAGTATTGCCATTAATGGTATTGCCGGTAATGTCTGCAGAAAGCAATACATCTTTTGACCTAATCTCTAATCCAGAAACATTAAGCGTTTGTTCGGGCTTATTCAACGCTATATTTGCGGCGTTAAATGTAGCAGTATGTGGTTGATTTGGATTCTTTTTGTCTAAGATTGTTAAATGCAAGTCACTACGGTTTAACTCAAGTCTTTCTAATTTCTCGTTGAGAATTAATTCTGTCTTTAGTTTGATGGATTCTAGCCAATTTGTATTAGGATTTATAACATCTAGAGAAAGATCAACAAAAACAGGTTCATTATAGGCAAACTTATTAGTGATAAAGTTAACGTCTTTTATAAGTAGTTTATTTCCGGATTGCTGATTATTCCAGTTAATTACAGCATTTTCTATAGTAATGCCGTTGATGTTTGAAATAGCAATTGTATCTGTTGCTTCCTGATGGTTATTTTGACTAATAGATTTTAAGGGATTGATTTTTTGAGTGCCTGAAGATGTTAAATCATTCCAGTTGCTAATACCCGTTAAGTTTTTAGTAAGGTTTAGAATTAAACCTTTAATAATTATTTGATTAACTTCAATTTTTTTCGATAATAAAGGCAACAATTTAACTTTAATATCGCTTTCTTCAAGGCTTAAAAATGGTTCTTCTTCAAAGCCGACGGGGTTACTTAAAGTCAATTTACCTGTTGAAAGACCCAGCCAGGGAAAGATTGATAGCTTCAAATCATCTGTCAATTTTACATCCCTGCCTGTTTTGTTTTTAACGGCAGTTATAATTTCGGGTTTAAAATTATTGGGATTGATGATGAAAGGTAAGGTAATAATCGTGATTATTGTAAGAAAGATTATTACTGCAATAGCTGAGGATATAATTTTAACGGATTTTCCCACAATATTGTCCCGGTTTTAAAAAAGTGTAATGTTGGCTATTATGGAATATCATGTAGCCGTGTTGCTATTAAATGCTAGTCAGAATCACTGACAGTATATACAAATAATAATTAAAAAGGGGGATGTGAAGATGCTGTTACTAGCTAAGGTTGCCGGAATTGCTGTTCTTGTATGGTTTTATTTAACAGCAAAAAAACAGGGTGAGCAGGCCTTTAAATGGGCGATTATTGGCCTAATAGGTTATTGGCTTACATGGTGGGCAATTAGGTTGACAGTTGTGGCAGGTTTATCCGGAGTATTGACTAAAAGCCCCATGATTGCCTTTACAGTTTTTCAAATTCCGGTTGTTTGCGCAATTGCAGCAGCATTTTTGATTAGAAAAAAATTGTTGGCTGATGTCGATAAGAAATAAAAAAGCGCAAGTGCTGTGTTAGTACTTGCGCTTTAATTTATTTATAGCTTGTCTGCATTTTTATCAAGATATTCTGCAACACCAGCTGGGCTAGCATTCATGCCTGCATCACCTTTATTCCAACCGGCTGGGCAAACTTCTCCATGTTCTTCATGGAATTGTAAGGCATCAATTACTCGAAGCAATTCATCCATGTTACGGCCTAAAGGAAGATCGTTAACAACTTGATGACGAACTAGACCACTACGATCAATTAAGAAAGAGCCACGGTATGCAACGCCGGCACCTGCTACTTCAACATCATAATCTTTAACGATTGAGTGAGTTAAATCTGCAGCCATTGTATAGCGAACCGGACCTATTCCACCTTGATTCACTGGGGTATTACGCCATGCATTGTGAGTAAAGTGTGAATCTATAGACACAGCAATCACTTCAACATTACGGCTTTTAAATTCATCTATACGGTGATCCAAAGCGATTAGTTCGCTTGGACAAACGAAAGTGAAATCTAAAGGATAGAAAAATACGACTGCATATTTACCGCTTGTGGCTTCAGAAAAGCTGAATGAATCAACTATTTGACCATCACCTAATACGGCAGGTACTGTAAAATCAGGTGCTTGTTTACCGACTAATACGCTCATTGATTATCTCCAAAAATATTTTAAAAGCAAAAGGTTATGGACTTATTTACCAGCCACTATTGTAGTGGTATGAGTATATTCTACACCGAAATAGTAGGTAATTGTCCAGCGTTGTTAATTTTAACTTGCTTTTATGTTAACTTGAGAGATAATCTGCAAGTTAGATATTACAATTTAGTTACAAATTATCACAGCTATTGAATGTTTCAGTTAGAATAAACTTCTACTACTGAGGCTTGCTGTTAATTTGCAATAATATATTACTCTTGTCGAGGTGAGTGTTCTGTGGCAAAAAATAAGCATATAACTGAGCCGGATGTGTTTGGTTTTCAAGTGCGCATCGTAAGGCGCGGCAAAGAAAGTAGTCGTTATTTCTCGCATAAATTATGGGGTAATAAGAACAAGTCGTTGAATGCCGCAATTACTTGGCGAGATCAGATGCTCGTCGTTTTAAAAGGCAGTAAAACGCGTTTCCTTAAACCACCCAAAAATAAAACAACTACCGGTGTCACGGGTGTATCAAGAACCATTAAGTACGATCATAGAAAAGATAAAAATTATCTTTGTTATACGGTTTTTTGGGTCAGTAAGGGTAAATCCAGAAATAAAACCTTTCAAGTTGGTAATGTAGATAAAGTTTCTGCAGACGATGAGTTGCATGCGTTTCGTACTGCCAAGTTATTTAGGATTTGTTATGAGGTTTCAATTGATAACGATATTGAATTTCATGATGAAAAATTTGCTGGTTGGAAGAAAGTCAGGCTTTATGACGATGAGAATTTAAACGCAGTTTAACTATTTTAAATTACCCTTGCTTAGGATGTTAGGCTGTTTTAAGTTGGCTTTGAATGTAAGCGTAATTTTGGGTTAAATGTTAGAAGCTCCTACATTTATTGATCGACTTTTAAAAGTTCAATAATCCCATCCAGTTCGTCTAGGCTTGAGTAGGCGATTACTAGTTTTCCTGATCCATTTTCTTTATGATCGATAACAACTTTTGCGCCCAATTTTGCAGTTAAGTTGTCTTGCAATCGTAACGTATTATTATCGATGAATTTATTTTTTTGGATTTTTGGATCTGCATGACTTTCTTTAACTAATTTTTCAGTGGCTCTTACCGTTAAACCTTCTTTAGCCACTTTATTAGCCAGCGTAACTTGTTTAACTCCATCTAATGACAACAATGCACGGGCATGGCCCATTTCCAGTTGATTATTAAGTAAAAGTTTTTTTACATCGGGATGTAAATCCATTAATCGTAATAAGTTAGTAACTGTTGTGCGAGATTTACCAATAGCTTCGGCAATATGTTGATGAGTCATCTCAAACTCATCCAACAGTCGCCTTAATGCTTCAGCTTCTTCCAAGGGGTTAAGATCTTCTCGTTGGATATTTTCAATGAGTGCGATAGCCATTGCCGCACGGTCATCGATTTCTTTGATAACGACTGGCACTTGAGTTAAGCCAGCCAATTGTGATGCACGCCAGCGGCGTTCCCCAGCTACTATTTCGTATTTCTCAAAACCAATTTGACGAACTACAATTGGCTGTATTACTCCTTGAGCTTTGATTGAGTCAGCCAACTCTTGTAACTTTTCAGGATTCATATCTATACGTGGCTGATACTTGCCTCGTTGCATATATTCTATTGGTAACGATTGTAAATGATGCTTTTCTTCCTTAACAGAAACATCACCCAATAAGGCATCGAGACCACGACCTAACCCGCGTTTATTTGAAGACATGTTTTCTCTATTTTTAATAATCTCAATCGCCTTGTCTATAATTTCATAGCAGGCTTAAGAAATTTTATTGTTATAGTGGGTTATTAAGCTGACAGTTTATTTTAATTTTGACGAATCATGGCTTCAAACTCATTCATCAATTTTCTTAAATTTTCAGCTTCTTGTAAAAGACTTGCAGTCTCTTTTTGAATGGTTTTGATTAATTCAAGTCCATTTGGATGACTCATTTCATTAATGATTTTTGAAGTTCTTTTTGATTCTGCTATTTGGTCTGCACGCCAATAATTTTCATCATCACTTATATCATAATTACTTTCAACAATTTTTCTTAAGGTGTCAGATTCTAGGGTGTTTTGAATGGTTACGGTTTTTTTTAATTCCTGTAGCTCATTTTTTATATCAGTTTTTGATAACGCATTGTTCTTCTCTGAAGATTCAGTTTTTAATGTTTCTTCTGAAGTAGAAACATTAATCAGTAAGGCTTCAAGTCCTCTGCCAAGGCCACGTTTTTTTATAGTCATGCTTTATTTTTTTTAATCATTTCGTTTGCCAAAGCAATATACGCCAAAGTACCTCTTGATGATTTATCATAGCTTAAAGCTGGTAGGCCATGGCTGGGAGCTTCAGCTAAACGTATATTTCTTGGAATACAGGTTCTAAATACCTTATCGCCAAAGTATCGAATGAGTTGTTCAGAAACATCTTTGGTTAGACGGTTTCTATCATCATACATTGTCCGTAAAATACCTTCCAAGTATAAATCCGGATTAACTGTGTTTTGAATATTTTGAAGCGTACTCATTAATGCAGATAAGCCTTCCAGGGCGTAGTACTCGCATTGCATGGGAATCAACAAACTGTCTGCCGCCACCATTGCATTTAAAGTCAGCATGTTTAATGACGGAGGACAATCTATCAGGATGTAATCGTATTCAGATTTTATTGGATTTAAGGCATCGGCAAGTCTCAGCTCTTTACGATCAGCATGTATTAATTTTACTTCAGCCGCAGTTAGATCAGCATTTCCGGCAATAACTGAAAACTTGATGTTTGGTAAATAAGTGACCGCTTCTGATGCAGGCACATCTTCCATTAACAAATCATAACTAGAGTATTTGACTTCCTGTTTATCAACCCCACAACCCATTGCTGCATTGCCTTGTGGGTCAAGATCCACTAACAGCACAGTTCGCTTGGCAGCTGCAAGGGAGGCGGCCAAGTTGACAGTGGTTGTTGTTTTTCCTACGCCGCCTTTTTGGTTGGTTACGGCAATTATTTTTCCCACTAACTTACCTCGGATTCTTTAGTCAATTGTATTTTAACCAGACATCTCTCAGCGCTGATCCCGGGAACATTGACAGGGATCAGTGTTGTTTTTGCTGATTCCATTATAAGTAGATCAGGTGATTGTCCTTTCATTGCCAACAATACACCATTTTTGCTGAGTAAATGAGCAGTCCATTCAACTATATCAGATAAACTGGCAAATGCTCTGGTAATCACAGTGTCAAAGTTATTTTCAGGGTGAAACTGTTCTACACGACTATGACAGACGCTTACATTTTTAAGCTTTAATTCCAGTATCGCTTGTTGCACAAACCGCGTTTTCTTGGCATTACTATCCAATAAAGTAAACTCTATATCTGGAAAATAAATTGCCAAAGGAATACCCGGCAGGCCGGCGCCTGTTCCAATATCAATAATTTTTTTACCTTCAATATAGGGAGCGATAGCCAAGCTGTCTAATAAATGTAAACTAACCATAGCTTCTCTGTCTCGTATCGCAGTCAGATTATAAGCTTTATTCCATTTTTCAAGCAGTTTTATAAAGTCCAGTAGTTGCTCTATTTGGTATTCAGAAAGAGATAGATTTAATGATTCAAGGCCGGAAGTCAGGATTTTTTTGCACGTTTCCATCAGGCACTTTTCTTTTTTAAATAAACTAATAACAAGGAAATAGCCGCGGGGGTCATGCCCGGGATGCGAGAGGCTTGGCCTAATGTTTCTGGTCGCTGTGCTTTAAGTTTTTGGCTGACTTCGTTAGACAATCCAGGCACGCCGCTATAATCAAGGGTATCTGGGAGTCGTAAATGATCATAACGCAATGCTTTGTCAATGTCAGTTTGTTGTCTGACGATATAACCGGCATATTTGGCCTGAATCTCGACTTGCTCACCGACTTGCTCAGTAATCGCTTCGCCTCCTTCCAGAAATGACAGTAATCGATCTACATCAACTTCGGGTCGTCGTAGTAATTCCATCAAACTGGCTTCTTTTAGCAACGGCTTACCCCAGATTTCTTCAACTTGGAGGGCTTGTTCGGAATCTGCTCTGACCCATTTCTTTTTTAAGTCATTCTGTAAGCCTGAGATTGCGGCCCGTTTAGTTTCAAAAGCTTGCCAACGCTCATCATCAACCAATCCTAATTCGCGGCCTTTTTCCGTTAAGCGCAAATCGGCATTATCTTCCCGTAGCAATAATCGGTACTCGGCACGACTGGTAAACATACGATATGGCTCTTGCGTACCACGAGTAATCAGGTCGTCAATCATTACCCCGATATACGCTTCATCACGACCAGGACACCAACTTTCCAAACCCATAACCAAACGTGCAGCGTTTAGTCCCGCAATTAAACCTTGTGCAGCGGCTTCTTCGTAACCTGTTGTACCATTCACTTGCCCTGCAAAAAATAAAGCGTCCATGTGCTTGGTTTCCAGAGACATTTTTAAGTCTCGGGGATCAAAGAAATCATATTCAATAGCATAGCCCGGGCGCACAATTTCAGCATTTTCGAAGCCTAGCATAGATCTTACAAAATCATATTGCACATCAAATGGCAGGCTGGTTGAAATACCGTTAGGATAAATTTCATGAGTATCCAACCCTTCTGGTTCAACGAAAATCTGGTGCGACTCCCTGTCAGCAAAGCGCACGATTTTATCTTCAATTGATGGGCAGTAACGAGGTCCAATACCTTCAATAATACCGGAATAAAGGGGAGATCTATCCAAGCCGGCACGGATAATATCGTGGGTTTTATTGTTGGTGCGTGTGATATGACAGGGTATTTGTCTTGGATGCTGTTCACGCTTACCCATAAAAGAAAACACAGGTACAGGATTATCTCCGTGTTGCTCTTCCAGTTTTCTAAAGTCGATGGTTCTGCCATCAATACGCGGGGGTGTTCCGGTTTTTAAACGGTCGATACGAAATGGTAATTCGCGTAAGCGATCAGCCAGAGCAATAGAAGCGGCATCCCCTGCACGACCGCCGCTATAGTTTTCCAAGCCGATATGAATTTTTCCGCCTAAAAAAGTACCGGTCGTTAATACCACGGCTTTCGCCATGAAATCTAAACCCATTTGGGTTTTAACGCCGACCACTTTATTGCCAACTACGATTAAATCGGCGACTGTTTGCTGGAATAACGCCAAATTAGGTTGGTTTTCTAATGTACTTCGAACTGCCTGTTTATAAAGTATACGGTCGGCTTGAGCGCGAGTCGCTCTGACTGCAGGACCTTTGCTGGCATTCAAGGTACGAAACTGAATGCCGCCAAGATCAATAGCCTTGGCCATAATTCCGCCCAACGCATCAATCTCTTTAACTAAATGTCCTTTGCCTATCCCACCAATTGCAGGATTACAGCTCATTTGCCCCAAGGTCTCAATATTTTGCGATAACAATAAAGTCCTCGCACCACAGCGAGCGGCAGCCAAAGCGGCTTCAGTACCCGCATGTCCTCCGCCAACCACTATCACGTCAAAATCTTTTTTGAATTTCACAAGCTTTTTTTACTCAGAGTCGCTATATTAATACACGTCAAGTTAGACGTACGTTCGGGTATTATAAGAGGTAAACAATGAAAAAACGTAACAATCCAAAAAAAATAGATTGTGTTCCTGTTCAAAACCCTGTTGCCAAGTTTGCGCATCAGTTTAATAAGGTTCATGTCTTTGAAGTTAAAAACAAATATCATCGTAACGTAAAGCACAGGAAGCAGGAGGCTTCTTTGATAACTTTGCTAAGAGTTATCAGAGAAGCTTCTTTCACGTTAAGAGCGTTCTCTTAAGATCGGCAAATGCCATTAAATATATTTAATTTTTTAAAAAAAGATATCTGGCTACTGCGAGAGCAAAAATTGCCATTGTATGAAGCTGTTTTAATCAAATCGTTAAAAATTATTATTTTATCTGTACAGGGTTTCTCTCGAGATTTATGTCCACTTAGGGCATCTGCATTAACTCTTTATAGCATATTGTCGATAGTACCCATCATCGCTATGCTCTTTGGTATCGCCAAAGGTTTCGGTTTTGAGACAATGCTGGAACAACAATTACTTGAGCAAGCACCGCATCAAGATATTTTGTTATTACAGCTAATCAGTTTTGCCCAAAATCTCTTGGAAACCACTAAAGGTGGAGTGGTTGCAGGAATTGGTATTGTTGTTTTATTTTGGACGATCATCAACGTGATTGGTAACATTGAAGAGTCATTTAACTTTATCTGGAAAATAGTTAAAGGCCGTTCAATAAGTCGTAAGTTTAGTGATTATTTATCGCTCATGCTGTTGGCGCCGGTGTTATTAATAGCAGCAAGCAGTATTACGGTATTTCTGAAAACAAAAATAACCTGGCTAATCACTGCTATACACTTGCCGGAGTCAGGCACCTGGCTGGTTCTGAGAGCCTTGAGTTTGTCACCTTTGGTGCTAATGATAGTGTTATTTGCCTTTACGTTTATTTTTATGCCTAATCATAAAATAAACTACAGGGCCGGTATCATTGCCGCTATTGTTACCGGTATTTTATATCATCTTTCTCAGTGGGCTTATCTAAGTCTGCAAATTGGCGTGTCTAGTTATAATGCAATATACGGGAGTTTTGCAGCCTTACCGTTATTTGTTGTTTGGTTACAAACCGGTTGGATGATTGTTTTATTTGGTTGTGAAGTGGCTTTTTTTCTACAAAATTATGAGATTTATCGAAACAATAATCGCTTTGCTGATTTAAGCTTTTACCTTAAAAAAATCATAGCTCTTCAAATAACTCATTTAATCGTTAAGAACTTCATCCAACTGAATAACCCGTTAACAGCTGCCGAAATTGCAACAAAACTGGTAATACCCATTGCGATTATTCAGCCGGCGTTATTTGATTTAATGGCAGGCCATATACTCGTTGAGTATAAAGATATGGACGAAGCAGAATCTGAAGAGGTTTATCAGCCAGCAGTTGATATAAATATACTGACTATTGCTTATATTATTAACGCCCTAGAACATTGCGGACAAAATAATTTACCGGATGTTAATCAGGAGCATTTATTTATGAATGCTGTTGATGATTTCAAGGGGTTAATGGAGGCTTCTGAACAAAATCGATTATTAAAAGATATTGAGTGATTTCCTTAATATGGCTTAGCCTTGTTGGTTATTGTTGTGACTCTAAAATAGAATGATGTATGCGTTGGATTAAAGTAGCGCTTAAGCCAACGCAATTTCTGTTTCTATACTTTTTCTAATATTTTGTAGAGTCACTAAATATTGTCTGTTTTTAACAAAGGTTATAGATCAGAAGAAGTAATAAGGATATTGTGGCTATTTAATCGTCGTCTTTTCTGGAGCAGGAATGGGGACTGGGACTGGAACTGGTGCCGGAATAGAGCTCTCAGTGACTGATTGTTTAGCAGCCAGCTCAAGTTTTTCTTGTCTAAGACCTTCACCATAAAGCGTAAAAGTGATCATTACAAAAATAGTTGTGATCATAATAATGATAAATCTGCTAGGATTTTTCATAAAAAACAAAGGCCACTGAGGTTTGTACATCCCCAGAAAGAAAATAATTAGTGTCCAAACACCTAGATTAATAGCACCTGTAATCATTATATTTACCTGTTAAATTTTTTATTTGAGTTAATTTGTATTATACAAGTGAAGGTGAGATTCTTTGCAAACCTGTACGTGGTTATTTTAACAATTTTACTTGTATAATAAAAACGCCATTCGCTCTTCTTCCCAAGCCCGCTCATCTACTCTCGTAATAATCTCTAAATCTTCTGGTATGGTTTTAATATCATCCACCCATTCGCGCAATAGCGGAGAGCCATTAATGACATCAATCGCTAAACGATCGAGCTCATATTCATAAGGAAAATCACGCCATAACGGGTAGTCAGGAAGTTGTAAACGTAGTGCTTTGAATGCTAGTGCTTGTAGGCGCCATGGTCGGAAATTTGCATGTGTATAACTGGTATTTTCCACATGGATTTGTATACCGGCACAAAGCTGCCCGATATATTTATGGAAAGTCGGTTCAAACCAGCATTCCCGCAAACGGCAGCCTTCAAGCCATTGAGGCGAAATATCATACATGGTTTTTATCAGTGCTTTAGCATTTAGATCCGGAGCACCAAATAACTCCAAGGGTCGAGTTGTACCGCGACCTTCGGAAAGTGTGGTGCCTTCCAGCATAACTGTTCCAGCATAGCACCGTGTCATCCAAAGGTTTGGTGCATTGGGGCTAGGGTTGATCCAGGTGCGCTCACCTAAGGGCCAGCCATAGCCGGGAGCTGATTCCGGTTGCCAATCTTTTAGCGTGATAACTTTAAAATCCAAGTCCAGCTTTAAGGTGCTAATAAACCAGTGTGCCATTTCGCCCATTGTCAGGCCATGGCGCATAGGCATAGCACCGGCACCGACAAAACTTTCCCAGCCTTCGCGTAGCGTTAAACCTTCTACTGGCCTGCCAACGGGGTTGGGGCGATCAAGAATCCATACGGTTTTCTGGTGCGCTGCGGCTGCTTCCAAGACATAGCGCAAGGTAGTGATAAACGTATAAATGCGGCAACCCAAATCTTGCAAATCAACCAGCAACACATCAAAAGTATCCATCATTGCATCTGTTGGTCGCCGAACTTCACCGTATAAGCTAAATACAGGAATGCCTAACTCAGGGTCAATAAAATTTGGAGATTCCATCATGTTATCTTGTTTGTCACCGCGCAGACCATGCTGTGGACCAAAGGCGGCACTAAGCTTAATGCCTGGTAAGCCGGCAAGCGCATCCAGTGTATGCGTTAAATCTTGGGTAACCGAGGCGGGATGAGCCAATAATGCAATGCGCTTTCCCGCCAGTGGCCTTCTTAATGCTGGATCTTCGAGTAAATGGTCAATACCAAATTTCATATTTTTGTGGGTTAACCCTGGTTTAAAGACAAAATAAATCCCTCACGATGGTGAAAATCGGGATGTGTTAATGGATGATGCAATGCCCAGTAAGAATGACTGCCATCATTGGCCTCAATAACTGCTGTTATACCCAACTCAATTGGCTTGCCAGCAATGCTCTGATCCAAATCATTTACAGGGATAACGACTACCAAATTCAAATACTCCTTAGTCTGAACAAAAGTGATAGTTGGTTTTTGGTTGAGCGTCCATTCGCTAATAACCCGGTAGTCGCTAAAAGCATAAGCAGCCCATTGGCCAGAGGGCGAAAAATTGAACTCGTGATAATTAGCTTCGCCTTCAACTGCAATGAAGAGTTCAAAACAGGTATGTTGCCATAATCCATCCACAGCATTTGAGTTTTGTGCCTTAGGAACACGTATTTGTGTCAAATCCCCCGTCAATTTATAACTCAAGCGTAAAGTGCCTTCAGTTAGAAAATCAAGGGTAACAGTTATATTTTGCGAGGCATTAGATGGCGTGCCAGTATGACAAGTCAGGTTTTTGTTAATCATTTTGGAATGTGCTGTACTGCTTGATAAGCTCTTGGTAATAATCGGCTTCATCAATTTTTCCACGCTTTATGACGCCATTAAGATAAATTGCTGATTTGTTCAGTAACATATCGATTGCCATTTGTTGATTTTTTTTTGATAGCTGAGCAGAATCAATGAGTTTTCTCAGGGCTGTTATTCTAAATCTGTCCATACCCCAGAGCTTTTGTGAAAGCTGGTTTTCATGGCCGCCGTGCTTCTTGATTTGCGGTTCTTCAATTAATAAAACCTGATATTTTGCGGTTATTCTAAGCCATAACTCATAGTCTTCACAGACCGGGAAATACGTGTCAAATAGCCCAATATCTTCAAATACTGATCGATGTATCATTACGGTAGAAGGCGATATGGCACATAATGGCAAGCAGAATGAAAATATCCAGCCGCCTCTCTTGGCATATTTTTGTGCAAGATTAACCCGAATGCCATTGCGTATCCATATTTCTTCGGTATGGCAAACTTTATACTCTTGATTAACGGAAAGAGCCGCAACTTGCTGACTTAGTTTTTCGGGCAACCACTCATCGTCCGAGTCCAGAAATGCGAGCCAATCGCCGGTTGAGTGGTGTATGCCAAAATTTCGTGCGCTACTTACTCCAGCGTTTTCTTGTCGGTAATAATTAACCGCCGGAAACTCGTTGTTAATCATTTTTCCCGTATTATCGGTAGAGCCGTCATCAATTACAATGACTTCAAAGGGTAATAATGTTTGGCAAAAAACAGATAGTAATGCGCGTCTTAATAATTCGCAACGGTTGTGGCTAGGAATAATAACTGAAATTTTTATAATGTATCCTGCCAAATACGTGAAAGACTGCTTTTTGAGTTGGAGTCGTTGTGGTTTTTGCAATCGACCTATTAAATGACCAGCGGAACTTATCCGCTGGTTTTAATTTAGGTATTTAAATGCCGAATTTTAAGGTTTTATAATGGATTTAGGTGTTTCTATTCCATCACTATTATTAGCATTTTTCATAAAGATTTGTTTTAAGCGGTTAAAGGCAGACCATAACGTTGTATCCATAATAGTCTCGTCGCCAATTGAAACAATAATGCGTGTTAATTGTGGCATTTTATCTTTTGTTGAAGCTATATAAATCGGTTGCACATAAAGAATGGCGTTGCCCATCGGTAGAATAATCATACGACCCATTTCAACAGCAGAGCCATGTTGACCCCATAAGGTAAAATAGGCTGAAATCTCAGGGTCTTGTTGCGTTAATGCTTCTATTTGAGCCGGACCATTAACTTGAACATCTTTCCCAAATTTATAAATGGTAATACCAGGCTTGTAGGTTTGGTCGCAACGGGTTTTATCCATTGTTCCTGCAATGCCTATCATACTAAGATTAGATCTATTGACGGGTGTCATAGGCTCAATTAGGACATATTCTTCGGTATCATTACAATTACCAAAATCCATGGTTTGATAATAAGGTTGTACAGGTTCTCCACGCACATCCGCTTGGTCCCATGTTTCTGCTTGCTCATAGAATAACTCGGGGCTTTGTTGATGATATTTGGCATAAACTTTCATCTGGAGATAATAAAGATCTCGAGGGTAACGCAAATGTTTCTTTAATTCAGGAGGTATTGTATCCAGATTTTTAAATAATCCGGGGTATGCTCTGTTATAGGCTTGTATGATGGCGTCAGAGGGGTCTGAAATATAAAAATCAACATCACCGTCATAAGCATCAACCACTACCTTAACGGAGTTTCGGATATAGTTAAAATCCTGTTTCCCATCTAAAAAGTCATCGGCTGCGGGTTTAGAAACTGGATACTTATTGGATAAAGTATAAGCATCCAGTATCCAGTAGAACCTGTCTTTTTCGATAACGAGATAAGGATCTTTGTCTAAATGCAGGAATGGAGCCAGTGTATTAACACGTTCAGTTATATTTCTGCGTATCTTAACTCTGGTTTCTGAAGATAGATTGGTGGAAAAAAATATTCTTTCATCTTTAAAGTAAAAGGAAAATAAGGCTTTTTTAAACATTGATGAAATTCGAATTCCACCATCACCATGATAGGTTTTCGTTATACTGGGATCTGATCCGGAAATATCTTCAACTTTAAGTTTATTGGGTACCAAGGCATAGTCGTAAGTACCTTGACCATAATAGATGTCGGGGTTTTCGACGCTAAAGCCAACATCAGAGTTCATATTTAAATCACGTAGATACCAGATGAGTGGCTTAGCGGCATCTTGTGCAGCAGGTGTGACTACAGCGCCGTAACCGTGAGTATAGCGCATATGAATATTTTCCCAGTTTTGCGCTTCTGGTGGTAATTTTGTAGTGTCGACTTCTCTTGCCGCCAGGTTGACTTGCCGTTTGTGATCAAGCACAAAATAGCGATCTTCATCGACGGACAGGATCTTGTAATAAGGTCTTATCTCCTGTAATTGTTTGTAGCTATCAATGATATATTCTCTATCCCATACCGGAATATTTTCAAAACGCTTCTGAGTGCCCCAAGTATCTATGTCCTGTGTAGCGTTTAGCTTAATTGATAGATCAATGGTGTTGATATTTTTCAGGTCATAAGCATCTAGGGTAGAATCAATATTCTGTTGAATAAAGGGTTTATTGGTTTTTACTGGATTTGGGTTGACTATGAATTTTTCGATTGAATCGGGTATAAAATTAACTTTAGGTAAACCTAAGGCGCACAGAAACACAGTAAGGATTATTAAGAAAGGTATTTTATTGCGACTGCTTTCAGAAAAAAAGAAAAGGATAGCGAGTAATGCCAACGCCAAGAAGGATATAATTTGTAGCCAGATTAGCGGCAAGTGGTACCACATTTCTACAAAACCGGGGCCATAAAATATGGGTTCGTTGGTATTTGTATAGAGTAGGGTAAAACGATCAAGCATGAAACCCCAAGCTACAAAGGCAACTACAAAGCTAAATAAAACAGTTAGATGAATTTTAGCTGCTAGAGGATATTCTTTGCGTTGATTGGGTATAAAAAAATGCTCAAGCCAATACAGGATGCCAACCGAAAAGAAGATTAAAACAGCGGTTATAAGTAATTCTTTCTGAATAAGCATAAAAACCGGGTAAGACAGCATATAAAAGCTGACATCATTACCATAAACAGTTTCAGCTACGCCTGAATCACGGCCAAAAAAGAACAATAATGATGCTTCCCATTGATTATAAAAGGGTATGGCGACAAATATGGCAAGAGCAAATGATATGGGCGTATATATTTTTGCTGAGCCACTCATAAAAACATCAGCAAAGCGTTGAAATCGTTTACGTTGATTAATATTGTTAAGAACGTCATCAGGCGGATTTATGCCCAGATAACGGGACGCAATCCAAAAATGAAAAAAGAATATGGAAAAGAAGGCCAGTGTTACGCCACCGGAAAGAAAAAATTTATAAAGAAGTCTAAGCCAGAAGTAGGATTCAAGTTTTAATGATTGATACCACCAAAGGTCAACAAACAGATCAAGAAATATGAAATGGAAGGTGACAAATAAAATGACAGCGATGACAAGTATCGCTCCAATTATCGCGGGTAAAAACTTCAGATTCCGCATAGTGTCCTCAATGTAGATAGTTTTGTTAACGATGTTGGGCTTGTCTTCACTTTAATTATCAATGGATAACTAATTTAGCCAATACTTTTATGTTTATATTCTAACACCCAATAGTTAGTTAGTAATGATTTAGACGTTTTGTTAGGGATGCAATTTAGATTTGAGCGACGATGATAAACATCCAGAGGTTACTTATTGCTTTTAAATTTTGATAAATGGACGCTCCATGTGCATAAAGAGAGCGATGCACCAAATTAATGCTGCAGTGCGGTTATTTGTGCTTAAAAATGAAGCAAAAATGTGCTAAAGATAAATAAGAAGTTTAGTGAAAATATAGAGATGGCCTTGTCGGATAGGGGGCTAAGAAAGGTTGGCACAGTAACTGCTTTAATTATAACAAGTGCTTGACCTCTCCTGTGTGTTGCCCCTAAAAGGCACTTATTTAGATAAGTGCCTTCTTTTTTTCTGGTTTAGTTTGATACAAAAAGCCTATGTTAATCAATCTCATGATCAGAGTTTGTTGCCTCTGTTTCTATGCCTGCTTGTGAATTAATATGTTTAGGTATTGTTTTCTTTACTTTAACACCCAGTTCTATAAAGCTACTTGCTTGACGAATCAAATTACCATGTCCTTGAGTTAATTTGTTCATAACGCCATCATAAGTTGTGTGGACAGTGCTTAGTTGTTTGCCCAGTTTATCCAAGTCTTCTACAAAACCTCGTATTTTGTCATAAACAATGCCTGCTTTATCGGCTATGGCTCGGGCGTTCTCGTTCTGCCGCTCATAACGCCAAATATTTTCGATGGTGCGTAATGTCGCTAGTAAAGTAGTAGGCGTGACGACGATTATTTTATGCTCAAAGGCATCGGTAAATAAACGTTCATCCGCTTGAAATGCAGCGATAAAAGCCGCCTCTATCGGCATAAATAACAGTACAAAATCTAGGGAGCGTAAACCGTTAAGGCCGGAATAGTCTTTGGCACTAAGACCTTTGATATGTGACCGCACGGCTTCAGTATGCTGCTTTAAGGCGGCTATGCGTTCTGCGTCATCTTCGGTTGAGCAGTGGAGTTCATAAGCGACTAAGGACACTTTTGAATCAATGATAATATCTTTGTCTTCAGGTAAACGAACAATTACATCAGGTTTGAAGAGCTTGTTATCACCATCGCGAAATGCACCCTGAGTTTCATATTCGATGCCTTTTCGCAGTCCCGACTTTTCCAGAACGGTTTCCAAAATCATCTCGCCCCAATTACCTTGGGTTTTTTTATCGCCTTTTAACGCACGGGTCAAGTTAAGCGCTTCTTGATTCATTTGAGCGGTATCACGCCTTAAGGAAACAATCTCTTCGCGAAGGGAAATACGGTCTTTGTTTTCATTGTCGTAAACGGTTTCTATACGTTGCTTAAACTCGCCTAATTGCTCACGTAACGGCTTAACAATCTGATCCAGACTGGTTTTGTTGTGTTCCGTAAATTGCCGACTGCGTTCGTCGAAAATTTTACCAGCCAAGTTTTCAAACTGGTTATTCAGTCTGGTTTCTGTATCCTTTAATAAAGCTAATTTTTCTTCCGAGTTTTTTAACTGCTCAGTTATGCGCGTTTGCAATTCGGCATTTTTGGTTTTGGACTCTACATAGAGTTGTTGCAACTGCTTGAGTTCAGAGTCCTTATTTTGGAACTGCTTGAGCTTTTCTTCAGCTAAGGCTAGATCGGTTAGGAGTTTGGCAATAGTGGATTTATCCTGGCTATTAAGCAGGCGCATCAATAATGCACCCGCCAACAAGCCAAAAAAACCAACTAACAGGGGGGGCAGGTTGTTTATAAAATCCATTTTCTAAGCTGGCTTATAAATGCTTAAAGATGGCTTCAGCACTATCCAAGGTTTTATCCAGGTCGTCATCAGTATGTGCGGCTGAAACAAAGCCCGCTTCAAACGCCGAGGGAGCCAGATAAACACCAGCCTCCAGCATGGCATGAAAAAAGCGTTTGAATAAAACCTGATCACATTTCATAACCTGAGCAAAGCTGGTTACTTGAGGGTCTGCGCTAAAAAATAAGCCAAACATACCGCCAACACTGTTGGTGCTCAAAGCAATGCCTGCTTGAAGAGCGCGTTCTTTTAAACCGGACGTAAGTTTTTCGGTTTTTGCCGCTAATGATTCATAAAAGCCGGGTTGGGCGATTAATTCCAGTGTTTTGAGTCCGGCCGCCATAGCAACAGGATTACCGGACAAAGTACCCGCCTGATAAACGGGACCAAGCGGGGCGAGATGTTCCATAATTTTCCGTTGTCCACCAAAAGCGCCTACCGGCATGCCGCCGCCAATAATTTTACCCAGCGTGGTTAAGTCGGGTTTGATGCCATAAACTCCTTGAGCGCCCTGTAGGCCAACTCTAAAACCGGTCATTACTTCATCAAAAATCAGGATGCTGCCGAAGTCGTCGCAGACTTGACGAAGCGTTTCCAGAAAACCGGGTGTCGGTGGAATACAGTTCATATTACCGGCGACGGGTTCAATAATGATACAGGCGATTTGTTCACCTATTTCGGTAAACAAGGTTTTAACCGACTCGCTGTCGTTAAAGGTTATGGTCAGTGTGTCGGCGGCAACCGAGGCAGGTACACCCGGCGAACTGGGCACGCCGAAAGTTAAGGCACCTGAGCCGGCTTTAACCAACAAGGAATCAGAATGACCGTGATAACAGCCTTCAAATTTAACGATTTTATCCCGACCGGTATAACCCCTGGCTAAGCGAATGGCGCTCATGGTGGCTTCGGTGCCTGAACTCACCATTCTGACCATTTCAATAGAGGGCATTAGCTCACAAACACGCTGCGCCATGAGTGTTTCAATTTCTGTTGGTGCGCCAAAACTCAGGCCTTTTTCAGCGGCTTGTTTAACTGCAGCAATGACGTCAGGATTCGCATGCCCTAAAATCATTGGCCCCCAAGAACCCACATAATCAATATAACGACTGCCCGAGCTGTCATAGATATAAGCGCCACTGGCGTGGTCAATAAAAACCGGTGTGCCACCTACACCACTAAAAGAGCGCACGGGTGAATTAACGCCACCTGGAATAACTTTTTTTGCATCAGAAAATAAAACAGTTGCTTCGGTCATAATGTGTTTTTAAGGTTACAATGAATGGCGTAAAGAATAAGGTAACTTTATCATGATTGAAAGCACTCAGTGCTGCTCACTCTAAAAAGGTTATCACTTTTTTCTACTTAATTAAATTATGGAATAATTGATGAAATCCAGAGATAGACGACGAGGTCTGGTAGTTGTTAATACCGGGGAAGGCAAAGGCAAATCGTCCAGTGCCCTAGGCATGGTTTTTCGTGCTGCAGGCTGGGATATGAGGGTCTGTGTGATTCAATATATTAAAGGTCAATGGCAAACTGGCGAACAAAAAGCGGCAGAACGTTTTGATAATATTGAATGGCATGCCTTGGGCGACGGCTTTACATGGGACACCAAAAATCCGGAACAGGATATTAAAACCAGCCGGGAAATTTGGGAACTGAGTAAAGAAAAAATTCTTTCAGAAGACTTTGATGTGGTTTTGCTGGACGAAATTAATTATTGTTGCGGTTATGGATGGATTTCCGGTCAGGAAATTGCGGATTTTATACGTAATGAAAAGCCCTCTTGGTGTCATCTTATTATGACAGGCCGCAATGCTGCCCCGGAAGTGATAGAGCTGGCGGATACGGTCACTGAAATGACCATGATAAAACATGCCTTTCAGCAGGGTATTAAAGCAGAGCAGGGCATAGAGTTTTAATTTTGGCAATCATAACAAGTTGTTGTATAAGTAAATAATCGGGCACAACACCCACACTACTGTTATTTTTTATTGAGAAATGTATTTATGGAAATTTACTTACCTATTTTAAAAGCTATCCTGTCTGACTGGATTGTACTAACCCTTGACAATCCTTTTTACGCCAGCGTACTAGCGTTCGTAGTCTTCTTAATTACATCAATACTTTACAGCATTAGAATTGCCTCATTAAAAGAAAAGAATAATACCAGTGAAAAAGCACGTCTTGAAATGGAAGCTACTCTAAATGCAGCGTTAACGGTTGCCAAACAACAGCAACAAACAATGCAAGATGAGTTGACTGCCAGTTCCGAGCAAATGAAAAGAGATCAGCAGTTAGCTCAAAAAGAAGCCGAACGAGCGGCCAGATTTGAAGATCTGCTTTCACAGCGTAATAAATTGGTTGCTGGCATCATTCAAACATTGGCAACCAGTTTTGATCTGGGCGAACGTCCGGTGCCGCTAATGGGTGACATTAAAGCGGAGGGTTTGTGGCAACAAATTGACAGGGTTATTAGTCTATTAACTAATAAATTGCTTAGTGAGCAACAGGCAAAAACACAATTGCAACAATCTTACCAAGCTGAAACAGTAAAACTTGCCGAAAAAGAAGCGCAATTTAGCACTTTGCAAACAACCCTGGCTACTCAAACAAGTCAACTTACCCAGTTGGAGCAGTCACTTGAAGAACAAACCGCCTTACTAAAGCAGCAACAGGACGAAGCCCAGCAGGTTTTATCGCAAACCTTGGAAAAGCATTTGTCTGAATTGGCACGTCTTACAGAACTTGAACAGCAAGCTCTTGATTTGGTAAATACCAAGCAGCAGTTAACACAGTTGGCAGAAAAATTAAGCAATAAAGACGCTTTAATTACCCAACTTGAAAAGAATAAACTGGTTGAACAAGTCAAAGTCGAGCCCAAGCCAGCGGAAATAAAACAGGAAGTAAAAGAAAAACTGCTAGCGATAAAAAAGGTTGATGCACCTTTTTTATCGGTGCCATCAGACTCAAAGCAAGCTTCAGTAAGTCCTGTTAAAGAACAAAGCGGTGGCGTTTCCGGTAAATTAAAAAGCTTGTTTGGTCGAGCTAATCAAGGGCCGGTTGCAACCGCGCTAGAAATTGTTGAAATAAAAGAAGAGATAATAGAAATTCAGCCAATAGCAGCAGAGGTGCCGCAACCCCCATTAGTCGCTTCAGTGAAAGAACAAATCACTGGAATGACCGGTAAATTCAAAAGCCTGTTTGGACAAGACAAGCAAACGCCCATTGCAAAAGAACCAGACGTTATTGAAATAAAAGAAGAAATTCTAAAATTACAACCGGCAATAACTGAAGTAGCGATACCCGCAGTGCTTCCGATTAACGACCCAGTGGTAGGCGTGACCGAAAGATTTAAAAACCTGTTTGGTAGAGCCAATCCAGAGCCGATTGCAACTGCGCCAGAAACTGTTGAAATAAAAGAAGAGATAGTAGCAGTTGAGCCCGAGTTACCTGTTGTGGAACTCCCCTCGGTCAGTCCGGTTAAAGCAGAAATGGCTGGAGTAACCGGAAAACTGAAAGGCCTGTTTGGTAAGGCAAAATAACAGAGCCAGTATGAGGATATTTATCTTCTCTTCCCCCTTTGAAAAAGGGGGATTGATGGGGATTTATCTACTTATGTCTTCCTTAACTGCTTTTTTCAAAGAGGGAGAGCTCGATAACTATGCTCTTCGCAAATTCCCCCCCAGCCAAACTTAAATTAAAGCGTTATCGTGATTGATCAAATAAATGCTATCTTGCCGCAGACTCAATGTAGACAATGCGGCTTTCAGGGATGTCGTCCCTATGCTGAAGCCATTGCAACGGGTGTTGCCGACATCAACCAATGTCCGCCGGGTGGTGATGAAGGTATTAGCGAATTAGCCCGTTTATTAAACCTTAATCCCAAACCGCTTAACCCAGTATTTGGTCAGCACAAACCCAAGAGCGTCGCTTTTATTATTGAGCAAGACTGTATCGGCTGCGTTAAATGTATCGTTGCTTGTCCAGTTGATGCGATCGTGGGTGCCGCTAAATTTATGCACACCGTTATCGCCTCAGAATGTACCGGGTGCGAGCTTTGCATAGCACCTTGTCCGGTCGATTGTATTATCATGAAGCCCTTGCCAGTCCAGCAGTCTTATGATGCAGTACAAAAATACGCCATTACTAGGCATGCAAAAAGTCGTTATGACGCGCGTTGTTTACGTAAAGAAAAAGAAGCGCTCGAAAAAGTAGAGCGTGCCAAACAAAAAAGAGCTGAACTATTAAAAAGCTTGCATAAAACTTAGCTTCAATTTAACGGCTACCCATGTAAATGAAAGCAAATAACTATTGGGATATTATCTCAGTCTTGGCGGGTATTTTATTTGCCCTGGCATTTGCACCGTTTGATTATCCCTACCTTGCGCTATTGGCGTTAAGTCTCCTGTTTGCTTCCTGGCAAAATACCACATCCAAACGCGCGTTGTTAAGAGGCTATTTATTTGGCTTGGGCTCGTTTGGTTTGGGCGTATCTTGGGTTTACATCAGCATTCATGATTTTGGTGGCGCTAATTGGCTAAATTCCAGTTTGTTAACCGGGCTTTTTTTTGGTTTTTGGGCTTTATTTCCAGCCTTGGCAGGTTATCTTTCTGTAAAAATTCGAACTAACAATAAAGCGCTGGTCTCAGTATTGGTGATTCCAGTTGTTTGGTTATTGGTCGAATATTTTCGCGGTAACTGCTTACTAAACGGTTTTCCTTGGCTGCAAACTGCCTACCCCCAACTAAACACCCCTTTGGCTGGCTATATTCCTATTTTAGGGGTTTATGGCACAGGCTTTTTGGTAGCCTTAACGGCCTCTATTATCACCTATCTACTTCAAGTACAGCGCCATCAATTACTATTAATTACGCTTATTATTAGCTTATGGGTAACGGGCAGTCTATTGCAGACGATCAAATGGACACATATTATCGGCAAGCCTATTCAAGTCTCGTTAATTCAAGGTAATATCACCCAAGATCAAAAATGGCGCCCGGAGAATAAGCTTAAAACACTACAAATTTATAAAGAACTGACAGAAGCCCATTGGGATTCGGCTGTAATTATTTGGCCTGAAACGTCCATTCCCGCGTATTTATCAGAGGTTAATGACTGGTTTTTAATCCCGTTAAGTAATGCCGCTAAGCAACATAACACCGATTTAATTGTCAGCCTTCCTATACTGGGTATTTCAAAAGAGGATAAATACAATGCTGTAATGACGCTGGGTAAAGAAGCCGGACGCTATCAAAAAAAGCATTTATTACCTTTTGGTGAGTTTTTGCCTTGGCAACCCGTGTCAGGGTTTATTTTAAACAGTCTGGCGATAAAGCTGGGGAATTTTAAACCCGGCAGTGATGAGCAGCCCTTAATGAAAGCAGGTGGCTATCCCTTTATAACGACTATATGTTATGAAGACGCCTTTGGTGATCTTGGCATAATAGGGGTGCGTGAGGCCGCTTATCTGGTTAACGTGACAAATGATGGTTGGTTTGGTAACTCCATAGAGCCACACCAGCATCTGCAAATGGCCAGAATGCGAGCCCTTGAAGTAGGACGCTTTATGTTGCGGGCCACTAACACCGGCATAACTGCAGTTATCGGGCCTGAGGGTAACATCATCAAGCAAGCGCCTTTGTTTACCACCACGGTACTTAACGAAGCCATCATACCCATGGCCGGCATGACACCTTATGCACGCTGGGGTGATATGCCAGTTATTTATGGGTTACTAGTCTTGTTTTTTAGTCTGATTGTTTATGCCTATAAACAGCCATACTCAATATAATACCTAACTTTTTGGTGATTAATACCGCCCGTTAATACTCATTCCTCCGCCGTAATATTGATGTTTTAAATGTTCGTAAACCATGGCGGTCTTCAAATCAATATCATCGGCTTCATAAGCCGGATAGGGTAAAACCTCATTCCTTGATGGGTCTGCGGCTTATTGAGGTTTAGCCAAGCACTTAAGATGGTACAAGTAATGAATGTCGGCAATATGATAACAGTGATTGCAATCGAAATTAGGATAATTTGTCTGCAACGAATGGATATGGAATGTCCCGTCTAAAGTTGGTAACCCGAATTTAAATTGTGCTTATATAATGTTACACAGTCTTTGGCAAAACAGGTTTTGCATGTCTGATTCATTGTCCACATCGGAGTAACACCTTATTACTACTATTTTTTTATTGGTTTTATCGAATGTCTTTATGACCTTTGCGTGGTATGGGCATTTAAAATACGGGCAAGAGTGGCCGCTTTGGAAAGTTGTGTTGATTTCTTGGGCAATCGCGTTGTTTGAGTATTGTCTTGCTGTGCCTGCAAATCGTCTTGGCTATGCTTATTTTTCCGGTTTTCAGCTTAAGATCATTCAAGAAGTAGTTACCTTAGCTGTGTTTATGGTGTTCGCGATATTTTTTCTTAAAGAAAAGTTGGCGTGGAATTATCTGGTTGCATTTGGATTTTTGGGAGTGTCTGCCTTTTTTGCGTTTGCTTTTAAAACGCCTTGAGTTGATGGGTTTTGAGACATTGAAGCATTCAGGGATGAACGCGACCCCCCAGTGAAGTGGGTACGATTTTCTTAGCACTGAGCGCGAGGGCCGATTTAATTAGCTATCCGCTTTCTGCTTTTGATGTGCTTCCAGCAGTTTATCGATTAATTTTGTCAATGGAATATCAAAATCAA